>JAEEGK010014143.1_pt1 | contig 17870 bp, 17 predicted proteins | sample 8958771 | NCBI WGS metagenome assembly JAEEGK01 (sample SAMN16246547, study PRJNA631951) | gut metagenome | biome: gut microbiome; feature: rumen; material: SC-attached | host: Bos | place: Iran: Karaj | collected 2018-10
CTGGTTTAGTACTATCGGTGCTTGTTTTTATCCCTGCGGTTATTTTCTTATCTCTCTTTGTTTTGTATAAATAAAAACACCTATGTTTAAAAATATTTGTAAATATGTCGAACTTGGATTGTCGGTTTTATTACTCGGAACCACGATTTATCAAAGTATCATCGGAGGGCGATTGTTTTTATTGGTCTCTTTATTATTTTTGATAGAAACAGTTATTTATTCTTTAGCGTTATTTAATAAAACATTCAAACTAGCCTCATTAATTCAGTTCATTAATTCGCCACTTGCCATGGTCGTTTTATTAATTTCTGTAGTATTAAACGGGGAAGCGAAATATTCATTATTATTAATTGTTATAAGTTCTATTTATCTCCTCTTAAAGATAGGGATTATCGTATATTATTATTTTGATCACAAAAAGAAAAATGATGTTATTAGCTATGCTAAATTTTATAACGGATTATGTTCTTTATTATACGTTATCAATTTATTAACCGTAGCTATCGCAAAAAATGTCGCTACAGAATCAACGGCCCTATTATATTTATTGATTCTCATTAGCGTTAACGCTTTATCAACTTTTGCGGTAGCTTATTTTGCTTTAGCGTATCTTGTGACTGCTTATTCTGCAAAAGCATTATCCTTTAAAGAAAAAATAAATGCGGTAACAAGGTTCTTTATAAAATATGAACTAGGTTTTATCATCGGTGAACTATTCTGTTTTATTGCGATGATTGTCTCCTTTATAAATATAAAAGAAAATCAATTCTTCTTCTTTTTAGGATTGTTCTATTCAATTATATTTACCACTAGATTAATTACTTTCTTGTGGAACAAGAGTTTAGAAAAGAAAGAAAGCGATTCTTTGTTACTGTCAAAGAAAAAACACGGTATTTTGATGTTTAATTCTCTTTTCTTTTTAGCAGCAGGAGATTTGCTTAGTCTTTCTTCATTATTACTATCCGTTCTTAAGGCATCATCAAATGTCCCAGCTTGGTTTTTTGTTGGGTTTATGTTTCCTTTTTCAATACTAAACTTTGTTTTGAGCTTAGTTCATAGAAAATCTGCGAAAACGATTGATAATGCTTATTTAGATGTCACAGTAGATCAATCATTAATTACTTCATTATTCTCTTTTTTAGCAGGACTATCCTATTTCTTTAAATATATTCCTAACAATGATTTAGCGGGTCTACTTTGGCTATTATTATGGTTAGGTATTTTAACAATTATCACCATTACTCTAATTATCTCTTTTGTCCGTTCCATCATGGGTTTAAGTGGAAAAAGAGGGACACAAAAAAACAGCACCGATTTGTATCGATAGTAGCACTTTAATCAGTTTAGCAAATATGATTAAATATATTTATACCTTATAAATAAGGTTCCTAGTGTAATATGCCAAATAAGAAAACAATTGAATTGGTTTTGGCATATAGAAAGGGACTTTTTTTATGTCATATTTTAAATATAAAGGAAAAGACAAGTATCATTTTAGATACTATCGAAAAACAAGGAATCACCCATTTATTGTGATAATGATAATCGAGGAAGAATCAATACTTATCAAGGGTTTTGCCATGACAAGTTCAAGCGAATATGTTAGTAAAAGGAAAAAAGATTTTATAGAGCTTAAAACAAACCCTTGCAAAAAGAGAAAAAGCAAGAGCTTTGTTTCAAAAAATCTGATTACCGCTGATAGTAAATATTTTAGTTGGCCGATTCGTGGATGGCACCTTTCTAAGGAAGATGAAAAGATAATTGACAAACTGGTGGAAGAAAAATTAAAAAAATAAAAACCCAAAGTCAATGCTTTGGGTATTTCGTGAATAGACACTAATCCCGATTAGTAGAGCGAACTCTAATTATCTCCTTCACTATTACATGGCATAAACGGGACACCATTTAAATCGTTTGGTTGCGGGGAGTGGATTTGAACCAATGACCTCCGGGTTATGGGCCCGACGAGCTACCAGACTGCTCTACCCCGCGATGTTAAAGGGCCCATATTCCAGAGCCCATTTGGTTAATAAACTTATTTGCGGTTTTTACGACGAGCGTTTTCGCTTTTAAGTTTTCTCTTGAGACCTTTCTTTAAGAATGATTCTCTGCGGCGGCACTCCTGGATGGTACCAGCCTTATTGACTTGTCTTTTGAATCTGCGTAATGCATCATCAAGTGTTTCGTTTTCACGAACTACTGTTTTTGGCATAGTTTCACCTCCATTCATGCTTAGCGCACTGCGTATATTATATTCTTTTATGAAAAGAAAATGCAACCACAAAAATGTGACTGCATCTTTTCTTATTAAATATTCAATTAATCTTAGAGAATTTTTGTACCGTTAGATGTACCGATACGATTTGCACCGGCTTCCACCATCGCGATCAAATCTTCGTGTGTTCTCACACCACCAGAAGCTTTAACGCCCATTTCTGGACCAACTGTCTTTCTCATTAAAGCAACATCGTGTACGGTTGCGCCACCTGTAGAGAAACCTGTGCTTGTCTTAACGAAGTCAGCACCTGCTTCTTTGGAAGCTTTACAAGCTCTAACTTTTTCATCATCGGTTAATAAGCATGTTTCGATAATGACTTTAAGTACTCTAGAACCAGCGACTTCTTTTAATAAGCGGATTTCTTCTCTCACATAATCATCATGACCGGCTTTTAACATACCGACATTGATGACCATATCGATTTCATCAGCGCCTTCTTTAATGGCTAGTTCTGCTTCTTCAACTTTGGTTTTTGTTAAGTTCATACCTAATGGGAAACCAATAACTGTACAAACTTTAACATCACTACCTTTTAATTGTTGTGCTGCAAGTGGGACATAAGCAGGATTAACACATACACTCATGAAATGGAATTCTTTAGCTTCTTCACATAATTTAACAATTTGTTCTGGAGTAGCATCTTGTTTCAAAAGTGTGTGATCGATTAATTTGTTGTATTGCATATTTGTCAAATCTCCTCAACATTATAATTATAGCAAAAAGAAAAGGCCTTTATAGACCTTATCTTTATTTTTCCGCTTTTTTACTAGCTTTCTTTGCTGGTTTTTTGGCTTCTGCTTTTGGGGCTTCTTTGACGACTTTGCCGTTTAAGACGACAACTTTGCCATCATAGTAACCACATTTTGGACAAACGTGATGGGATTTGATCATCGCACCACATTTTGGGCATGTGACTAAACCAGCGGCTTGTAATTTGAAATGAGTTCTTCTCATTCTTTTGCGTGTTTTACTAATTCTTCTTTGTGGGACTGCCATGTTGCTATTCCTCCATTTTTCTAACGCCGTTAATTATATTAATTTATACGTATTTATGTCAATAATTCTTTGGTCAAGTTCTAAATTTCTGTATTTTATTTCGATATAATCATACTTTTTTGTAGTTTTACCACTACTTTTTGACCAGGTTTATACATATTATTTGCAATTTTTACATTGATATAGTTAGTTGTGTGGCCTAATGATGCGTTCTCGTTAGGCAAATTCTCTTCTATAAGAACTTCCACTTCTTTATCAATAAATTTGTTCACATATTCATCCCAGAGTTTATTGGATAATTCAATAAGGATTCTCGCTCTTTCTTTTTTCACACTTGGATCTATTTGGTTTTTCATCAAATACGCTGCGGTACCTTCACGTGCGCTGAATGGGAACACATGTAGCATATTGAATCCACATTCTTTGATGAAATCAAATGTCTCTTTGAATTCTTCTTCGCTTTCGCCAGGGAATCCCACAATTACATCTGTGGTTAAAGCGATATTAGGACATAATTCTCTAATATGTTTTAACTTCGCAATAAACTGTGCTTTATCGTATTTACGATTCATGCGTTTTAAGACAGTTTCAGAACCGCTTTGAAGAGGAATGTGTAAATGTTTGGCTAAAACATTATTGTTCGCTACAAGCTCTATTAGGTGTTCATCTATTTCACTTTCTTCAATAGAAGAGATTCTTAAACTATTTAATCCTTCTAAATGGCAAAGTGTGGCCACTAAATCAGAGAAAGAAGTATCGTCTAAATCTTGTCCATATCCACCGACATGGATACCAGTAAGAACGATTTCTTGATAGCCTTGACTAATGAGATATTTAGCTTCAGAAACAACATTTTCTTTTGCCCTACTTCTCATCTTTCCACGACGGTATGGAATTAAGCAATAAGTGCAGAAATTATCACAGCCATCTTGAATCTTTAAATACGCTCTTACATTTTCAGAAAATGATGTGACACCAAGTTCTTCATATTTAAAATTACGTGGGTTTGAATCCACCTTAACTATTGGTTTTTTATCTCTTAAATATTCTTCAATTAATTCAGGTATTTCGTCTCTATGAGAGGTGCCCACAACGATATGAGGATTAATTTCTTTAGAAATATAATCAACATTACCTTGAGAATAGCATCCCATAACAACACATATAGCGCTAGGATAGTTCTTCATCATCTTTCTAATGTGCTGTCTAGATTTTTGATCCGCGGTTGCGGTCACTGAACAGGTATTGATAATGATGATATCGCAGTCATCATTTTTGCTTTCAGTATAGCCTTTGGATAGCAAAAGAGATGAAAGCGCTGAGCATTCATAAGAATTAACCTTACATCCTAAAGAATATACTTTGAAATTCATATCAATTATTTTGTTAATAATTTGTGCATTTGTGGGGATATCAAATTGCTCTTAAGTAAGGCATCCACCACACCTTGTCTATCATTGTTAAAGTAAGCTTCAACAAATGGAGCAATTCTTTCCATCATATGGGTATAAGATGGTTTTTTCATATATTTATCGAATAAGACAAATTTACAGTCTAATCTACCTTGGTCATTGATGATATAAACCGTATTTGTGTCGTAATAGAAGAACGCAGTTGCGTGCTTGCTAGAACCAATTTTCACTAATGAGGTGAAGTAAGAATTAAATAATTCCGCACCATAGGTGTCAAATGGATCGATACAAGCATCTTCAAAATCGTGCTCGAGTTCACTATATGGAAGCGCTAATAACTTATTAGGCTCATTTGTGTAAATCTGATTTAAAGCGCTGGAGAAAAATGGAATATAAATCTTCACTCCATTCGCATTGTAATATGGTTGATCAATAATTCTTTCCTTTAAGGTAAGAATAAATTGGCCTGGTTCGATATTTCCGTGACTAGCGATATTTGCAATCTCTTTTTCAAAGAGAGTTTTGTTTTCTAAACCTCTAAGTAAGATATTTGCTCTCATGATATCGAAGTCATTTTCTTCACTATCATAGAGTTCCGCAAATCTTTTAAACTTGCCGAGTTTTTCACGGTTTTCCATGAAATATCTAAAATCATCACCACTAGAAAATGGACGGCGATATTTTTGTTTAGAAATGAGGATATCGTACATTGTCTTTGCCATATCATTTCTCCAATAAAGCACCGATAACGCTTAAGGCGTATACCGCTGCGGTTTCAGTTCTAAGGATTCTTTTTCCTAAGGAAACTCTTCTGAAATTATATTTACTAGTTAATAAATTAACTTCTTCTTCACTAAATCCACCTTCAGGGCCAATCATAATAGAAACTGATTTTCCCTTATTCACATTGCTAAATAAGGAATCTGTGCAACCAGCCTCTTTTTCATAAGCCACAAGGTTTATATCACTTAATAATTCACTAGGAATATTTTTTAAATCAACTACTCCCACGATTTCTGGGATTCTTAAACGATGGCTTTGTTCACTAGCTTCTTTAGCAATCTTTTCAAATCTTTCGAGTTTATGACTTAATGTTTTATCATCAAACTTCACAACGCATCTCTCAGTTTTTAATAAAACAATTTTATTTGCGCCAAGTTCAGTAGCTTTTTGCACAACAAAGTCAATTTTCTCGCCTTTTGCTAAAGCAAAGAATAAAGTAACATCTTCGTTTAATTCACTATCTGTAGGGATTTCATAATTCACTTTAATCACTAATGGACTAAGGGAATCGATAATACAAGCGTAGAGTTTATTATCCGCTACTGTTTCTATTTCATCGCCCTTTTTTGCACGCATAACATGCAAAAGATGATGGACATCGCCATCACCCAAAATAATATTTTCGTTAACTTTATTAGCGAAATATCTTTGCATTAATGAATGAATTCTCCGTTTCCGTCTTTGATATCTTTCTTGCAAAGGTAATAAATACCAACGCCAATATTAACTAAATACACAATAGAAACAGGTGCGGCATATGAGAGCCAATTCTTCGCGCCTGTAATGGCAAGTGCGAATAAGGCAATAAGACCACCGAGAACCACTAAGTTACATAGTAACCAAATAATTCCTCTTTTTTTGAAATTGAGATAGAAGAAACCAGCACCGGTCCAACCTAAGAAGATGAACCAAATGAAAGTATTAAGTCTAAAATGGGCTTTATAAATCTTTCTATTAGCCTTTTGACCTAAGTCTAATTGACTGGTAATTTCAACAGTATCACTATTCGCGCCATCAAGTGGGTTTCTGGTTCCACAGACAGGGCAAATGTCTTTCTCAAATTTTGTAATTCTAGCTCCACAATTTCTACAATATGGCATAATTATCACCTTTTATCTTTCTACAGTATCGTAAATAGTATATTTAATTTTACGTAGTTAGTCCACCCATAAACAAAAAATACCTCAACTTTCCTTTTATCAGAATCGAGGTATTTTAAGTTTAAGTTATTTTATAAAAGTTTAAATTCAATCATCGCTGGATCATGGTCGCTATAAGCAAAGCCATTAAATCCTTTATTTCCGTTTGTTGTTTGGATATTTTGATGAGAAACAACATCAACATTATCACTAACGATAAAGCCATCAACACAACACACGAATGATTTTTCTGGGTCATATTCCATATCGTTATTACGGCATGTTGGATGATTATCACTAGCAATCATCTTAAATCCATCTTCGATTAATGGTTTATGAGATTCATCAAACCAGTAACTAACCCAGTCTGGAGATTTCTTGGTCATATTAAACGCGCGATGTCCTTGTTCAAGCGTGTATGAATATTCGTTGTTATAGGTTAATAAGTCGTGATTCCAGTCACCACCCACAACGATATAGTCATTCGCTGCTTTTTTCTCTAATAAGAATGTTCTTAATTCTTTAACTTGTTCCGCTCTAATTATGCCGCCGCTATCGTATGCGGACATATGAGAATTAACAATCCATAAGTTCTTATCATTATTAACTTTAACTTGAGAAACTGAGAAGCATCTATCGAGGTCAAATAACTTAGATAATGAAGAACTGATTGTGTATTCTTTTCTCTCAGCTTTTTGGATTTGATATTTACTTACTGTGGTCAAGCCGGCTTGGACAGAACCATGCATATCATATAAAGGATAAGGCAAGAATGCGGAATGGAAATTCTTCGCATGAACATGGTCATATTCTTTATAAGCTTCGACAATTCTCTTATCTTGGTTAATGTGATAACTTCTTGTCGAATTTGTATCTACTTCTTGGAAAAATACGAAATCTGCCTGTGATTCTTGGACGGTTTGTATCGCTCCATTAGTGTTAAACTCCACAACAGCTTTACTTTTTGCCGTGGAATAATAACCACAAGTTGGCTTATCGTTTTCATCGTATCCAGTATCTAAGAAGAATGTGAAATCTTGTGAATAAGCGCCGAAGCCAATGTTGTAACTCATGGCTTTATATGTTTCACCCACCGACACTGTTGCAAGTGCGGATTTGCGGTCCACTTTTAGATCGACATTTCCGATTCTGCTATAGGAAAGTAAAATACCACCAGCATAGCAAATACCGGCTAATAAGAAGGTGCCAATTACTCCACCAGTTATGATCAAAACACGATTCACAATTTTCTTAGAGTGATGTTTCTTCATGATGGAATAACCATTATTAGTTAGTCCTTCTTTTAATAATAAATATCTATTGTATTTTTCTTCACTTTTGAAGTGTTCTTCTCTGCTTTGTGGATAATCTAATGAATAGGTTAATTTTGTCTTACCGAATTGTTCGCTTGTTAAATCGAACATTTTTCCGTCCACAACATTGAAACAATGGTATCCACCTTCAGGAAGTGGCACACCATAAACTTCACCACCAAAGATATCTTGGACAAGCATTGAAGTAATTGAACATTGACCTAAAGTCTTATTCTTTTTACTCCAACCTTCTCTTAATCTTGGTGCGCAAGTTTCAATGCTCCAGATTTTACTTAAAGCGTCATAAAGATCTCTAGGAGATTTGATATAGGGATAATCATTAGTAATTGGTTTGATGTCTTTGACATCGTTTCCGTAGTATTTGTATTTCATGGCACTATTCTAACACGAAACAAAGTTTATATACATTTACTTATGTGATAAGATAAGCAGGATGAATAAAAAAGTTGGTGACATATATCGTAAACACTTTGTGGCCCTCACTATAGGTCCACTACTTAAACTCATTGAAGTCGTTTTCGATTTACTCATACCTTTATTCATGAAAGCAATTATCGATTTAAACCAATACGGTAATCCTGATACAATCCCAAATACATTCTCCAAGAACCTCGCTAAATTCATTCGTTTATTCGGTACTTGGATTCCAAACAATCAATCTTTAAATGACGCAATTATCGGTGGAATCATTATCCTCGTTATGGGTGTAATTGGCTTCGCGTTTACTATGCTCACGCAATATATAGCCGCACGCACAGCCATGGCCGTAGGCACAGAGGTGCGCGAATGCTTGTACGCGAAGGTACTCGCGTTAAGCAAAAAAGACCGTGAACAATTTGGTAATGGCAGAATCATGACTTCACTTAATAGTGATTCATATCAAATTCAACAAGCTATCTTGTTCTTTATTCGTTTAGTTTTAAGAAGCCCAGCAATTATACTAGGTTCTTTAGTATTCTCATTTATTCTCGACTGGAAGATTGGCTTAGCCTTTATCGCTTTAGTGCCAACATTACTATTAGTAATCTTCTTAGTCTTAGGACAATCCAGTAAGAAATATGTTTCTATCCAAGAATCCTTAGATGATATATCCACAAAGAGTAACGATGATATTTCTGGCGCTAGATTCATAAGAGCGTTCAACCGTCAAAACGAAGAAAAAGAATCATTTGGTAAAGTTGCTGAAAACTATCAAAACAAATCGATTAATGTTCATAAGATTAATTCATTAATTAATCCATTTGTTTTTGCGATGACCGCATTAATCACAATTTTAATTGTGTTCTTAGTCAGAGGCACATTATTAGATGGTACAGATTCCGAGAAAGTTGTTATCTCTTCAACGATCATCGCTGAGATGGCGTATCTTGCTCAAATCTTCTTCGCGGTTACCCAATTACCACCTGTCTTACTCGATATTATCAAAGGCGGTGTCTCAAGAAAGAGAATTAACCAAATTCTCACATTAACACCTTCTATAGTAAGTGGAGATAAAACAAACGATTCATTTACCGAAGGAGAACTAATCTCCTTTAAGGATGTCTATTTTAGTTATAAAGCTAACAGTGAGCGTTATGCCTTAAGCGACATCTCCTTCTCCTTAAAGAAAAATGAAACATTAGGTGTTATAGGTGGTACAGGTTCTGGTAAATCCACGATTATCAATTTAATTGAAAGATTTTATGACGCCTCAAAAGGTGAAGTTATTTATAAAGGTATAAACGTTAAAGATTATGACTTATCTTCTTTAAGAAGAGAGATTGGTTTAATCAATCAAAAGTCCCGTTTATTTAAAGGAACGATAAGAAGCAATTTCTTAATGGTTAATAAAGACCTAACAAATAAAGAAATTGAAACCGCTTTAAAGAATGCGGAAGCATATGAATTTGTCAGTAAATACGATGATTATTTAGATCACGAAGTTAATGAGGGAGGAAGTAATTTCTCCGGTGGTCAAAGACAAAGACTTTGTATTGCCCGTTCATTAGTGAAATCTCCAGAGTTATTAATCTTAGATGATTCCACCTCCGCATTAGACTTATTAACTGATAAAAAGATTAGAACTCACTTTGGTGAGATGAAAGATGTCACCAAGATTATTATCTCTCAACGTGTGGCCACGATTTCTGATGCCAGTCAAATTATCGTTTTAGATAAAGGATGTATCGTCGGTAAGGGCACACATGAAGAGTTATTAAAGACATGTGATGTCTATAAAGAGATTTATGAATCACAAATTAAGAAAGGATAGTATGACTAGTAAGAAAAGAATTCTTCGTTATTTAGGATTAGAGAAAACTTTACTTATAGTAAGTGTCATTTTTGGCATGGTTTTTGTCATTTCCCAAATGTCACAGCCATTTATCCTTGGCTTAACACTTGATTACGCAAAAGCGAACAATAACCAAGCATTTTATATCACACTTATCATTTCCTTATGCTTATCTGTTATTGGAACAATATTTGATTATTTCTTCGAATACTTTGTTGGTAAGATTGCTCAAAGAAGTATTAAGAGAATGAGAGATGAGGTATTTAATAAAATTAACTCCATCCCATTAAAGGATTTCGACACTCGTAGCTATGGTGATTTATTACAACTTGAACTCAGAGATATGGAAAGTGTTTCCACCGGTATCTTCGCAGTGTTTAAAACACTTGTTCAAGGTGTCTTTACTATAGTAATCACTATCATCATGATGTTCATGGTGAACTGGATTCTCGCTGTGGGAGTTATTATCCTCACCCCACTTAGTGTTTTGATGTCTTCTTTCGTTGCTAGAAAGAATCATAAATACTTCAAGAAACAAGCGGAACTCCAATCTAAGTTAAGCGCAGCGTCTTTAGAAACTATTGAGAATATCGATATTGTTCAATCAATGAACTATGAAGGTGAATCATTAAAGAACTTTAACGAAATTAACTATAAGTTAAATAAAGAAGGTAAATTAGCCCAGTTCTCCGCTTCTTGGATTAATCCATCCACAAGACTTGTGAATAACACTATTTACATTCTTATCGGTATCGCTGGCATTATTATGCTTGCTTATGACGCAAAACTCGCACTTATTCTCGCAGTGATGTCTATTGGTAAATTATCATCCTTCTTAAGCTACACCACCCAGTACAGCAAACCATTTAATGAAATATCTTCTGTCATTACAGAATTTGAAACTGCGAAGTTCTCATTTAACCGTATTAACGAATTCTTAAATCTTGATAACGCAATCGATGATGGCAAAGAAGATATCAAAGATATCAAATCAATAAAATTCGATAATATGTCTTTCTCTTATGATCCAGAAAGAGAACTTATTAAAGACTTCTCTTTAGAAATCACTAAAGGCAGCAAAGTGGCAATCGTTGGTCCAACAGGCGCAGGTAAAACAACATTAATTAATTTGATTATGCGCTTCTATGAACCAATTGATGGAAAGATATTATTTAATGATATTTCTAGTAAGGATTTATCCTTATCTAATTTAAGAAAACACTTCGGTATGGTCTTACAAGATACATGGATTTTCTCAGGAACTATCTTAGATAATATTAGATATGCAAAGCCTGACGCCACGAATGAAGAGATTGAACTTGCTATTGCAAAATCCCATGTCGATAGTTTTATTAACTCATTGCCTGATGGATTAAATACCTACATCACTGGTAAAGAAGGTTTATCAGAAGGTCAAAGACAAATGATTAGCATTGCTCGTGTGATGTTAGTGAATCCAGAAATCGTCATTTTAGACGAAGCAACAAGCAATATCGATACACGTAGTGAGAAACTTATCACCGATAGTTTTGATGAAATGATGAAGTCAAAAACATCAATTGTCATTGCTCATAGATTATCGACGATTAAACAAGCGGATATTATCATTGTCTTAAAAGATGGACACATCATAGAAACTGGTAATCATAAAGAACTTATGAATAAGCAAGGTTTCTACTACGAGATGTATTCTTCTCAATATAAATAATAAAAAAAGAACCCTCAGCCGAGGGCTCTTATTTTATAAGAATTAGATTTATGCTTCTTGAGTAACACGGAAGAAATAGCCACTGGTATTACTGGCTACAAGACCGTGAATTTCAATGAGAATCCATTGTCCACCAGCAACATTTGTTGCGGTCTTATCATAGTTTTCGGTGCCTTCGTATGTAGCATTTATTATTTCAGTGCCATCAAGTTGGCTGACGGTAAGGATATCATCCGCCATGACGAAACCGCGAATTGTGTATGTGGCTTCACTCATTAAATACATAGCAAATGTGAATGTTTCTTCACCATTAGGACCACCAACAGTACCTCCAACATCAATTGCTGCACCTTCGTGTTGGAAATCATTAAGAGTGAGTTCGTAAAGGATCTTGGCATCGCCATTCCAATTTGCGTTCCATCCTTCTGGAAGTTCTTGTTGGTTTTGTGGGAAACGATTTAGTTTATCACCAGTTGTTGAACTTGTTTCTAAATATGTGAGATAAGTAGGAACTAAAATGCCTGTTAAATCAGAGCAACCATCAAAGGCTTTTTCGCCAATAATGGAAGCTCCTTTAGCGGCAGTAAAGACGCCTGTTAAACCGGCATTAGCAAAGGCATAATCGCCAATTTCAGTAATAGAACCGCAGTATAAAGTTGTTAATTCTTCACAACCATCAAATGCGTGGGCACCAATTCTACTGATACCGGCAGCGTTAACGCTGACTGTTGCGACACTTGTGTGAGCAAAAGCATAATCGCCAACTACTGAATTACCATTTAAGGTAAGACTTGCTAAATTAGCGTTACCAAGGTTGAATAAGCCATTTTCATCACCTACTGCGACATTTGCGCCATAGATATACATGGTTTTTGAAGGTGCTAGAGCTTTGGTATCTTTGAATGCCATTTCAACTGTTTGTTTTGCGCCGGATGGGAAATAGTAACCACTATTGCTACCATCTGTGAGATAAACAATCATTGGTTCGCTGCTGGTGAATCCTTGCATATCGAATTTAATATTCTTTGCATCAACAAATGTCATAATCGTTGGAGAACCAGCGTTGTTATAGAATGGGACTATTAAAGTCATGTCGTCTGTAACAACTTCACCATAATTCATGAGTTGACCATTTTCTCTAGCAAGAGAACTACCATAAATAGTCATTCCTTCAGCTGTTGGCATTGTAAATGTACTCATAACATTACCTAAGTAACTACCAACATTAGCGGTAATTGTTTTGAATGTTGAGCCATCCGCCCAAGCGCCAACACCGGAAAGGATTGTAAGTGTGACTGTAGCGACATCATTAGAGTAAGAGAATGCTACGTTATAAAGACGTGTTGAACCAAATGTTGAGCAATTACCAAATGTGGTATCTTTAACGCTTGTTGGTAAGCCATTATTATTCCACACCATAACTCTTTCAATAACTGAATCACCGGATGCCATATTCATAATAGCCATTAAAGAATCTAAAGATTCTGAGTAATAGAAATAATAAGTATCGTAATCTGGGGAATAAGAAGCGCGATTATGGAAGAGCTCAATTAAATCATATTTGTGCTTTACGCTTTCGAATCTTTCACTACCTCTAACAAGAAGATCGTTTTCTAATGTAATGACATCTTCAGAGTTGCAGTATCCGATCGTTCCGTTTGCGTGGCCAGATTGATATTCAAGTGTTGCGCCTTCAAAGGCTGTGGCTTTTTCTATGAAAGCGTCTCTCGCTATTCTTTCGTAAGAATCGACTGTATCTTTTTCTTGCCATGTGAATGTTAAATCTTTTAAAGGTCTGATATCTAGTGCGTAATGAACTAATGGATCAGTAGAAATATCAGCAACTGCACTTTTAACACTAACGGTTAAACCATCTGCATTAAAGACATATGTAGTTGTGGCAAAAACATCTTCAGCAACATATTCTTGATACTTCACCATATATGGTGTTTCTTTATTGCCTTTGTTTAAATAATAGACATTCTCATCTTCTTCGGAGAAATAAGAAGCAAAACCCATAACATAGTTCATTGCATATGAGTTAACTCCATATCCTTGTGGTCTAACACGTGGTCTAGACATGTCATCATCAAATCTCACAGGTTCATCAGTGAAGCTTGCTAATACAGACGATTCAGCATAGTCCTTCACAGTACCATTAATGAGACATTTCTTATATGAAGCATCATGGAAGGATTTTCCTTCAAGAGCGGCCATATAATCTTCATAACTAGCCTCTTCAAAAACATCAGGTATCTCTGGCTCTGGTGGGTCAACTGGTTTCTCTTCTTCTTTTTTACCACCAGTGCAACCGGATAAAAGAGAGATGACCATGCTTAAAGCGGCAACAGTTAATATGTTAAATTTCTTCATATTAATTTCCTTCTTTCTACTAATAATTTTCTCACACGCACATATAAAAAAATATGTGCCGAAAAGCACATTTAAAGGTAAAAACTATGTAAAAATTAGTTATTTATCGTTAATTACTATGCCAAGTCGTCCTGCTTCTGCGACTAGTTCAGTTCTAGTGTGAAAACCAGTTTTCGCCAATAGGTTTTCAACGTGTCTTTTTACTGTTCCTGGAGATAAGAATAATCTCGCCGCGATTTCTTGGTTAGAATCACCGGTGAGCATTTCTTTTAAAATTTCGAGTTCTCTATCGGTTAAATCATGATTGGTGATATTGCCAAACTTAATACAAGGTGTTTCATTTGGATAAACGTGTACACCTTTCATAGTTTTCTTCATTATTTCAATAATGTTTTCTTTGTTTTCATCTTTATACCAGAAAGAATCAACACCGATTTCTTTGGCTTTTTTAATCCAAGAATATTCTGGTAAAGAAGTAACGATAATAATCTTTATTTTTGGGAAGTGTTTTTTAATCTCTTCCGCAGCGAGAAGACCACTATTACCTTGGAAGGTATAAACATCCATTAAGATGAGGTCGACTGGTTTATTTTGACAATAAGTCAAAGCTAAAGAAGCATCATTTAAAGATGCGACATGTTCAAAATCTTCTGCCCCAGAAACAAATATCTCAAATAGTTGTCTCGGCATCACTTGATCTTCAACGATTAAAACTTTATAAGACATCTTTTACCTCAATTCTTAAAATGAATTGTTCCTTGTTAATTATAACCATTTTACCTTGTAATTGTTCAACATGCTTTTCTAAGTTAACTAATCCACCACCTTTTTTGATGGTTTTAGTGTTTTTATTGTTTTTATTTATGAAACTCATCACTACGATATTGTTCTCTTTTTTAAGTTCTATAGTCATCTCTTTACTATTTGTGTGCTTTGCGACATTAGTTAATGCTTCTTTGCAAGCGTGCGTGAATAAGCCCACTAGTTTATCATTTTGTGAAATGATGGAATAATTATCACATTTCATCTTTACGCCGATTGCGTCGGCTAAAACACCTAAATCATGGATAAAATCATCATCGTTATGATGTTCTGCCTCTTTAAATAAGAGTAATGCGTTATTTTCCCACTTATTTAAGATCTTTTCTTTTTTCTCTTTATCATCATTAGTTAATAAGTAACTACTCTCTAAAATAAGTTCATTCATTTCATTATGAATATTAATTTTCGCTTTTAAGATTTCTTCATGATGAATGGCCTCTAACATATTTTTGTTATATTCAATAAGCTCTGTGTTAAGTGCTTTTAACTTATTGTTATCTTCTTCAAGTTCTCTATTTTTATTCACTAACTCTGTGACATCTAAAGCAATTAATTCAGTGACTGGTCTTGTTTCATTTCTATCGCTGATTCTAACTTCTTTATCGATGAACTTATAAGTTAATCCGTTTTCTAAAGTGATAGTTTGTCCCTTCACTTTATTTAAGAAATCATATCCATTTAAGATGTATTCTTTGTTGATATCAGAGACAACATTGACCATTGTTTCGTTAATAAGAATACAAGCCCCATCACTTTCAAAATATAAGAATCCATCTTTAGATGTATTGAAAGCTTCAATGATGGAGTTAGGGGTGATATGTCTTCTGTTATAAATAACTAAATAACCACCAAATAAAGCGGCAATCACAAAGAAAATGGAAATAACTAAGAAATATAGCCAAATCGGTAAGTGATTAAAGAAAGTAGTAAATGCGCTTTCATTACCCCTAATAGTTAAAGCGAATACTTGGATAAGGAATATCACTATTACCGCGATAACAATAGAAGAAGAGAATAAAGCATATTTTTTAATAATGAAGGAATAAAAAATAAAGGCAATATAAACGACACTTAAAGCAATAAGCGCTACGCTTAATAAAGCATTTAAAATCATTGGACACTCATACATCATCATAGGACTTTATCTCCTTTAAGAGTGATGTAGAAAGTATCATCTTCCTTATTAATTACGTAATTAAGATGTTCTAATAATTTCTCATCAAATTTCAGTTTGCTACTTTCGATATTAATCTTTAGATTATCTTTATTAAAAACTACAGTTACGCCTTTGATATTATCTAAGTTGTTGATAAGTGTATTTCCGAAGAAAGAATAAGCGTTAAATAGTTGTTCAGATTTATATGTTCCTTCCTTATTGCCAATTAATGATGTTTTAATATCCATCCTTTCTAGATATCTAAGAGTTTCGTTAATGGATAAATATAATTCCTGAACATCTATCTCTTCTTTTTCTTTACTAAGTAACTTTAAGTTCGCAATTCTTTTGATATAGATACTTAAAAGCAAAATAACAGGCATATCCTTGTCGTATAAAGAAGGATCTTTTTTAATATCTTTAGATAATTTCATAATGCGGTTAGATTCATTAACCACATCTTTGGCTATTTCATCATAAAGATTATTCTTCTCACTAACGACAAGTTGTTCTGCTTTTAGGTTGTTCTTTAATTTATTAAGTTGTTCTTCTTCTTTGAGTCTTTCATTAATTTCATTGAGTTTTTGATAGATGACATTAATATCACTAACATCACTAACCCAAGTAATTCTTCCACCGGAAATAGAGATATTACGATATAAGTTATTTTTAATAACTAATTGGTCATCTTTAATATCTTCAATATCACTATTCTTATAAATAACTTGATTAGATTTATCTCTAATAACCGCAGGTAAAGACATCTCTTGGAATATCTTTCCATATTCTTTATTTGAGGAAATTAAATGTAAGTGGATGAGATTAAAGATATAGCCCACCACCATGAAGCAGAATGTTTCCGGGAATTCACAAACAATCTTATATCCCCCAATTTTGATGTGAAGATCAAAGATATCAAAAACAATCCACGCTATTCCTAAGATAAATGGAATTAATGAAATATAAGCAAGTTTTCTCCCTTTTGATAATTTACATTGACGGATAAATATCACAAATGAAGCGGTAAATAACACTACGACATATCCCATTAATAAGTAATAAATAAAACCATATTTATAATCGGAGTCCCAATTTACAAAGTTTTCATTAAATATAAATGCTTTTTGATGTATATCATTAAGCAAAATAATAACTAATAATATCAAAGATATTGTTCCAGCAATTAAGTCGACAGAAAGCACCACTTTTTTGTGGTTTCTATAGTAGTTAGATAATGAAGTAATAAATAGAAATGTCGGAACCGCTAAGATTGGTAAATAATATAAATACCAAAGGTATCTAGATACCACTTCAAATTCTTGCCCAAAGGAAATGTATTTAAATGCTCTAAAGAGCATGAATGTGAGAATAAAGGTTGAAATGATAATTAAATATATTTTCTGTTTGGTATAGGAAATGTGATTGATGAAATAGATCAAAAGAAGAATTGCTAAAAAGATAAAAATAAAGTTAGAAATATAAATCTTTGAGGTAAATCTATCTAACAAGAACTGAATTAATCCCGAAACAAAATAAACTAACACTAAGATTAGATTTAAAATAATCGCAGTTAATAGAGGTTTCTTCATAAATCTCC
>JAEEGK010014145.1_pt1 | contig 17868 bp, 10 predicted proteins | sample 8958771 | NCBI WGS metagenome assembly JAEEGK01 (sample SAMN16246547, study PRJNA631951) | gut metagenome | biome: gut microbiome; feature: rumen; material: SC-attached | host: Bos | place: Iran: Karaj | collected 2018-10
CTCGCCTTGCCCGATACGAGCGTAACATTAGAATGAGGAGCCTTGCAATTTTGCACCATCTCCAACGACTTATGCGAGCCGCATTTGCCGAGGGCAACAAGTATTGCAGCCTTCACGTTGTCGGGCTGAGCGTCAAAATTGGATTCAAGCAGATATTTTTCGGCGGCGGGGTGCATGGTCTGCCCAATGGCAAACGCCGCACTCTCGCGGATGTCATAATCGTTGTTGGATAGCAACATAGCAAGCGGCACTATCGCCATGCTGTCCCTCATGGAGCCGACAGCATCCACAGCCGCCTTGCGGTATTGAGGATATTCAGACGTGAAATATTTGACAATCTCCGCCGTATTGCCCTCGCATTTCAATTCGCATATCCTACACAAGGTGATGTCGTTATAGACATTCTCCACCCTGGCGGTTGTCTGCTGTTCGTCTTCACAACCACCACAGGAACACAGCAACATGCTCATTACCAATGCGTACAATATTAAAACCTTCATGATGCGATAATGGTTTTTTAATTTCTTGTACTACAAAATAAGCAATAAGCGTTCCAAATTTCGGGCGGAATAAAGGGCTTTGTATAATTTATTTAACTTTTAGTTCGAGCAATGTGCGCCCTTCGATGCTTGCCGCAAGATGGTCGCCTATGTGCAGAGGTCCCACTCCGGCGGGCGTTCCCGTGAAAATTAGGTCGCCGGTTTTGAGGGTTACAAACTGCGATATGTACGACACGATTGCGTCAAAATCGTTAATCATGTCGCTCGTGTTGCCGCTCTGGACGGTGTTGCCGTTGATGTCGAGGGCAAAATTGATGTTGTGCATATCGGCAAATTCGCTCTTTGGCACAAAGTCGCCGAGCGGTGCCGACGAGTCGAATCCCTTGGACAAAAACCACGGCTGACCTTTGGCACGGCTCTTCGCCTGGATGTCGCGGGCAGTGATGTCCAGCCCAACTGTGAGTTCGTCGTAATACCGCGAGGCAAACTTGCGGTCGATAGCCTTACCCAACTTGCTGATTTTGATTACTATTTCTGTCTCATACTCAATCTGTTGCGAAAATTCGGGTATGTAAAAGTCATAGTGGTTGCGCAGGAGCGACGTCTCTGGCTTGATGAAAAACACGGGTTCCTCCTCAGGCTCCATACCAAACTCCTCGCAGTGTTTGCGGTAATTGCCGGCGATGCAAAAAATCTTCATAATAATAATGTTGTTTGTTTGACCGCAAAGATACACAAAAATCTCTCACGGAGGCACGGAGAAACGGAGAAAAATATCTTCTCAGTGCCCCCGTGTCTCCGTGAGGGCAAAATACCATTCTATTTCTCCGAGAGAAAAAAAATTTTTTTATAATGTCAAAAATTCTTACCTTTGGCTCGCGGAATTTTGACCCATCGGGCAAAACTTTTTTTTGCGTATCGGCCATTTCGGTATGTATATTGCAAAACAAAAGCAGGAGACATTTCCCAAATAAGGGAGCGTATAAGGCAATGAAGAAGATAACACTATCACATTTCTTAGTCAAGAACTTTGAGTTGAAGCAGCAGGAAGTGCCAATTTTCCTGATGCTGTTTCTTCATTCCTTTTTCCTTGGACTCGCCGGCGCATTCTATTTCACGCCCGCTAACTCCGAATTTATCAAGCACTTCGGCAGCGAACAGTTGCCATACGCATACATCGCGTCTGGCATCGGCGGATACCTTTTCACACAGATTTACTCCTGGATGCAAAAACGAATCGACAGCCGCACATTATTTATGGGCGCGTTGATTTTTATGACGGTGGTAACGCTTGCATCGCCGTTGATGCTCGGTCATGTAGATTCTAAGTGGCTGAGTTCCTTTGTGTTTATATGGGCGTGGCCGTTCCTGTCGATGGTGGGCATAGAGTGCGGCGCGTTGTCGTTGAAATTCCTCAACCTTGTGCAAGTAAAGAGGATTTTCGCGCTGTTTAGTATAGGCGGCGTATTGGCGGCAATGATGGGCTACTTGATAATCCCCGCATTGAGCAAAGTTATCTCACATTCATATACGTTGCTGTATATCAGTGCGTTTGGATTTATAATTGGTATAGTGACCCTTATAACATTGTACCAAAAATATCCGCAGAAGCTCCGCGAAGAACGCCTCCAACTCGAAAAGAAAAAACAGGAAGGCGGCGGCAAGATTCTGTCGTTGAAACCATCCAACGATGGCACCGGATTCCTCGATTTGATTAAGAAAAGCAGCTACTATCGCTTTATCTTTATCTGTGCAACGCTTTCAATGACAATTATTTACGTAACTGACTTCTCGTTCCTTTCCACTGTCAAGATACAGATTGCGCCCGAAAACACTCCGCAGTTCTTGACCTTGGTCTATGGTGGATTGAAGATTGGCGAATTGCTGTTGTCGTTCTTCTCGGCGAGGATTTTGAGTAGATATGGCGTCAAGTTGGGTCTATTGATATTGCCAATCTGTATGGTTGTTGTGACGATACTTGCCGCAATTGTTGGATTGACCTCTGTGGAAAGTATTGTATTCTTGATACTTATCACTCTCAACAAATCTCAGGAGCGTATATTGCGCCGTGGTCTCGACGACCCTGCCTTCAACATCCTCTACCAACCTCTGCCCGACGAAGAAAAAGCCGCCGTGCAGACCAAAGTGGGTGTGGTACAGCAGTTTTCGACTGGTATCGCGGGCGTGGTGTTGCTTGCCGTTAATACCATCATCACTCTGAGAGGCGAATACGACTTCAAATATTTTATGCTGTTCTTCATACCGATACTTGTGGCGTGGGTAGTCAGCAGTATGAAGTTGTACGAGAGTTACAAGGCAACCATCAACAAGATTTCCAAAGATTTTAGCAAAGACAACCGCCGCGATGTCAATAAGAGTATGTATGGCCCGGAATTGTTGCGCAAGTATATCAAGGTCAACAATCCCAATATACAGCGTATGGCTGTTATGATACTCTCGGAGACCGCCCCAAGGAGCCTCGAAAGTTACGCCGCGCAGCTCCTCGAATCCAACGACGAAGTGGTGGAGAAGGCTGTATTGCGCAACATCGACCCCACGTGGCGTTCAAGGCTTGCCACGGCTTGCGGCACATTGTTCCAAAACACCAAAAATCCCGAAATCCGCCTGCTCGCCGAGCGTGCGCAAAACTACCTGTCGTTCACGGGGTTGAGCAAGAAGCCTGAGCAAGAGGAGATTGATGCTCTTGTGGCAAGTCAGTATGTGTCGGACAAAATCAAGCTCATCAAATACCTCTTCAAAAACGATTCGCTCCTCAATGAGGATATTATATCGACGCTTTTGGACAATACCGACCACAATGTCAAGTCGGCGGCGATAACGCTTGCGGGCAACCTCCGCACGCCCAAGATGATCAATAAGCTCATCTCGCTGCTCGAATCGCCCGAATATTACAATACTGCTGAGAATGTTCTTCTCGACATCGGCGACAAGGTGCTGCCTGCGCTCAACGAATATTTTGAGAAGAGTCTGCAACCGCCAGCTATTTTGCTTAGAATCATCGAGTTGTACGCCAAGTTTGGTTCGGCACCGGCGAGGGCTGCGCTTATGAACAATATCAACTATCCCAACCGCGACATACAGCAGGCTGTGATAGCGGCGTTGTATTTCTGCAAATTCCAGGCTACCGACGAGAGGGACATCCTCGCCATCAAGCAGAAAATCAACGAGACTGTGGAAAACATCGTCTGGGTGATGGCTTGCCTCAACGACATCGAAGATGAGAAAAATACGCTTAAACTCGTTCAAAGCCTCGACCTCGAGCGCACCAACAGCATCGAGAATTTGTTTAACCTCCTGAGCCTCCTCAACGAGCCGCGCCTTATCAACCTCATCCAGAAGACCATCATCGGCAAAAACAACATCTTTGCTGTGGAAATCATCGACAACAACTTCCCGCAGGAAATCAAGCAGTTGATTAAGCCGCTCTTTGACGACCTCTCCACCGTTCAGAAAATCAAGAAGCTCGGTGACTTTTTCCCGCAGCGCGAGATGTCGCTCGAAGACCGCCTGAAGGACATCATCAAGCGCGACTATTCCAAGCTTGAGACCTGGACTGTGGCGCGTGCCGTGGAACTTCTTGGCAAGCAGCACAAGGCGAAGACCTCCGACGATGTTACTTCAAGCTTGATTGACTACAAGGACTTGAAATTGTGGGTGAAATCCAACATCAAGGATCTCCTTGCTAAGATTCGTAAGAGCGAAATGCCCGACGAGATGTTTCTCTGCCTTTATCACACCGACGAAATGGTATATTCAACGGCGGCAAAAATCATCTACGAGGAAAACCCGCTCAAATGCTCCGACTACCTTTCCAATATGTCGTCCGACAAGCAGCTCTTGTACGCCGCTCTCAAAGCGGGTCAGCCGACGCTCATCGACAAAATTAAGCACTTGAAGAAGCATCCAATGTATTTCAACGTGCCTGAATACTTGTTGGCTAAATTGGCAAAGCACATCGAGATACATTCGTTGAAACAAGGTGATGAGCTAAATGCCGACGACGAAACCGTATATTTGGTGGAAAAAGGCATCCTGTCGTGCAATGTTGGAGTGGGTGGCGATATTTCCTTCGTCAAGAACGACATCATCACCAAGGGCTTCAACCTCGACCACGATGTCAAGACTTTCCACGCAAGGAAAGATTCGGAAGTATTGACAATCAATAGGTTTGAATATTTCAATACGCTCATCCACGAGACCGACATCATCCCATACCTCCTTGATGAAAACAACCGTGCGATGATGGTAACCCACGAAAGCAAAGTTGCAGTGCCTGAGCCCTCTCAGCAAACCGCATAAAAAAAGCAGGAGTCAATCACGATTCCTGCTTTTTTATTATTAGAGTTTAAAGTCTAAGGATTAAAGTTTGGAGATTAGAGTTTATAGTTTATAGATTAAAGTTTATAGATTATAGATTAAAGATTAAAGACTACTTCCCTCTTTAATCTTTTCTCTATCTACTTTAATCTCTCCTCTTTCCTCTCTAAATCTTTCCTATAACTACTTCGTCTCCAAAATGCACTTCTCGATGTAGTCGCCCACTTCCTTGGTGCCGTAAGCCTTGCCTTCGGCGATGTCTTCGGTGCGGATGTTGTCGGCGAGTGCCTTGTTGACAGCGTCGGTGACAATCTGAGCCTCTTCCTTGAGACCAAAGCCAGTCTCGAGCAACATTGCGGCGGAGAGGATTGCAGCCATCGGGTTAGCGATGTTTTTGCCGGCGGCCTGCGGGTAAGAACCGTGGATGGGTTCAAAGAGTGATGTGTAAACGCCAATAGATGCGCTCGGCATCAAGCCCATAGAGCCGGTGATTACAGAAGCCTCGTCGGTGAGGATGTCGCCGAAGGTGTTTTCAGTTACCATTACGTCAAAATCCTTGGGAGTGGTGACGATGCGCATGGATGCGTTGTCCACAAACATGTACGAAGTCTCCACTTCGGGATATTCGGGAGCCATCTTCTGAGCCACTTCCCTCCAGAGGCGCGACGATGCGAGCACGTTTGCCTTGTCGATTACGAGGAGTTTCTTGCGGCGGGTCATTGCGAGTTCGTATGCGCACTTGAGGATGCGCTCGATTTCGTATACCGAGTAGATGTTGGTGTCAAAAGCGGTCTTGCCGTCCTCTGTGCGGCCCTTCATGCCGAAATACATGCCGCCGGTGAGTTCGCGTACCACGGTGAAGTCGGCACCTTCTACGATTTCCTTCTTGATAGGCGACTTGTGGATGAGCGCGGGGAATGTGTAGATTGGTCGGATGTTGGCATAGAGCTCGAGGCGTTTCCTGATAGCCAGAAGACCCTGCTCGGGACGCACTTTGGCGTTGGGGTCGTTGTCGTACTTGGGGCTGCCGAATGCGCCAAAAAGCACTGCGTCAGATTGTTTGCAGATGTCGATGGTCTCGTCGGGCATAGGGTTGCCCGTAGCGTCGATGGCTGCTGCGCCGCCGAGTACCGGCACGTATGTAAACTTGTGACCTCTTATCTTTTCGATGGCTTGGAGTGCCTTCTGAGCCTCCGCAATCACTTCCGGGCCAATGCCGTCGCCCGGCAATACTGCTATTTGCTTGTTCATTTTTATATAATGTTAATTATCAATATTTGCTTTCCTTGGTTTTGTTTACCGACTGCAAAGGTAGTTTTTATTTTAAACTGTGCCAAAAATATTTTAACTTTGCGGAAATTATAGTTATGAAAACCGCACTTATTATAATTAACTATGGCACACCCGACACCGCCCGCCGTCGCGACGTGGCGCGTTATCTGCGTCAATTGCTTGACAACAAGCATGTAATGACCATGAACTCTGTCGGGCGCAAAATTCTTGTCAACTGCATCATAGCTCCGTTGCGTTCCCGGAAGTCGTCCAAACTTTACCAGCGGCTCATCGACGTTTCAGGTGACGAGATGCCTCTCAAAAAGCATACAAGGGACTTCGCCGATAGGTTGCAACAGTTGCTCGACGGCAAGGCTGATGTCTATGTGGCGATGACTGCTGGCTACAATTTGGTTGGTGATGTGATGGAGAAGGTTTTGGAGCATAATTATCACAAAATCGTAGTTGCTCCGATGTTCCCTCAATCCACCGAGTCCACGTGGGGCAAGGCTTTGGACGATGTGTTTACGGCTGTCAGTGGCAAGCTCAATGTGCCGCCGGTGGTTTGCATCGAGCCTTTTTTTGACGACGAATTATACTTGGATGCTATTTGTAATCATTTCGCTAAGCATCTGCCGGACGTTGGCAGGGTGGGGAAGGTGGTCTTTTCGTACCACGGCATACCTTTGATGCACGCCGAGATGTCGCATCCGGGGCATACTTGCGACGAACTTGGTTGCTCTAATAATATAAGTGTGGACAATCGGCGGTGCTACATCGCGCAGTGCCACGCGCAGACGAGGATGATGGCGTCGCGGCTATCAATCCCGCCCGAAAAATGTGTTACCACGTTCCAAAGCCGTTTTGCCGACAAGTGGGCAGCCCCTTCCACCGACAGCGTGGTGCGTCAGCTTGCCCAAGACGGCATCAAGAGCATCGCTGTGGTCACTCCGTCGTTCACTGTCGATTGCCTTGAGACTATTGTGGAAATCGACGGCAATTTGCGCGAAATTTTTACGCAAAATGGTGGTGCTGAGATGGTTGTAGTACCTTGTCTGAATGCCTGGGAGCCGTGGGTAAACAATTTTTGCAAAATTGTTGCAAAAAGTCTGTAAAAAATGATTGTTTTTCCGCACGTTTTTTGTATCTTTGATAGTCGGATTTTTATTGCTAATTGAGCATGGAAAAAAGTCAGAAAACCAGCACAAAACGTCGTGGGTCGCTTATGACCTCGCTACTTGGCATCACCATACCAACGGTAACGGTGGTGGTGGTGGCATTGAGTGTGTTGCTTTTCAGAATCATGCGCAACAACAATATCGATTCCGCCCGAGTGTCGTGTACGGACATTGTGGAGTGCAATGTCAAGGCTATTGGTGACAAATACAGGTCGTGTGTGTCGCAGCTCGCCGGATTGGCGGAGATATGTGCGCAGCGGCATTACAGCGAAAAAGAATGTGTGGAGCTTGTGGACATCCTTGTCAAAAGTAGCAATGGCGACTATCTGTATGGCGGTTTCGTAAGGCACGATGGCAGTGTTCTCAGTACGGAGCCCGCCGACACTCTCGTCATTGTAGAAAAAAAGTTTGCCATGGAGCATCTTTGCAAATATGGCAAGCCTTTTATGATAACTCCTCCTTTCGTAGCCGCCAACGACACCACGCGCAAAACCCAAAACCTTCTTGTGCCAATCAGTGAGGGCGACGGCATTAGGGGCGCGTTGTACGTTGCCACCAATACCCAAATACTGCTTGGCGCGTTGTCGTCCATCAAGAGCAACAATATGGGCAAAGCGTACCTCTGCAACGTGGAGGGTGCGGTAATTGTGGCGTCCGACAATACCAATCCCAAAGCCTTCGACGAATCCATCGTAAACATCTGCACCCACGTCGCTGCCCGTATCAACGGTGGCATCAGGACTGGTGGCGAGTCGTTTGAAGGGCTTGACGGTGAGATGAGGCTCATTACATGGTCGAGGGTGAAAGATTCGCGATGGTTTATAATGATGGAGGTAATGTATGACGAACTTGACCAATCGCGGGCGCGTATGCGCAATTTTTACATCATGGCTGGCGTGCTTGTATTCGTGATTGTAATGGTCTACTTGTACCTGATTACAAAGTTTGGCATCATCAATCCGCTTGTCAAGCTCAAGAAAGTGGTAGGTGAATTTGCCGAGGGGCGTATGTACAATGCCGTCAAGCTCGATGAGAGCGTCAACAATGAGGAGGTAGGGCAGCTCTACGACAATGTGGCTGACATGGCTCGCAAACTCGTTGACATTACCGGCAGCATCCGTTCTCAGTCTGACGCTATTCTGGTTAATACTCATGAACTCAGCACTTCCGCCGAACACATTCTACATAGCATTGGCGACCAGGCTACGTCCGTAGAAGAGATTTCCACCACGGTGGAGCAGATGTCGTCCTCCATATCCGAAACCGCCAACAATGCCGAGGCTGCACGCAAAAATTCGATGTCTATCGCCACAGACATCGGCAAGGTGGCTAAGGCGTCGGCACAGACATTTGAGAGTACCAAGACTGTCATAGACAAGATTAAGATTATCAACGATATAGCCAAACGTACCGACTTCCTCGCCATCAATGCGGCGGTAGAGGCGGCGCGTGCTGGCGAAAACGGAAAGGGCTTCTCCACAGTGGCGTCGGAAATCAAGCAGCTCGCCGAAAGGTCTAAGGCGGCGGCGTTGCTCATCGACGATACTTCCAAACAGACTCTTCGCATCACCGAACATTCTGCCAAGATGATAGAGCAGATAGTGCCGCGCATTCTCGACAATGCCACCAAGGTGTCGGAGATAGCCATGTCGTGCGTCGAACAGCGCAATGGCACCGAGCAGATTGGCAATGCAATACAAAGCCTTGCGCATGGTTCGGAGGAAAACAATGCCGAGGCGGGCGCATTGGCTGCCAAGGCTGAAAAATTCGTCCAGTACGCCAACCAGCTCATCGAGACTGTTAAGTATTTCAAGACATCAGACGAGCGCACCGAGCGTCTCAATGACATTGAGGATGCTCTTGCAAAGCACACCGACGAGCTTGAATGTCTGCGCCGGGAGCTTGCCGAGTACGACAGGCTCAGGGACGAATTGATTGCAACAACACGAACAACCCAGAACAGCGATGAAAAAGGTATTGTCTAAAATATTTCGTTACCTCGGCTACGACAGCCGGACGGTGTGGGGCAAGTATATGAAATTTATATTGCCTTGCGTCATGGTGGTAATCGTCGCCATGGACTTCGTGATATATGCCATCATCTCCAATTACACCGACACCGCCGCCAACAAGGCAAACCAACGAACAGTGAAAATCCTTTCAGACGAAATCTCGGAGGTGTTTCACCGCTACCTTGGCGACCTCAATATGATGCGCCATTATTATGAAAAAAGCACAATAGAAGAATTTCTGGTATTCTCCACGCGGTTTACCGAAGAACATAGCAACAAGTATTCATACGTAAGGCTCATCCTGCCCGACGGTCGCTCATACAATTCCAACGGACTCACCGACAATTATAACGTCAAGGAGGGTCGTCCTTACAAGCATCTCGTGATGGAGCACAAGGATATTTCTGTTAATTCGGCTCACATGTCCACTCTGGTTGGCGTGGAAGTCTATAGTATTTCCGTGCCGGTCAGGGATGATAATGATTCCGTCACTGCGATAATCGCCGCCGTATTCCCTGTGGATGTCATAGAACGCAAGCTCAACGACATACTCACCGATTCGTCTGAATATTTTGTTATGGTGGACGAGGCTAATATGGCGCGTGTTTGCCGTGGCAAGAGAGGTGGATTCAGCGTTGCATTGGAAGGTACGTCGCCAGATGCGCCGCCTCGTTACATGGATCTGAAGGATAAGATTGCTTATAGTCGCAACAATGCTTTGAAGGGCAACGATCGGCCATACGGCAGTTGGGAGGTGCATGAATCCAACGGACAGGAGATCCTGCTCCACTATGCCGCGATACCCGATACGCCGTGGGTGCTGGCTCACCTCGCCCAAAAAAGGATTATAGCCAAAGATGTCACGCTTACCTTCTGGGTGCTGCTGCTCACCACGCTTGTGGCTATGGTGGTGCTGTTGATTGCAATCAGGTACATCACCGCCAGGGTGGTAATCCGCCCGCTGGAAGCTATCAACAGGTTTTCCAACGATGTCGCGCACGGCAAGCTCTATTCCACCGAAACCCGCAACATCAATACCAACGACGAGATTGGCGCGGTCTGCAAAAACGTTGAGGAGATGCAAAAAAAACTTGTCTCGGCGGTATCGGGCATACACGACACTTCCAACGACCTTTCGCGATGCAGCCGCAACGTCACAGACACGGTGCAGAGCGTGGATCGCGACGCGCAGGTGCAAAATATCGCCGTGGAAAATATTGTAAGTTCCGTGGAGCAGGTGAACGCCTCCATCCGCCTCAACAGCGAGGACGCCATGCGCACCCATGTCAATTCCAAGGAAATAGCCAACGACATTATATCTGTGACAAAGGCTACAGCCGACACTTACGACTGTATGCAGCGCATTGTGGAGAAGGTGAAGGTAATCAACGACATCACCTCGCACACCGACCTCCTCGCCATCAATGCATCTGTGGAGGCGTCGCGGGCGGGCGACCATGGTACGGGTTTTGCCGTCGTTGCTGCCGAAATAAGGAAACTGTCGGAGCTATGCCACCGTGCTTCCACCGAAATCAATAGATTGTCGGAGGTGAGCCTTGCCGCCACCACGCAGACGGTGGACCTCGTGGACAGCATTTCGCCAAAAATCCACGACAACGCTATCATGGTGTCGCGTATTTCGGAGGCGTGCAGCAAGCAGCTCCATTTTACGGGAACCATCAGCGATGCCGTAAAGCAACTCTCCGAAATCTCGCAAAACAACACCGTCTCCGCCGACAAGTTGACCGTGTACGCCAATGTGCTGTTCAACGACGTGGCGCATCTCAATAAGCTTGTGGATTTTTTCAGGCTCGACCGCGACCGCGACTTGCGGCGCAACGACATCCTTGCCGCCATGGAGGTGTGCAAGACGGAAATCCTCGCGCTCAAGACCAAGCTTATCGCCCTGTCCCCCGAAGGCGACGCGCAGACCAATGCCATCGAGACAAAGATAGACGAGACGTTGCAGGACATCGATAATGATGCCAATACTAAAAAACAATTGACTGCCAAATGAATATGGTTGCAAAATATTTCGACAAGTGGTTTAAGTTGCGCGGCAACACTATCTGGGGCAAGTACATCAGGCTGTTGCTCCCGGGTATCGTGGTGCTCATACTCATCATGGACGGATATGTGTACAGAAGGGTGAGCGTCAGCAATTTTGCCAACAACGACAATATGGCAAAGCAGAGCGTGCTGCTGCAGGCGATGGCGATTGACAAGATATTGGACAATTATTTTTCCGAACTATGCATTGTAAGGACGATGTACAAGGACTCGGCGTCTGTCGATGATTTTTTGTATAGGGCGAAGGATTTGATTGCGGTTAGTTACAAGCAATGGAACTACATTCGCCTCACCTTGCCGAGCGGCACCACATACACCACAAGCGGCGGACTCGACCACATGGACGGACGCAAGACGCGGTATTACAAGGATATTATGGGCAACAAGGTGCGTTACAACCTCCAGCGTCCCCTTCACAGTCATTACAATCAGAGAGATTCGTGGTGCTTGTCGTTGCCAATCAAAAATGACCGTGATTCTGTAATCGCCATCATAAGCGCGGTGTTCCACACAAGCGAAATAGATTCGCTGATGTTTTCCATCAAGGCAAACGGCTCGGGCTTTAGCACCCTGAGCGACAATGAGATGGTGTTTCGCATATATGACAATTCCATATACGAGAGGTCGCTCTCCGACCTGGTCGCCGCCGGATTCAAGGAGGTGGACAAGCTCGTGGAATACGGCTGGGCGCACAAGAATACAGAGAATTATCAGCAGGGCTGTTACTATACGCCCGACGGTACGAGGGTGCAGTGTTATATGGCAGTAGTAGGACAATCCAATCTTGTAATTACCCTCAATATACCATACACGCAGCTCAATCGCGCCACCATAACAATGGCGATGTTGCTGTTGCTATCGGCGGCGTTGACGGTATTGTTTGTGATGCTTGTGGTGAAGTACGTCACCCAAAAGGTGGTCTTGAAGCCGCTTGGAGCTGCCACACGTTTCATCGCCGACATTGCGGAGGGACGGTTGTATTCCGACGAGGCTGATAGCATCAGCGACGACGACGAATTTGGCAAGCTGAGGACTACGGCGCAGACTATGCGTCAGAAGGTGTATGGCGCGGTGGAATCCATCCGCAAGTACACCAAGGAGATTGCGGTGGGCGCAGTGTCGCTGAGCGATGCCGTGGGCATCATCACCGCCGATGCCAAGAGCCGTGCAGCCACTGTGGAGGAGATTTCTGAATCCGTGTCGCAGATTACTGGTGCAATCAGCGACAATACGCGCAATGCGACTATCGCCAAGGACAATGCCGACGAAATTTCCAACAGCATCTGCACCGTCACCCAGGAATCCGACAAGACTCTCGACAGTATCAGCAATGTGCTTTCCAAGGCTCAGGTAATCAACGAAATAGCCGAGCGCACCGACCTTCTCGCCATCAATGCCGCTGTGGAGGCTGCGCGTGCGGGCGAGAATGGGATGGGTTTTGCAGTAGTTGCGTCCGAAATCCGCAACCTCGCCGAGCATTGCCAGTCGGTGGCTGCCGAAATCAACGCTCTCTCCGCCGAAAGCCTCGACAACACGCGCCACGCCGTGAAACTCATTGACGATATGTCGCCGCGCATAGCCGACAGCACGGAGATTGTTTCCAAAATTTCCGAATCGTGCGCACAGCAGCTTACTATGACAATAGCCATCAGCCGCGCCGTGATGCAGTTTGTGGAGACCATCGACAACAATCGTCAGACCGCCGACGCCCTCGACAGCTATTCCAAACAGCTCGACACTCTCGTTAAGAATCTTAATGTCTCCGTGGATTTCTTCAAGCTGAGCGAGAATGAAATGAAGAGCCGCGCAGGCATCATTGCGCAGATAGAGCGCAAGACAGCCAAGCTCGTAAGCCTCAAATCTGAGCTTCTTGAGTTGCTTTCGGGTACAGATGCGCCGAAGGCAGAATGATTGAACTTAACTTTCGCTTAATATGGTTTCTTTTACATCTTGTCATTAACGCTGTAAAATACAGATAATTGTATTTTGTACAATCATTGCCGTTAACATTTCTGAGCCGTATCTTTTGCGTTAGTGTTGCTATTAATTAAAGATTACTTAATTGAAAAAATTATACGGAATCAATAATTCGGTGTAATTTTGCATCGTAATCAGAAAGGAAATCTGGTTGCAAAAAACAGACAAAAGGTTCTTTGAAAATCCGCTGAAAAAAGTTTTGCAAGGCTTGCTCGTGATTCATCAACAATTATTGGAACTCCCCAACGCACATAAGGAGTAGGACAGTGAACACAATATATTAACCATTAAAAACAGTAGAATCATGAAAAAGTTTGTTTACAACGCAGTAATGGCAGCCTTGGTTGCCGCAGCAACTTTGTTGAACACTGCAAACGCAGCAACCGTCAATCCTCTTGACACAGTCAAGATCGACAGCACGAACGCAACAGTAGCTTCTCCCGAGGCAGACGACCTCGCACTCAACGAAGCAGCCCTCCCGCTCGAGCCCTGGATGATGGAAAACATCGACCTCCTCAACGAGGAAAACATCAACGTTGAAAACTGGATGGCTGAAAACGTCAACCTCCTCAACGAAGAGACCCTCAACGTAGAAGGCTGGATGACCGAAAACGTCGACTTCCTCAACGAAGAGACCCTCAGCGTAGAGGCCTGGATGACCGAAGACGTTGACCTCCTCAACGAGGAAACACTTCAACTCGAATCTTGGATGTTCTAATCGACATCGCAACATTCGCAATCTCTCATTCGAGTAGCCGCAAACACTAATTCACACGGAATTTCATTATCATTTTTAATCAAAAAACATCGAACCTTTTTTGATGATGTACATTCGGTTTCCAATGTCCCTCTTGGAACCGGATGCGGTGGCGGAGAAGAGCCACTTTTCTTAAAAAAATAATTCCTTTTTTACCGTTAATATCCAAAATTTTTCCATAATTTTACAGCGAAAACTAAAATTCATTGTAATTCGTTTTAATTGTTGTTTATGAAAATTTACGGATATGGATTTTGATGCTTTTGACAAGGAGATGCGGCGTTTTGAACAGTCGCTCGACCGTCTGATACCCGACGATGTATATCTTGTGGCGAGGTTGGACGGGCGTGGCTTCACGCGCTTGACCAAGAAGGAATGGGATTTGGAAAAGCCATTCGACATAAAATTTCGCGACGCGATGGTGGACACTGTGAAACATCTGCTCGCCGACTGCGGTTTCCGTATGGTGTATGGTTACACGCAGAGCGACGAGATTTCGGTGCTTTTTCACAAGGACGACACCGCCTTTTCGCACAAGGAGCGCAAACTCTTAACAATTCTCTCTGCCGAAGCCTCCGTAAAATTTTCAGAACTGACGGGTCGCCACGCGGTTTTTGACTGTCGCCTGTTGCCCCTGCCAACGATTGCCGACGTTATTGATTGTTTCCGTTGGCGGCAGGAGGACGCGCACCGCAATTCACTCAACTCGCACACCTATTGGGCGTTGCGCAAGAGTGGCGTATCTCAATCCGCCGCCGAACGACGTATGTCGGGCATCTCCAACGACGAAAAAATCGCCATCCTTTCCAAACTCGGCATTGATTTTTCCACCGTCCCCCTGTGGCAAAAATACGGTGTCGGCATCTACTTCGCCGACGAAATCCGCAAAGGCTTCAACCCCAAGACCAACACCGAGACCGAGTGCATAAGGCGCGTCTTGAAGGAAAATTATTTCCTGCCAAAAGGGGAGGAGTATGGAGATTTTGTGCGGAGTTTGGTGGCTACATCGCTTGACGCGGAATAATCTTTTAGTTTCTCTTGTTTTTTCGCATCTTGCCTGTATCCAATATTATCGTGAAATCTTGTTTTTTCAATTGTGTTGAGAAGTCGTAATCGGTGAGCGTGATGTCGATGCGGAGGCCGGGGGAGTTTTCAACTACCTTGACGGGCATTACGTATTTGGCGAGCCGCTCGTATTCAAAGGTGATTTCTTTTACAACTTTGCCGTCCTTGTCGTATGACACCGACTTGGCTTTCAGACCCGATTCGGCGGAGTAATAGTCGCTGTAACTATTGCCGAGCGCGTCGGTGACGTCTATCCTGTAATATCCTTGGCGGAAAAGGTCGTAGTCGCAAAAATGCTTGTACCTTATTCCAAGTTCGTCATAATGAGACTCTTGCGGGAACGATGCCTTTTGACGGAGGACAATGGCGCGTGCCGTGTCAGGCTCCGTAAAACCATATATCATCGTGGAATCCGCGCCTATCGCGCCGTCGTAAACTTCCTTGAAATGAAACAGGCTCACTGTGTCGTCGCGGCGGATGTTGTTGTCCATTCGGTACATATTGGGCGATTTGCGGAGTATGCGTCCAAATGCCTTGTATTGCAATGTGTCGTCGAATGTGTATAACGATTGAAGGTTTACCGACATATTTTTGGGCGGGTTGTTCAAGCCCGTGGTCTCCACGTAAGCGTTGAGTATTGTGTATGCGCCAAACCCCTTGGGAATCCTTGCAACGAGGTTTTTCTTGCTGTCAACGAAATCCACCTGACGGTCTTTGGCGATGCGGTTGAGCGTGCAGAATAGCGAGCGGTGGCTGCCTTTCACTACGAATACGCAACTGCCGTTTTGAATGATGTTTTTGAGGTGTTGCTGCGCATCGGCGGCTGTAACGGAGTTGATGGTGTTTTCGTAGTTGGTGAAATAATTCTTGGGAAAATTGTACAAAATCAGGTTTGACGCGATTTCGGCGGCGTAGTCGGGGCGTTGCAGCCCTTGACGGAAAGAGCTGATGAGGCGATCCTTGGCTGATTGGAGTCCGCCGCTCACGTCGTAGTTTTCGCTGCGCCGTTCAAATAGTTGTGTCGCAAAATTCGGGAAATCGTTGTTGCTGCCGTCCATATTGATGGTATTGACGTCGTACTTGAAACTCGAAATCCGGTCTATTTTTCTGGCTAACGAATCGTACATAATGTAATAAACGAGGTCGTTGACCACGTAGTTTTTGGTGGTCTTGTCGCAGGGATAATAATCCATAAATGCCGCGTCAAATCCTGTTGCCATTGAATCTTCTTCTATTGCGTACACAAAATCCTGCGGCTTGATGGCGAGTGGTTCGGGCTTAGCCTTGTTGTCGGCGCGGGGTGCGGTGGCAAAGTATTTTTCCACCAATGGCTTTACAAACTCGATGTCGGTGTCCGCCACTATTGTTATCAGGCATTTGTCGGGCGCGAAACAGCGTTGACGGTAACTCAAATAGTCGCTCTTGTTGATTTTGGCGAGGTCGTCGGCGGTGATGTAGGGCTGACCGATGATGTCGGAGGCGATGAAGTCGAGCGGGTTGCCGTTGTCTTTGAGGTACTTGATGCGCTTTTTCTTGTAATCGTCGAAGTTGACGTATGTGGGGTTGTTGCCGTACATCACTTCGTGCATAAAGTTGAGGAGCGAGTCGAGAGCCTTGTCGTGGCTAATCATATTTTTGATCATTACTTGGTTGGCGGCGAGGGTGCTGCCCGTCATTGCCGCAACTACTTGTTTGATGCCCTTGTAAGGTGTCTCGGATAGCGACGAAACGTCCGCGCTGAGCCTCACGTTGCAGTAGCGGTATTGCGACGTGGTTACCACCTGCACGCGAAAACCATTTGGTAATGTGATAACCTGATGGTTTTCAATGCATTGAAGTACGTTGCTGATGTCCTGCGCGGCAAGCCTTGCCGTCAGGAGGAGCATCAGGGATAGGAGTATGTATATTTTTTTTGACATCTTTGTTCTGATTTTTGTTTGGGTATCGGTGGCAAAGGTATATAAAAAAAGTGAAAAACAGTAATATCATTGTCAAACAAAATCTTTGGTAATCAAAATACGTGTTCATAAATTCAATTTAAAAAATTTGCGCACAACCTTTTTTTCGATTATATTTGCGGAAAACTTTTTTACCATGTGGAATCCAAAGGCTAAGCGCATACCATACGGCATACAGGGCTTCGAGATGCTCCGCCGAGACAATTGTTATTACGTGGACAAGACGATGTTCATCCCTGAGATAGAGTACGCCAACAAGTACTTCTTCTTGGTGCGTCCGCGTCGTTTTGGCAAAACGTTGACAATGACGATGTTAGAGACCTATTACGACATCCATAAGAAGGACAAGTTTGAGAAAATATTTTCGGGTTTGTGGATTGGCGACCATCCCACCGAAAGCCGCAACACATACCTTATTTTGGAACTCAATTTTTCGCTAATCAATGGAAACATAGACCAATACAAGGAGAGTTTTGACGGAATATGCAGGATTCAGTTTGATTCTTTTTGCGATGAATACAAGGAGTTGCTCTTGCCCGAAACGAAGTGTGAGGTGGAAAAATGCGCCAACGCCGTGGAAAAATTAAAAAAACTCTGCGAAATGGTGGGCAAATCGGGGCAAAAAATTTATCTTTTTATCGACGAGTACGACAACTTCACCAACAACATTCTTTCCGATTATACCCAACTTGGTCGTTACATGGACGAGACGCACCGCACGGGGTATCTGCGCACCTTTTT
>JAEEGK010014146.1_pt1 | contig 17868 bp, 19 predicted proteins | sample 8958771 | NCBI WGS metagenome assembly JAEEGK01 (sample SAMN16246547, study PRJNA631951) | gut metagenome | biome: gut microbiome; feature: rumen; material: SC-attached | host: Bos | place: Iran: Karaj | collected 2018-10
ACAGGTAGGCGAGAAGGGATTCGACATCCTCTGCCTGACAGCGGATGTGGATGAATTCGTGATGAAGACCATCATGGAGTACAAGGAGAAGAAGATCTGCAACGTCACATCCGATGATCTGGGTCTTGAGAGTGAAGAGGAGAAGAAGGAGGCACAGGAGAAGGAAGAGGAATCCAAGGATGTACTCAACTTCGCCGCCAAGGTCCTTGACGGAAAGGTGTCCACGGTGAAGGTCTCCCACAAGCTGAAGAACCACGCCGTTCTCCTGACCACAGAGGGGCACATCACACTGGAGATGGAGAAATACTTCCAGGAGATGCCCGGACCGGAGGATCAGAAGCTGAAAGCGACACGCGTCCTTGAGGTCAATGCATCACACCCCGCATTCGCCGCACTGAAGAAGGCGTACGATGCGAAGGATGAGAAGAAGGCCGCGGATCTCGTCAACATAATGTATGCGCAGGCATGCATCATGGCCGGAATCCCTCTGCAGGATACCGTCGCATATTCCGATCTGGTCTTCGGACTGTTCTGAAACCATTGCCCCGGGCCTCCGGGGCGTTCATCTTATCTCTTTTGATCCCATTCATCAAACATGGCAGAGCTGTCGCAGTTCTTCAAGAGCATAATCGACCAGGATACGCAGGCGGTGGTCGTCTGCAATCTGATGCATGAGATAGTCTACATGAATCCCGCCGCCGTGGAAGAATACTCGGACAGGGGCGGCGAGAAACTCATAGGATTGCTGATATTCGACTGCCATTCCAAAGCATCGTCGGAGAAGATCGAGATGGTGGTCAAGTGGTTCTCGGCAAGTAAAGAGAACAACATCATCCACACATTCTTCAGCGAATCCAGGAATATGGACTTCTATATGGTGGCGCTGCGCGATGAGGACGGAAAGCTCATCGGCTACTATGAGAAGCACGAGTCCAGGACACGCGATACCGCCAGGCCTTACGGGATGTCAGGCCATTGAAGCGGTGTTCTCATAATGCAGGTTGCGGAAGTACAGCAGCGAGTCGATGAGTACAAGACCCAGATCGAAGAAATAGAAGAACACGACGTAGTTCACATCATCGTTGACGAACTTGTTCGCGATACCGAAGACGTATCCCAACATCACCACAGCGGAGAACAGTATGCTCTTTCCTTTGGTGGATTTGGTCTTGTACAGTTTGTAGATTGAGAACGGCCATGCGAATGCGAAGCACAGCAGCATCAGTATCTCGAATATTCCGTCGATGATGATATCACCAGGCCGTCCACCGACGGTCTGGTATTAGTGTTTTATCCGAAGACGGGACACTTCGGAGCGCCGGTACCGTTGCCCGATTCACTCTTGGCGCGGATGCACTCTCCGAATTTGAGGTCGGGGAGCACCTTCCTGTTCTTCTTGGATTCCTTGAGCATGTCAACATCGACGTTCAGTACCCTGACATCACTGCTTTCGGTGCATCCTTCGATGATGGAACCGTCGGGGCCGATGAACTTGCTCCTTCCGATGAGGTTCTGACCGCAGTCGGGTCCGACCATGTTGCACAGGATGACGGGGAGACTGTTCTCCGCTGCTCTGGACTTCACGATCTTGTCGAACCTGTCCATCTGCTTCTCGTTGAAGGCAGCGATACAGATCAGGAGATCGACATCGTTCTCGGCATAGTACTTGTACAGTTCGGGTGAGAGAAGATCGTATCCCACCGATACACCTATGTTCAGTCCCATGTGGTCGATGATCATAGGCTGGTTGCCAGTCTTGAACACCTTGGTCTCGTCGAATGCACCGTCGTCGCTGAGGATCATCTTCTTGTAAGCAGTTATCTCCTTTCCGCTTATCAGAAGGGCACAGTTGTAGAGATCGTCGCCTTCCTTCCTGGGGCATCCGGTGATGATGGCGCATCCCCTCTGCACTGACAGTTCAGAGAGCTTGTTGACGATCTTGTCATCGAGTTCTCCGAGTCTCATGGTCTTCTCGTCGCTGATGTATCCGCTGCAGAACATCTCGGGGAGGATGAACATGTCGGCATCGACGTTGTTGATCCTCATCCTTGCTTTGAAAAAGTTCACAGTAGGGTCGTTCACCAGACCTCTTGACTGTACCAAAGTGATCTTCATAGTTAACGTATCGTTAACAGCGTATTTAATCAGAAAGGTATCCTTGACGATACTGCGACGTTATTAAATCCGAATTTGCGTATCTGGGCTCATGGCCCCGACCATGATCAAATGTCCGAAATGCTCAAACATGTGTGAGTTCGCAGAGGGCAGGCTGTTCAGTTTCTGCAACAAGTGCGGTTCCAAACTGGAACGCAACATCGAGAATAAGGTCAGGGTTTATGAAAGGTCGACAGAGCCAGATGATGATATCAATCTTGCATGGGAGAGGTTCGACAAATGCAGGGAGATGGAAGTGCCCACCAGGGCGGGACATGACATCGAATCCTTGAACTACGAGATAGAGAGGATGATGGACGAGTTCATGACGTTCTCCGAGGTACTGAAGGACATCTACGGTATGCTCGATTCCATGGACGATTCCCGCAAACACCGTGTGTGCGAGATATGTGCGGACATGTCCGACCGTATCTTCATGCAGTTCGAGCAGTTCCTCAGGGAGTACAACGATTTCGGGATGTATGATGAGCTGAAGAAGGTCAGGGATGCATTCACGGCACAGGTACAGAAACTATCCGTCAGTTTCGCAGCGGTCCAAAGGGATGCCGCTTCCAAATACTGGGACGACAGGAAGGAGGAGTACGAAGCTCTCACCAAGGCCCTCAAGGATGCCAAGGAAGAGAGGGCAAGGGTGCCTTTCATGGACTTCGAGAGGAAATGGGCTCTCGATGCCGAGATCGAGAGACTCCAGAATGAACTGACCAAGGCGAGATGATCCCTTTGGGAAACCTGTTCTCCCTTTCCAGAGTGTCCGTCGTTAGGGACGGCAGCAGGATCCTCGGACCCTTGGATCTGTCCGTCGATGAGGGTGAGAGCATCGCGATCATCGGAAGGAACGGTTCGGGAAAGACCACCCTGTCGATGCTCCTGAAGAAGGAGATCGCACCTTATTATGATGAGCTGGCACAATCATCATTGACCATACTCGGAAGGAAGGATTGGGACATCTTCGACCTCCGCAGGATCGTCGTTTCGGTGTCAACGGATGATGAGCGCTATTTCGATTCGCACAGGAGCGTGGGCGAGGTCATACTGAGCGGGATGTTCGGCAGCGACGCCATCTATCCGATCCACGAGGTCACCAGGGACATGGTGGAAAGGATGTCGGAACTGATGTCCGCCGTAGGACTAGCCATCACTCCGGAAAGGGAGTTCGGTACACTGTCGCAGGGCGAGAGGAGATGTGCGATGATCGCACGCGCACTGATGCCTCAGCCTAAAGCGATGATACTCGATGAGCCCACAAATTCTCTGGACCCGATAGCATCGGCATCTTTCATCAGGATGATCGACGGACTCATCGGCAAGGGGATATCTGTGATCATGGTCACCCACAGACTTGAGGACATCCCGAAGAACATCGGAAGGGTGATCGGTATCAAAGGAGGACTGAAGGTAGCCGACGGAAAGAAAGAGGATGTTCTGTCGGATGCATCTGTTTCCGAGATCTACGGCGCCGATGTGAAGGTCACTTCCGACGGCGGAATATACACACTTTCCGTCCTTCCTCAAAACCTTTAATTTTGTCTCCGCTATGTAGTGAACGTGTCTCAGGATTGGACGGAGAAATACAGGCCGAAAACACTCGCTGATGTTGTCGGTAACCCGAAGGCTGTCAGTGAGCTGAAGGCCTGGGCCGAATCCTGGAACAAGGGAAAGCCCGTAAAGAGGGCGGCCGTTCTAATGGGAACGCCCGGTGTGGGCAAGACCACTTCTGCTGAAGCTCTCGCCAACGATATGGGCTGGGGCATTCTGGAGATGAACGCATCCGACCAGCGTACCGGTGATGCGATCCGTTCAGTCGCACTCAGGGGCGCATTCTCCAACACATTCGACGATTCCGGAGAGTACCTGAGCACCGCTGAAGGCGGTATGAAGCTCATCGTTCTAGATGAGGCCGACAACTTCTTCGGAAATGCCGACCGCGGAGCATTGCCCGTGGTCAATGAGCTCATCAAATCCACAAGACAGCCCGTGCTGCTGATAGTGAACGATTTCTATGCTCTCAGCAAGAAATCATCAACTGTGAAGAACGAGACCGTCCAGATATCGTTCATGAAGCCTTCGGTCATCTCGATGTCCAAGGCACTGAAGAAGGTGGCCGCGGCAGAAGGCGTATCGATCACGGATGAGGCCGTGAGGTCCATAGCCGACAACGCCAACGGCGACATGCGTGCCGCACTGAGGGACCTTGAATCACTGTCCATGGGAAGGACGGAGATCACCCTGCAGGATACAACTCAGCTTACTGGGCGTATCGTGAGGAAGAGCATGTACGACCTCATGATAGCCATCTTCAAGAAAGGCGATGCAATGGGCTCCAGGATGCTGCTCAGGGACATTGATGAAGACCCTGGCACTGTACTGCTTTGGCTTGACGAGAACATGCCCTACGAATACGTCAATCACGTTGATCTCATCAGAGGTTACAACATGCTCTCCAGGGCGGATATCTTCCTTGGAAGGGTCAGTCGCCGCCAGTATTACGGACTGTGGTCGTACGCAACGGACACAATGACCGCAGGCGTGTGCACAGCAAGATTCACCGACAAATACGGCGGAGGGCGTATAAGATTCCCCACGTATCTCATGAAGATGTCGAGGTCCAAAGGCATCAGGGCCACCAAGGCCGCTGTATGCAGGAAATTGGCAGATCATCTTCACACATCAACGAAGAGGGTGGCGACCGATGTCCTGCCCTCACTGAAGCTCATGCTGATCAAGGACCCTGAACTCAGGGTCTCGATGATCAGGGATGCAGGACTGGAAGCGGAAGAGCTTGCGTTCCTGATGAACACGAAGATCGATGACAAGGCGGTTAAGGAAGCCGTCGCCGCAGCAACTCCCGAACCTGTGAGACCGGCAAAGAATGCAGCTGTCGAGACTGTGAAGGCAGAGGCTCCGAAGGTAGAGGAGAAGAAGGAGGAACCTGCGAAGCCCGCAGCCAAACCGAAGGGACAGAAGAGTCTCTTCGAGTTCTGAGGTGGTCTTATGGACGAGAAGTACCGGAACCTTCTGATCAAACAGCAGTACCGCATCTACAACGATCATGCGGCAGTGAAACTCTGTCATTGGATGAAGGAATCCATGGTCCGCGGAAGGACCTGCTACAAGCAGGATTTCTACGGTATCCAAAGCCACAGGTGCCTTCAGATGACTCCTGCAATCAATGAGTGTTCTCATATGTGCCAGTTCTGCTGGAGAGTGCAGAACAACGACTTCGAGGTGAAGGATTGGGCGGAGCCCAAGGACATGCTCGACCATCTCATAGAGATGCAGCGCTCTCTCATCACAGGATTCAACGGGGACAGCAGGGTCTCGAAGGAGATGTACGCTGAGGCAAGGGAACCCAACCAGGTTGCGATATCCCTTGCCGGTGAACCGATTACCTATCCATACCTTTCTGATTTCCTGAAGGAATGCCATTCCAGGAAGATGATGACCTTCCTGGTCACCAACGGTACCTATCCCGAGAGGCTGGCAGAACTCGATGAACTCCCCAGACAGCTGTACATCACCGTCGCTGCACCTAACGAGGAAGTTTATAAGAAGACCTGCAGGCCGAAGATCTCCAACGGCTGGCAGCAGATCATAAAGACCCTAGAGCTGCTCCCGTCACTCAACACAAGGACGGTCATCCGCCACACATTGGTGAAGGACATGAACCTGGGCTGGGTGGACGAGTATGCGAAACTGGACAACATCGGTCAGCCCGATCTCATCGAACCCAAGGGATACGTGTTCGTCGGCAGTTCACGCATGAGATTGCATAATGAGAACATGCCCTCATTCCAGGAGATCAAGGAATTCTCGGAACAGCTGGGCAGGCTCACCGACAAGGAGATCATCAAGGAGAAACCTGACAGCCGTGTCGTTCTGCTTGGTAAACCAGGCATCGAGACCAACGTCAGGAAACTGTATCATCTCGATGAATGATCAGAACGGTCTGATGATCAGCACCGCTATTATGACGATGTGGATGATCAGGAAAAGGTAGACGAGTTTGAATTTGGTCTTGTTCGTCTTGTGATGTGCCAGATGCATCCCTGCAACGGCACCGAAGGCACCGAAGAACGCTGATGTGATCAACGCGTTCTCGGTGGTCCTCCATTCGCCCTTGATCGCCTTCCTCTTGTCGTGGAAGAACATGAAGAGGGAGATCAGGTTCAGCACAGCATACGTCGCAATGGCAACGATCAGTATGGTCGAATCCATCCTATCACAGTGTCTTGATGTACTCTTCTAGTTTGGATCCTTCGGCACCGATCTGCTTCTTGGCGCCGTCGAAGAATATCGCGTCCGCGATCCCCAGCAGGTTAGCGATGCCCTCGAGCTGTTTCGCACCCTTCTCATCGTTGTAGAGGCAGGTCACGAACAGGCTTGCATTGGAGAGCCTGTCCTTGTTGTCGGCAACGTACTGTCTCATGGCCTTCGGGATCTTCCCTGCGAACACTCCGGTCCCGAGGATTATCCTGTCGTACTTCGATGCATCGGGGTTGTTCTTAACATCGATCGCTTCCGCGCCGATCTTCTCTGCGATGTATTCGGCAACCTTCCTGGTGTTGCCTGTCTTAGAAACATAGATGATCGCTGTCGTCATTGTAATCACGACGACAGCGGTCTTTTTGTGTTTAAGCTTTTCAGAGCTTCTGACCGATTGCTTTTGCTTCAGCCATGACAGCTGCGTCGCTCTCGGCTGCGTTGGGAGCCATCATTCCGCTCTTGACCATCTTTCCGACGACATCCATCTTGAAGAATCCTCCGAGGACGCCCTCGATCTCTGCTGCGGTCTTCTGGGCACCCTCGAGTCCGCTTCCGCATGTGACGACGATCGCCGCCTTCTTGCCCGCTGCGATGTTGGGTACGAAGTCCCCTCCGAGGAATCCGAAGAACCTGTCCTCGACGGTCCTGTACTGTGCGGTGGCGTGTCCGAAGTAGAGAGGTGTCGCGACGACGAGGCTGTCCGCTTCCCTGATGTCATCGAGGATGGGTGTGATGTCATCCTTCACTACACACTTGCCTGCCTTCTTGCATCCGTAGCATGATTGGCAGCCCTTGATGTTCTTGAGGGAGTTGATGCGGTACTCCTTGATTGTGTTGCCCTTTGCTTTGGCCTCGTTCGCGATGGCCATTGCGATTGCTTCCGAGTTACCCTTCCTGGGTGAACCGAGTATGACGACTGTTGATGCCATTTGAATCACCTATTGGTATCTTGGCCACTATAATCTAGTATAGTAACATTTTGATATCAACTATCAGATGGTATTATTAGTATCATATTTATAGTTTGTAGGATATCTCCCCGTCATGGCAGATTCCGGTATCACTCCGAGGATGAACTGTGCGGTCGACGCGACCATGTCGGTCATCGAAGGGAGATGGAAGACGGTGATACTTTGCAAGCTCTATCAGCAGGGCCCTCTCAGATTCAATCAGATGATGAGAGAGATCGAAGGCATATCGCCCAGAATACTCGCCAAACAGCTGAAGGAGATGGAATCTGACGGCATAATCGCAAGGAAGTCCTATCCCGAGATACCCCCTAGGGTGGAGTACTCCATTACCGAAAAAGGACTCTCGCTCGGTCCGATCCTCAAGGCCATGGCCGACTGGGGTCTGAAGAACATGTTCTCCAACAGGGTCACTTTCGATTCTGATGTGATAACGGAATGGGCGCTGTTGAAATCATAAGATTCCAACTCTGTGATCATCATTCCCGGCGGGAATGACTCTCCATTCATCAGTCTCATGCTGAAGCGCTTGCAGGCCCAAGCGCAGGATATTCTTCGCTGCATTCAGATCGCGGCCGATATCCAGACCGCAATGCGGACATCTGTGTCTTCTTTCGGATAGTTCTTTTTCTACGATGTTGCCGCACACCGAACACATCCGGGATGTGTATGCCGGTTCCACCTCCGCCGTTTCGGTACCAGCCTCTGCCGCTTTGTACCTCAGCGTGTTCAGGAGATATCCCCAGCTCGCATCCCTGTATGATTTCCTCATACCTTTGCCAAGGCTCTTGTCCTCAAGAGCCTTGATATTCAGTCTTTCAAATGCTATGATATTGTGATCTTCTGTCAATTCATTGATAATTTGGAATCTTTCAGCCTTCATCCTTCTCTTCAAGGTGGTGAATGCATGGAACAGGTGCTGCCCGTATCTGTTCCTCTCTTCCGTTCCCTTCTCATATCTGCTCATCTTCCTTTGGATCCTTGCAATTGAAGATTCGGCTTTGATGATGTGCTTGCTGTTGCTGTAGGTTTTTCCGTCGGATACCGTGACGGTATCCGTCAGACCCATGTCGATACCGCAGGGTGTCCTTGTATCCTCGATGAAGATAGTTGAGATATCATCGAATTCGTAAGACAGGGATGCTTTCCACCTGTAATTGGGTCCGTAACCTTCACGTTTCACCGTACAGGTCTTCAGTTTCCCGTTCATTTTCCTGATGCCGTATGCCTTTACAGAGCCTATCTTCGAAAGATCCAGAAAACCGTCTCTCAATGAGAATCCGTTCTGGGTGTATGTGAATGAATCGTATCTCTGGAAAGATCTGAATCTTGGATAACCGGCCTCCTCTTTCTTCTCTCTGACCCTTCTGAAGAAACCGTCGAATGCTTTGGAGAGACGGGTGCTGACGTTCGTCAGCACCTGTGAATAGACCGTTCTCAATTCAGGATTATCTTTTTTGAATCCTGTGATGAATTTGTTCAGATCGAACTCGGAAGGATGTTTTTCCCCCTTCTCGTACTTATCCCTGCAGTATCCAAGGAGGTGATTGTAAAGGAAACAGCAGTGACCGATGGTCTCCAGCATCCTCTTCTCCTGTGTCCTGTTCGGACGCAGGACAATCTCGAGACTATGCATCATGACCATCATATCGCCGATCATATTTCGCATTCCCGGTATATAAAACAGGAAAGGGGGAGGTCACCGAATTTTATGATTTTTCCTCATCTGGCAGTATTCGGACATGATTTCAACAGCGCCGACGGAATGAAAATACTATAATCTCCGTTCTCATTAACGATTTTCATGGGTTATACAGTCATTCCGATAACAACAGATGACGCTTCGAAGATCTATTCATCTATCAAGGATAACAAGTTCATCACATCCAAGGCAGATATCGCAGGTATCTGTGTAAGACTGTACACCGAGGACCGCGAGACGGTCAACATGTGGAGGGACAACTTCTACCCGATGATTAACTCCGTCCGTTCCCATGCAAGGATATTCTGCATCAACGACGAATCGGGGGAACTGAAGGTGCTGTACGACAGGAACACTTCCACTGCATTCCTCTACAACTTCGATTACTACGGATGGATCAAGAGCATCGCCCTCGCGATGGCATCCGACATCCTCGAAGATGCACACAAGGTCTACTCCGTGCACGGTGCAGCCTTGGACATCGACGGAAAGGGTGTCACGCTCATCGCTCCTTCCAAGACCGGTAAGACCACACAGTCATGGGGTCTCCTCAGGGCCGAGAACGCGCATCTGATCACAGACGATTGGTATTTTGTCAGACTATCGAACGGAAGACCCATGGCCAGCGGGTCCGAGAAGAACTGTTATATCGATGCCGACATCGGAGACGTCTGGGAAGAGTACCTTCCTCTCGTGAGCACAACAAAGTTCGACAACAAGGGCAGAGGCATCGCCAACGTCAGATGGGTGGCAGGAAACGATTCGGTCGCATTCAACACGTACATGAGGTACGTGATATTCCTGAAGAGGGATTACGATGACAAGAACACGGTCACGGAACTCAGCACCGATGAGGCCGTGGAATACCTTATAAAGAATGACTTCTGCAACCCTCATCAAATGATCAGAGATGAGAGAAAACTCAGGATCAGGACCGACTTCTTCAGGGAGTATCTGTCAAAGTGCCAGGTGTTCCTTATCAACACCATCAATAAGGCCGAGGACACTCAGAAACTGATCAGGAAGACGCTCGGTCTGTGATCACTCGTAGTACACGCAGCGGTAGGTGAAGTTGTTACCGTTGGCGAGGGTCATCGATATCAGTTCCTTGTCGGCCGCGAAGTCGTAGACGCACATGCAAACGGTATCGTTCTCGGCACGTCCCCAGCCGATCATCCACACGTCATCATAGAGGTGCTGCTGCGAACCGCATGCTGATGAGAACTTCCCGTTAACCCTGTATTCATTGAATTCTTCCAGGATCTTGTTCTCCGTATCGATCTTGTATGAGCGGATACGTGTCTTCTCCTCAGAGTTGTGGTTGTCGAACACGGTGACGGTGTCCCCGTCGACTCTCTGATAATTCTGTCCCGAGGTCTTCTGGTCATCGGAAAGTCCGAACATGTCCTCGTTACCGGACAGTTTCCATTTTATCTGGTCCACGGTCTTGGTACGGTCGAGGCACAATATGGTGTCGAGGTGGCGGAACGAACAGACCAGATCGCCGTCATCATTCAGACGCATGGCGTTGAAATGGATGTAATCAGGCGCCCCTTTCACATTGTCGAAGTCCCTGGCGTCGGGGTTCGCATCGGTCTGCACCATGTCATAGATCTCGGGGTAATCGATGCTCTTCCAGTCCCATACGACCTTTCCGTCCTTAACTTCCTGGAGGTAGGAGTAGATGACATTGGAACCGTCCGGATATCCGGGGATGTTGTAGACCCTGTCCTTGATGTATCCCGACATGATGTAATGGTTCAGAGCTATCATGAGGAAGTCGTGTCCGTCAAGGAAATGACCCTTCTCGACTGTGGATGATTCCTCGAAGGTGATGCGTTTGATCACGCTGAAATTGCTGTTCATGACCACACGTTCGCCCGGAGCGAAACCTTCCAGGCCGAACTTGTCGCCCGAGGTGTTCTGGTCGTGGTAGCTGTAGTAGGTCTCGCCGTTGATCACATGCTTCTTGAAATCCCAGAATCCCGCACGGACGCCTGTACTGTCCGGATCCTCATGTTTCGACCATACCACATTTCCTTTTCCGTCGAGCATTATGATGTTCTTCGAGTAGACGAAGGATATGAAGAAGTTCCCGTCCAGATCGGTCTCGCCGTTTATGGTGTATTCAGGCAGACCCTTGGTGTAATCGGGTGAGCCGGAGACGACTGCAAAGGACATGGCTGCGAAAGCTGCGACACACAGGACAGCGAGTATCTTGGCGGAACTCATATCAGGACCACTTCCACGGGTTCTTTCAGTTCGATGGAATCTGGGGTGACGCTGCACGTGTAGGCGAGGATGTTCACTCCTGCCTCGGCGGCATCCGCGAGGGCATCAGCGAACGCGGGATCGGTCGAACGGTTGGGTTCGAAATGATCCACGTCATCCATCTGTATCACGAAAAGCAGACAGGGGATATAATTGTCTTTCAGACTTCCGACGAGTTCCCTAATGTGTTTCACACCCCTCTCCGTGGGTGCATCCGGGAATCTCACGACACCGTTGTCCTCCAGGGTCACGCCCTTCACCTCGATGAGGTATCTTTTCCCGTTGCCCTCGGCCATCATGTCTATGCGGGAATCGCCGTAGGTGAACTCCCTCCTGATGCCGGTGACACCGGAGAACATGGGGATCTTGCGCAAACCTTCTTCCGCGACATCGTTGGGGATCTGACTGTCCATGTTTATCAGACGGCCGCCCTTCATGACCGCTATCAGGTCATACTTCGTGGACCTGTCGGGATTATCCGGAATCGAAAGATAGACCTTCGCGCCCTTGACCAGCAGTTCCCTGCATCTGCCGGTGTTCTTGACATGACACTTCTCGACGTTACCGTCGATCTCGCAGTATGCGATGAATCTGTTCGGTCTTGACAGGAAGGTCCCCGTCGTGATGCGGTCATATCTCATGTTATCCCGTGAAAGTCTGACATAGGAAAGGGAAACGGGTCTTAAAAGATTGACCGAGGTCAAGGATCAGTACTTCTTCTACTGCTACTACGAAGGAAGTCTGTACCATCTGCTGGATTACTTCGGGGGCGGGTTCGGTCATTACGATGCATCCACCAAATCGCTGACGATCGATCTGCAGAACCCTGCCGGGGACGATTCCCCGATAATCGATCTGACACTTCAGATTTAAGCACGATCGCCGTCTTCTGATCCCGGTGTCTCCGCCTTTCCATCGGTTACCGGCAATGATTTACCCGTCATGGTCGGACAATCGTGACGGAAGTAGGATATATAATGAAGATATGGATGTTCCATACCCTCAGTGCGCGGTAGGAACAGAACAGAAGGGATACGCTGGAAGAGGAAGTACTTATCACAATAATGGCGCTGCTGATCGTTTTAGCATCGTTCCTTTCCATACTTCTCGGTAAGGTCAAGCTGCCGTCACTCGTAGGTTTCCTTGTTGCAGGAATCATCATCCACAACTACGTCAGCGTCCCTGAAGGTACCGAGGATGTCGTATCCATATTCTCCAACCTGGGTTTGATCATGCTGATGTTCTCCATCGGAATGGAGATAGACATCTACAAACTGAAGGTCCAGGGGAAATTCGCCATCGCCATCGCCATAATACAGATACCTGTGATGGTATTGGCGGGACTTATCGCGGGTTCTGCGCTGGGATTCTCATCCACGCAGTCGCTGACATTCGGTGCGATCCTTGCCGGTGCAAGTACCGCCGTCGTCCTTGCCGTCCTCAAGACCAATAACGTCCTCGACCAGGAGAAGATGGATATCCTCGTGCTCGTGATGATCATCGAGGACATCACACAGGTCATACTGATCTCCATCTTGACGCCTATGATGCAGAGCGGCGGAGGGATGAACGGGGATTCTCTTATCGTCCTCATCCTGAGCATCGCCGTGTTCATGGTCGTGTCATTCGCACTCGGTCTCAAGATCATACCCCGTGTCATCGATTGGGTATACAAGCGTTCCAGCGATGAGACCATCTCGCTCCTCTGCATCGGTCTGGTCTTCGTATTCGCACTGCTGGCGAACATGGTCGGACTGTCGGTCGCTATCGGTGCCTTCCTTGCAGGAGTCATGGTCGGTATGTCGAGACCGAAACATGTGGTCGAGCATTTCGTGGATCCGCTGAAAACGCTGTTCATGGCGATGTTCTTCATATCGGTTGGAATGGAGGTATCCGTCCCCAGTCTGGCGCAGAACATACCGACGATCCTTCTGTTCTACGGAATATTCGCAGTCTGCATGTTCATCGCAGTGAACATCGGTTACTGGGTCGGGAACGGGGATGCCCGTAACGGCTGGGTCTCCGCATTCTCCATGTGCACCATGGGTGAGTTCGCATTCATCATATCCGCTCTGGCACTTAAGAACGGTGTATTCGACGAATCGTTCTATTCATCGGTCATCGGTGCCGCGATCCTTTCCATGGTGATGCTGCCGCTGCTCGTGCGCTCATCTGACAAGTCGTACGCTGTCGCGAACAAATACTGTCCCAAGTTCCTGAAGCGCATATTCGCTGTTCTGACGAAGGACAGGGACCTTCTTTACCACGGTCTCACTGTGGTGTCATACAGATCCAAGGAGAGATTCAACAAAGGGCTCACCAATTCGGCGTTCCTCATCGTGCTGATCGTCGTCATCGAGATCACATTCTATCTCATCTACACGCCCTTCAGCGTCTGGCTGTCCGATAACATCGGTCTTTCGGAGTATGACTGGAGGCTGATCATACTCTTCGTGAACATCGTCGTCCTGCTGGATCCCTGCAGAAGACTTGCCAAGTTCCTTCGTTTGGTCGTCTACATCACGGAGAGGGGAAAGAACCACATCAACGAGATCACCCGCAGGTCGAAGGACACCCCCAAGATCTACGAGTACCTCAGCACCCTCCACATCGGTGCCGCGATAACCGTCGTCATAGTCATCCTCGTGCCCAACGGCATCGAGGATTACCTGCACGTGGTCATCCTTCTGCTGGTGCTTATGGCCGCTGTGACCATCCAGATCTACAAGCTCAAGAAGGGTGTGAAGGGCGAGAAGACCGAAGAGCCGAAGAAAGATGAACCATCGGAATCTGCGGAAGAGACCGTGACCGAGGAACCTGGCGAAGAGAACGGATCTTCGGAATGATCATTCTTCGTTCTCTTTGACACCGGGTACGTGTTCGATGATCCATCCGTAGAGGTTGACCATCGACGGGATGACCGCGAATCCGGATTTTGAGATGGAATAGTACACCGACAGCGGTGTATCGGCGACCACGTTCCTTTCGATCATACCCATCTCCTCCAGTGTCTTCAGATGTCTCACCAGCACCGTCTGTGTTATCGGTGAGAGGGCGCGTTTCAGCTCGTTGAACCTCTTGGGGCTGTTGAACAGTTCGTTCATTATCAGAAGGTTCCATCTGCTGCCGAAAATCGAAAGATAGGCATCGATCATCCTGCATGTCTGCTTATCTTCCATGGACGGAAAGCAATCTGCATGTTAATATCACTGACGGTCGGCAGGTATCCGATGAGATACCAGGTATCTTTTCGCGAACTTCCGTCATTAATACCCTGTTATGCGATGTCATATGCATGAAGGGGAGACTGGGCATGATAGTATGCCCGATGCTGGAGGACGAGGCGATATACAACATCAAGAACGATCCGGAGATCGATGATGTGTATCTTGTGAACACCGCCTTCAACGAGACCATCATACCTAAACTGAAACAGCACGGCGTGAACTATCAGACCATTTCCACGGTCAAGGCACTGTCCGGAGACTTCGATAAGGACAGGTATTCTGTGATCATCTGGGTCATGTTCATGGGACTCCATGAGGACATCGACATGCTTAACATGGAGATCACCAACCAGATCATAACCATGTGCAGGTCCGTGGATTCCATTATGCTCTATTACGGCAGATGCGGAAGGGGATTGGATAACATCTGCAAGTGGGCAGAGGTGAACATCCCGATACCCGTGATGATATTCAGGAACCGTGACGGTACGATGTGCGACGACTGCATCTGCGTACCTGTCGGAGGTACGGACAGATATCTCAACCTTCTGAGGAAATATCCCGGCAGATTGTACTTCACACCGGCGATGGCAAGCAACTTCGAGGGATTCCTGTCATCCATGGAACTGTTCAACGGTCTGGACACCAAGAACACCGAGATAATGAGACTCATTCTTGACATGGCTGGTTACACGGAGGTCATGGAATTCCAGACGGGCATGGGGGATCAGAAGAATTTCAAGGAGAACATAAGACAGTTCACCGAGAAATATGGCCTTGAATGGAAGAAACTCGAGGAAGGGTGGGCAGACAGCTCTCTCACCGACATGAACTATAATAACGCCAAGAAGACAATGACAAGGTGGCTTGAGCAAGGCATCAAGGAACCGATCGTAGGCGATGGGCAATGATAACGGAAGAAGAGGTCGACAGGCTGTTCAAAGAGGGATTCGATTGTTCGCAGATCGTTCTCGCTGCTGTTTCAGATAAGTTAGGTATCACCAGAGAGCATGCTTACGCTGTAGCATCATGTTTCGGCATCGGTATGGCCCAGGGGGAGACATGCGGAGCGGCCACAGGTGCTATGATGGCCATCGGAATCAGATACGGCAATGTCAAAACAGGCGATCTGAAGACCAAATTCGAGGTATTCGCCAAGAGGGACGAGTTCATCAGACGTTTTGCGGAGATGAACGGCAAGGTCAGGTGTCCCGATCTTCTGGGAAGAAGGGTAGATTCATTCGACGAACTGATGCTGTTAGGAGCGACCACCGACGTATTCAAGAACTGCCCCAAATACTGTGTGAACGCAGTGAAGATACTGGAAGAGATGCTCTGACACCCCGTCCGCAATCCTTTCTTTTTCACGTAAAACAGTGTACAGACGAATGTCTATACTTCGTATATCAGCGAATGGGAATATTAGACATTTGTCTAATCAAATTATTTTATGAACTCTCAACAGCAAATAAAAAACCGATTTTCGACAACAAAAACCCATAAAATGACAGTAAAGTTATATACTCTGTTATTATAACAGGTAATATGCAGAACTTCAGGTTCACAGTGGTAGAGAAAGCGAATGAGAAGAAGCCTATAATCGTCAAGGCACCCGAGGGGGACACATCCTCATACTACGGATGCCACATCTTTAACAGGGCTGCGATGAGGAAATACCTTTCCGAGGACACCAGGAGATCCATCTATGAGACCATCGAGAAGGGCGCGACGCTTGACAAGAACGTCGCGAACTATGTCGCCGAGGGTATGAAGAGATGGGCGATGGACCACGGTGCTACGCACTACACACACTGGTTCCAGCCACTTACAGGAGGAACTGCGGAGAAGCACGATTCGTTCACCGATCCCCGCCGTCACGGCGAGGCCATGGAGAACTTCAGCGGAAAGCTGCTCTTCCAGCAGGAACCTGATGCATCATCATTCCCCAGCGGAGGTCTGAGGAACACATTCGAAGCAAGAGGGTACACCGCATGGGATCCCTCGTCACCTGCGTTCATCATCGGTGACACACTGTGCATCCCCACTGTGTTCATATCATACACCGGAGAGGCATTGGATTACAAGACGCCGCTTCTGAAATCAGATTCGGCGGTCACCAAGGCAGCGAAAGGAATCCTCGAATACTTCGGAGAGGGAGATGAGGTCATACACTCATACCTCGGATGGGAGCAGGAGTACTTCCTTGTGGACAAGGACCTGTACATGCAGCGCCCCGATCTCGTTCTCACGGACCGTACGCTCCTCGGACACTCGAGTGCCAGGAACCAGCAGTTGGATGATCACTACTTCGCAGATATCCCTCCGCGTGTACTCAACTTCATGAGGGATCTCGAGATCGAAGCTTACAAGCTGGGCATACCGGTCAAGACGAGACACAACGAGGTCGCACCGAACCAGTTCGAGATTGCGCCGGTATTCGAGGCCGCGAACTTGGCCATTGACCACAACCTCATCCTGATGTCATTGATGAGAGCGGTAGCGGAGAGGCACGGATTCGTAGTCCTCCTGCATGAGAAGCCCTTCGCAGGCATCAACGGTTCAGGCAAGCACTGCAACTGGTCGCTCGGTACCGAGAGCGGTATCGGACTGATGTCCCCCGGTAAGACCGATGAGGAGAACCTCAGGTTCCTCTGCTTCATGGCCAACACGCTCAAGGCCGTCTATGACAACAACGGACTGCTGAAGGCGACAGTCCTTAACGCCACTAACGCCCACAGGCTTGGTGCGAACGAGGCGCCGCCTGCGATCATATCGTCATTCCTGGGCAAGCAGGTCAGCGAAGCCTTCGAGCAGCTGCTCGCAAGCAAGAGCATGGTCAAGATCTCCGGAAAGAAGGGATACAGTCTGGGAATCCCGCAGATCCCCGAGCTCCTGGTGGACAACACCGACAGGAACAGGACATCCCCGTTCGCATTCACCGGTAACAGGTTCGAGTTCAGAGCAGTGGGTTCCAGTGCGAACTGTTCAGGTGCGATCATGGTCCTGAACACCGTACTGGCATATCAGCTCACCGAGTTCAAGAAGGCCGTTGACAAGAAGATCGAATCGGGAGTGCCGGTCATGCAGGCCGTCCTCGATGAGACACGTGAGACATTCAGGGCATGCCAGAACATCTGCTTCGACGGAAACGGTTATTCCGATGAGTGGAAAGCCGAAGCGAAGAAGCGCGGTCTGGACTGCGAGACGTCTGCACCCGTCATCTATGACCAGTACACAGCCGATCAGACGAAGAAGATATTCA
>JAEEGK010014148.1_pt1 | contig 17868 bp, 9 predicted proteins | sample 8958771 | NCBI WGS metagenome assembly JAEEGK01 (sample SAMN16246547, study PRJNA631951) | gut metagenome | biome: gut microbiome; feature: rumen; material: SC-attached | host: Bos | place: Iran: Karaj | collected 2018-10
TCAAACTGATTGATAAGACGAACGTCTATAACAACCGCCTGCAGGTCATCAACCAGTATGAGGAAGAAAAAGGTGCCCATAAGAACCGCTATGATGTCACTATCTTAGTGAATGGCTTGCCGATGGTACATATCGAACTGAAACGCAGAGGGGTGCCTATCAAGGAAGCCTTCAACCAGATCAACCGCTACTTGCGTGACTCGTTCTGGGCTGGCAGGGCGATGTTCGACTTCATTCAGATATTCGTCATCTCGAATGGTACAGAATCGAAATACTATTCGAATACCACTCGCTATGCGAAAGAAAAGGAAGCCGATGGAGGCCCACGCAAGCATAAAACGGATGGTAACACGTTTGAGTTTACGTCCTACTGGACAGACCAGGAGAATAACAGACTGACAGACTTACGTGACTTCACGACGAGTTTCTTTGCCAAACATACCATCCTGAATATCCTGACGAAATACTGTGTGTTCAATGTGGACAAGCAACTGCTGGTGATGCGTCCCTATCAGATAGCAGCCACAGAGAAGATCCTGCTACGCATCCAGACAGCCATCTATAACCGTTGGCTGGGAACGACAAGGGCTGGCGGTTATATCTGGCACACCACTGGTTCTGGTAAGACACTGACATCATTTAAGACAGCTCAACTGGCTTCGCAGATGGAACAGGTGAAGAAGGTGCTGTTTGTGGTGGACAGAAAAGACCTGGACTATCAGACGATGAAGGAGTATAACAACTTCGAACCTGACTGTGCCAACTCGAACACGTCAGCGAGGGTGTTGCAGAAACAGATGAAGGATGACAACTGTCATATCATCATCACTACGATACAGAAACTCTCTAACCTGATGAAGCCTGCCATCTATGACAAGGACGAGCAGTTGCGTGAGGTGCTGCAGAAAGAGAATATCGTACTGATATTCGACGAGTGTCACAGAAGTCAGTTTGGCGAGATGCACCAACTGATTACCAAACGTGTGAAACGCTATATGATGTTTGGCTTCACAGGTACGCCTATCTTTGCTGTCAATGCTAACAAAGGCAGTAAGTACAGCACGACGGCACAGTTGTTTGGTGGTGAGCCTGACGAGCAAGGACAACCTACGAAGGCACTGCATATCTATACTATCATCAACGCCATTGGCGACAATAACGTGCTTCGCTTCCATGTTGACTATGACTCGACCATGAAGATGAAGAGTGACGTGGAGCGCAAACAGGTGTGGGGCATCGATACGGAAGAGGCACTGCATGATGCGAGACGTATCAGTATCGTCACGAACTATATCATCAACAGTTTTGACGAGAAGACTAAACAAGGCAGGTTTAACAGTATCTTTGCCGTTGACAGCGTGAAGGCAGCCATCCTTTACTATAACGAGTTCAAGAAACAACTGGCTGAGACAGGTGCGCCCAATCTCAAGGTTGCCACCATCTATACCTATTCTGTCAATGAGGCGGAAGAAGACGAATGGGGCTTCGAGGATGAGAATCCAGAGGGTACGGAGGGACTGGACATGCAGAGCCGTGATGCCTTGGATGCCGCCATCAGGGACTATAATGCGATGTTCGGCTGTAACTATTCCACAGATGGCGACCACTTCCAGAGTTATTATAAGGATGTGGCTCAGAAGATGAAGAACAAGGAGATAGACATCCTGATCGTAGTGGGGATGTTCCTGACGGGCTTCGATGCGAAGACGCTGAATACGCTGTGGGTGGACAAGAACCTGAAACTGCATGGACTTCTACAAGCATATAGTCGTACGAACCGCATCCTCAACAGTGTCAAAGACTGTGGTAATATCGTCTGCTTCCGCAACTTGAAAGATGCGACAGACAAAGCGCTTGCTATCTTTGGTGATCCGAATGCTAAAGGACTGGTGTTCATGAAGACGTATGAGGAATACTACAGCGAGGGTTACGAAGACGTGAAAGGTCGTCAGCATCAGCCTTACACAGAACTGATAGCGTTGTTGCTCAGTGAGTTTCCTGTGGAGCAGATGGGGAATATCCTCGATGAAGAAAGACAGAAGGAGTTTATCCGACTGATGGGTGAGATACTCCGTCTGAGGAATGTGCTGAGCGTGTTCGATGCCTTTGATACTGAAGCCAAGATCATAGGCGACATGGACTATCAGGACTATCTGGGATGGTATAACACGTACTATGAGAAGTTCCGCAAACCAGACCACGATGACGATAAGGAAACCATCAATGACGATATCATCTTTGAGATAGAACTGGTGCGACACGACCAGATCAATATCCACTATATCCTGCAACTGGTACAGCGGTATCATGACTCGAACTGCGAGGACAAAGAGATTATTGTACAGATTCGCAAACAGGTGGAGGCTAGTCCTGACATGCGTGACAAACGTGAACTCATTGAGAAGTTCATCCAACAGATGACTCCGGAGAAGGGTGCCGATGTGGGCGATGAATGGAATGAGTATATTGAGCGTGAGAAGAAGAAGGAGTTGGATGCCATCATCGAAGAGGAACATCTGAAACCTCAGGAGACAGCCGCCTTCATCAAACGTGCCTTTGCAGATGGGTATGTGACAGAGACAGGTACTGGTATCGCTAAGATCCTGCCTCCTACGAATCCCTTCCTGCCTGAGAGTGGGGAGAAGAAACAGACTGTGATAGACAAGCTGAAAGCTTACCTCGCTAAGTTCCTGAATACATCAGAAGATGTTTACAACAAACCTCGTATGATAGAGATGTATCCCGTCGCAGAGGAAATGTCTATGGCTGCCGAAGAATTGTTTCCTCCTGAAAAGGATTGAAAGAACTAATAAAGGAACACTAGGGACTGGTCCCTGTCTCGTTTCCGCATAATCTAACGGTTGTGCGGATTTTTAATGTTTTTAACTCAAAATTATATGGGATGAGACAAATATGAAAGGAATTGAGAAAAATTTGAAAATTTTTCTCCCTTTTGTTTCGTAATTTTGCAGGCGTTATGGAACACAATGTAGAGTCAATACGGAATAAAATCTATGAGATTCGTGGTCAGCGCGTCATGCTGGACTTCGATTTGGCTAACGCTTATGGCGTAGAGACCTCACAATTGAAACGTCAAGTTCGACGTAACATTGAAAGATTTGAAGGAGATGATTTTATGTTTGAAGTAACTCGTGATGAACTTTCAAGATGCCAAATTGGCACCTTGGACATCAAACGGGGACAAAATATTAAATATCTGCCCTTTGCTTTCACAGAGTTAGGTGTTGCCATGTTAAGTAGTGTACTCAAATCGAAAGTTGCTATTAAAGTTAATCGAGATATTATGCGCGCTTTTGTTGTAATCCGTCGTATGGCGGCAACCCTGCCAAAACCTGATGTTACTGCCGATGTGGCGCAGTTGCGTTAGGACTTTGAAGAGTTAAAACTTGACATAGAGGATATTCTTCATGACCAGAATGATATTAACGAAAGTACTCGTATACAACTTGATGCTATCAGTACGGCATTGGCTGAATTGCAATCAAAAGAACCAAAGCCCCGGAGGAAGATTGGGTTTATACAAGAGGAAGACGGCTGAAGTGACTTCTGGTTCAGGGCGAAAGATGTAAGATGTCTGATGTCTGATGTAAGAAAGTGCACTTTTTTGATGCTCACAAGGTGACTGTCCCCTTGTGAGCATGAAGGAGAGGGGCAGGGGGTGAGGCTAAAAAAAAGGGAGCAGCTGCTCCCTTTTTCTATTATCTTATCTCTTGTCGAGATAGATTACTCGTTGATATAGTCATCGAAATTGAATTCGAAGGGATAGGTCGTGAACCACTCCGCGGAAACAGGAACTCTCTCTTTGTTCCATTTCTTGGCAATAGAGAAGGCAATCATAGCAGGAATACTTCCATTCTCTGGGAATGTGGTGACGAATTCATAACCCTCTTTGTTCTCAACGCTGACTTGGACATTATTGTCTTTCTCAATCCAGCCAGTAACATCAATCTCAGCAATGACCTCGTCATAATTAATCGCTTGACCATCAGCACCAGTGTTGATCATCTTTGCTACAGGCTCAGGCTTTGACCACCATATAGAGTTACCGACCTTGATCTTAATGGGAAGAGTACCACCCAGGGCACGTACGACACACTTCTGAGTACCATCAGAATACTGCTGCACGTCGAATACGATATCATTGAAGTCAATATCACTGTCACCTGATCCTCCAAGGTCTTCTACCATATAACGCTTGGCGATAATGAGCTCTTTCGAGATGTTTGCTTTATCTACCCACAAGATAAGGTCTGAATAACCGCCATCAGCATCACATTTGAAGCCCCAGAAGGTTCTGCCATCATAGGTAACCTCCACATATTGAGTAAGGGGGAAGTCAATGGCTTTAAAAGAGTCATCCTTCGTAGTTGAGGCATGTGCAAACCATACGGCATCACTGGGAACATTATTAAAGACGATGGCACAGGTATGCTGAACACCACTAGATCCATTCTTGATGACATTACCATTATTCTTTACACCCATCATAGCGATAAAGTTGTTCTGACCGCCAAAATTTGCACCGATGGTGTAATACTTATCCTTATCTTTATTTGTTGAGGAATTCCTAAAGGAAGCTACCGTGCGGAAGACATAATTACCAGTAGGAGCCCATGTCTTGAATTGTCCTGCTGCAACAGCATCGTCGATGGCTGCTTTGATATCATCAGCCTGCTTAACAACGGTGCTAGCAAGAGTACCTTGTGGCAGGGGGTCATTTCCTCCAGTAGCATATTTGCTGTTGAAGCCCCTAAGATATGCTGAATGACTGGGCCACTCACTTAATGATTCACTTGTACTGGCACTTCGCATGGAGCTAATGGAACCATCTTGCGTGAAATCCCAACTCTGGTTAGCAGCAGGCTGACCAACTAGTTTGACAAAATCCTGCTCGTACTTCGCAACTTCCTCATCATGATGAGCTTTCTGTATCTCTTCTTCAGTGTAAGCTGTAACATCACTGACACATGATGATAGAACCACTGCACCCGACATGGCGGTTGCAATCATAAATACCTTAAAAAAACTTTTTTTGACCATAATGGTTAAACGTGTTGGTGATTATTATATAAGTATTCAAGTCCAAATCCTCTCACGGATTTTTTCTCTGGGTGCAAAATTATATAATTGTGATTAAAACACCAAATTTTATTGTATGATATTTTCACACACGCCCACTTTTTTGTCTAAGGTCAAAGGACTAAGGTCAAAGGTCGCTTCTCCCTCCTCACTTCTCCCTCCTCACTCCTCGTTTTCAATTTTCAACTTTGCTCACAGGGGGATCCCTTTGTGAGCACAAACCTGATACCTGATTCGGGTATGAGGTTTTGTGTCGAATGAAGGCTGAAGTCAGATACTTTAACCCAAATTGTTCTAATGACCGATTTGGGTTTAAGTAATTATTTCTGGAACAACCAGTCGACTTCTCCAGAGGGACCGTTGAGACCGCAGTCGCGGGATTTGATGTCGCTAGTGGTAAAGCCTGCCACCATGAGGATTCCCTTGGGTAGATGCAAGGTCTGACGACCGGCGGGCAGGGTGTATTGGTGGATGTTCACCTTTGGCATCTGTACGATACTGATGGCATTGGTGAGCAAGGGCTCTGCCTGACCGTACTCATTACCTGTGGCATCAATCTCCAGTTTCGGGGCTTTCGCCCATTTGGGGTCGTCATCCTTGAAGAGACCGACGAGCAGTTTCACGGGTTTGTCACTCTCAAACTCAATGGTGGTACCTACGATACGTGTGGTGTCACGATTCAGTACGAGTGCCTGCATCCCAACCAGTTCCGGCGCGACAGAGTCGACAGGAGTGTCAGGACGGTTCTCAAAGACGACGGCTCCTTTCCGCAGGGGTATGAGTTGTATGTTCTTCGTGAAGATTTTCACATTGGCAGGCTGGGCAGGTTGGATATGCTCATCCGTCTGTGCCACAGGGTTCTTCAACTTCTTGATATTCTCTTTCAGTGCATCCAGCTCTGACTGGTAGACGACGGCAAGTTCACTCCATGTCTTCATCTTTCCACCATCACCACCTACGGGGATGCGACGCTGGGCTGTCTGCATGGAGTTGGCATAGAGGTAGGAGTCTTGTGTGGACATGCTCAGTGCGTTCCACCAGTACTGACTTTGCTCCAGATGCTCCACGGCTTTCTCCAGATACTTGATGTCCTGTGACCATTTGTAGTTCAGTACCTGTTGTGCTGCCAACACTTTCCAACGGAAAGAAGCGGCGAACATACGGTAGAAGATCATGTCTTTTCTCACACGCTCAAACTCGTCGGCATGACGAGTCGGCTTTGGCATAATGATGTTGACGGCATGTTCTGCTTCTATACCGTGTTGCACACACTGGTCAACGATATCCAGAGGAAGTTCCCCGACATGTTTTTCTCCTTTCCATTCTTTCTCCACGTACTCGATGAGTTTCTCACCCTGTGGTCCGCAACTCTCATAGAAACCAGGGTAGATGGTGTATTTGTATGGATTCACCAGCTCTCCCATCGTCATACCGAGCAACAAGGTCTGTCGGTTGCCCTCAGTGATACCGAAGCGGCGCAGGAGTTTGGGGGCAATCTCACCCGCTTCATCATAAGCCTTCAACAATTGTCCGGCAGCAATGGTGTCAATACCGTAATAGTCGGAAAGCTGTTGCTTCCAGTAGGTCTGGTCTTGTCCTCGGTCACAGTTCCATGCATAACGTCCCCAGACACGATACCACATCCAGTCGCGGTCAATCTGTAACAACCGTTCTCCGTGAGGAAGCTTGTCAGCAGTATAGGGCCAGTCCCAGTAGGAAGCCTGTGGATAAAGATGCAGTCCCTTTGAATGATGAATCTTGTGCATCGCCTGTACAGCTTTCTGGGTGAAGGCAGGTGACGACCACCGCCACGGCTCCAGGTTGGCGAGGATATGTACATTGTCAATATGAATCGGTGCTGCAGCGGCAAGCATACGATGTGTCTCACCCCAGGGACCACCAGGCTCATAGGTCGTCAACGACTCTCCCGTGTATTTGTTCATCGTATAGATGTTCGGGTAGAGTGGGAGGGAGGCTTTCAGCACGGCAGGTCCATCCGTGTCATGGTTGCGAAGGATGATAGGAGGCGTGTCCGTACGTCCTGACGCCCTCAGACCGTCTTTGATACCAGGAATCACCGTCTCTGTCATCCACTTGATGTCATTATCGATACCCGACATCGCCTCACCCAGACAAACCAGGAATCCCACCTTCGGATATTTCTCGATGAAGGCAGCGATAGACTTACGGGTGTAGTCGGCAATCAAGGGGGTGATAGGACGGTTACGATCTTGTGTCTTCAGACCATAATGGTCAGCGAAGGGTTTGCTGAGGATGATATTATAGAACATCTGGATGACACGGATGCCACGGCGGTCTGCCTCGTCAACGAGGAACCCGAACATCTCCTGGTTCTTCTGCATCGTCTCGTCATCCACCTCTGGCGCAAAGGGGTAGTCTTTGAGTTTCACCAAGGAGGCAAAGGGATGACCATTCCAGAGATAGACCGTGTTCATATTGTTCTCTGCGAGTAAATCCAGATACTTGATCCATAAAGCCTTGTCATAGAACCAAGGGAAGTTCTCGGGGGTATAGGGATATTCGTAGACACGATGACCAGGGAGGTAGACCGTCTTCTGCAACCCCACACAGGCACCTCGCAGTTTCATCTGTGGCACCTCACTCTGTGTGGTCAGGGTGCTGAGCGTGGGGTCTTCCCGCAACAGCTCCAGTAATTTGTTGACACCATAGATCGCACCCGCGCCATCGTTGCCGATAACACGGATATGCTTGTCTTTTCTGAGGAGTGTGAACCCTTCTGCCTCACCGTTGCCAGCCACTTCAACAGACACGTTGAACTTACCTTCCTTTCCTGTCAACAGACTGGCGGCATAGTTTGTCTGAGGACTCACGTTCTTGACTTTTACCTTCGCGTAGGTAACTGGTGTATATAACAAACACAGTGCGAATATCAGTTTCTTGATCATAGACCTATCTTTATTTCTTGTTTTGCGGGAATCTCTATTTCTTTCTCTCCAATCATCAGGGTTCCGTGTCCACCGTCACTATAGATGGTGACCTCCTGTCGGCTCATCGACACATGAATCTTACCAAAAGGTGTCGGAACATCACCTTCCATCCACTGTAAGTCTCCCAAGACAGGCTTGACGAGATACTCCTCATAACCGGGCTTGGTGGGTTGGACCCCTAAATAATATTTGCCTATCAGATAGATGGGACTGGCTCCCCATGCATGACACAGACTTTTGCCATAGGGGCGACCGTACATGGCTAGATGTTGCGTGCCAGTCTCTTCGGGATTGTATTTCTCCCAGAAGGAGGTCGCACCCTCATGGAGCATACCACCCCAGTAGTCACGTATCTCCTGCAAGACCTCTGTCTGTAAACCGTCAATGCAAAGAGTCTCCAGTTCGTAGAAACGCATATATGGTGTCGTGATGGGGTCAATCGCTGGGTTGAGCATGACACTCTTCATGATCTCATGACGCTCTTCCTCGTAGGCTAATCCATAAAGGATGGCAAACATATTGGGGAACTTGGTGATCTGTTGGTTCATCTGTCCCTCCTCGATAGCGTGATAATATGCTTTACGCTCATAACTCCAGAATGTCTGTTTGATCTTGTTGCGCAGTGACTCTGCCTTCACACGGTAGTCGGTCTTGACACCCAGGAGCTTGGCACAGACAGCCATTGTCTCCATTGCCTTCATGAGCAGAATCTGCTCAAAGCAAAGTGTTCCGCGTTTATGCATGGGGAAATCCACCCAGTCCACGAAGATCCAATCGTCAGACTGTCCTTCTGCCATCCCGTCGCCGTTCAGTCGTCCTTCGACATAGTCCATGAGTGTCACCATGCGGGACCACATCTCACGTACGAAGTCCAGGTCTGCCGTATACAGGTAGTAGTCGTGGATAGACTTAAACCAATAGAACGTATAGTCCATGATGGTGTTGACGTGTGCTGTCACGGGGTCTTTGCCTCGTAACTGACGAATGGTACGCTTCACACATTCGGTATCGAAGCGGAGATAGTAGTTCATCAGGTATGACTGGATGGCATCACCACTCCATGTCCAGCGGTCACGCTTGATACCGTCCATAAAGAACTCACGGGTGGTGAGATCCATGGTATAGGCTGCGGTGTCCCAGATGTTGTTCAACAGCTCGTCAGAACAACGGAAAGAACCACTTCTCTCTTTCTCCAAGGGAGCATATTCGAAATCCATTAGTACCTCTTCGTAGGAGGCGTTCTGCTCTGTCTCAATATAGACATAGCGGAAAGCCTTGCTGTCACACACCTCACAAGGGGACTGTCCCCCTGTGAGAATGTCGAGCGTCTCACAATGCTCCTTGTCCATTGCTTCTTCGGCACTTTCTCCATAATAGATATGGATACAGCCTTTCAGTCCTTTTACCTTCAGATAGCCGAAGGTCTCTTTCCCGAAATCGTAGAGGGTACCGTTTGTTGTCACGGCATGACTGCAAACAGGACGCTGTTCGCTGCGCTCCAGCCGGTATTGTGAGGGTGGCGTGTCGATGTCGTCGAAGTTCCAGGAGGCTGCTGGCACATAGATACCAGAGCCATGGGCAATACCATTCTCATCAATCCATATCTTATCTTCGTAGGTGGCAAGCCATGTGGAGTCGGTATGGATCGTTGCGCCTTCGATAAACAGGGCTGGGGGTGTGGCCTGGTTCCACACTTTGAGATTCAACTTATGTTTACCTTGTGGTACAGTAAAAGTCTTGGGTTGTCCGAACTGCAGTTTACCATCCAGCATGAGATTGAACTGTCCCTCACATGCAATGGTAATCGTCTCCTCCCTGTCGAGGTTGAACTCACGGGAGAACTCCACCGTCACATAGTGTGAGTCCTGTTTCCAAAACGGTGGAAACATCGCACCGCGCTCAGTCCGTCGGTTGTTGAAGATGTTACCCAGCCATATCTCAAAATCGCCAGGGTACCATATCCATGTAGTTTTATTTCTTTCCTGCATTGTTCTTGATCTGTTCGTTTACCTGTGGTCCATTATTCTCCCATACGTTACCGGGTCCATTGGCATTCTTCAGGAATTTCTCCTCAGGAGTCCAGTTGTCACGTAAGGTGATGTTCGATGATCCCTCATCGGTATAGAGGTAGAACCAGTGATTGGGGTCGTGGACATACCCCGGTCTGGCAATGTCCCGTACCACATTCTCGCTAATGACGGTACCGGGTTGGTTGCCGAGGGTATAGATCCCGGCACAATCATACATGTGCTGCGCATAGTTGTAAATCAAGTTCGCATGCACCTTATTATCTTTCATGCATACAAGGTCGCGGTTCCAGCCCCATCCCAAGGAGATACCTGTGTAACTGACATCATGGATGGTGTTATGCTCAATGGTGATTTCATTGACATAGCCGGCAGCGACGGCAACACATCCCCAGTCCTCGTTCGTCACATCATAGAACTCCGACTGTGCGATGGTCTGTCCTGTACATACCTCCCGGAAATCGGTGGGCTGGTAGGGGAGATGGGTCTCCAGTCCTTCTGGGGAGAAAGAGCCGCAGACATAGCCGTTCATGGCGATATCGGTAAACGTACAGTTCGTCGTCATACCACGACGACATCCGATGACATAGTCCAGACCAGAGCCTCCTAAGTGCTCGAAGCGACAGCCGTCGAAGTTGATGGCTTCTGTATATCGTAACTCGATAGCAGCGTCGGCGCGTCCCAGCCATCCTTGATTGTCAAGCTTATGGTTGTTGGGACGGTCAATCTGCGGACGTAATTTATACGCCTCCGTCAGATACATGCCAGCCTGCAAGGGAACATGTCCTTTCTCAGAGGGACGCATCCATGTGGTGTGACTAAAAGTGATCCCTTTGAAGGTGATGTTACGGACAGGATGCTCAGCGGTGCCGATGAACTCCACCAGCGTTTCCATCACTGGTACGACAGCCTCTTTGACCGTCTCTCCTTGTTGTGGCAGATAGTAGAGCTTATGTGCTCGGATGTCGTGATACCATTCCCCCGGCTCATCCAGTAATTCCTTGGCATTTGTCAGGTAGAAAGGGGAGGGATGTCCTGTATTGGGTGTCATCGGAGAAGGCCAGGGATGCTCAAACTGTAACTTCGCCTCCGGGTTATGAAAACGGATGGCTGCGGAGTCACCTTGTATCCTGATACTCTTGATACGCAGATTGGAGGTACACCACATCTCGTGCAACACCATCTCTGCATAAGGAGCATTCAGGATTTTCTCCACAGCTTTCTTAGGAACCCATAGTATCTGTCCCTTCTTGTCGTAAGTACGGATACGGAACATCTTCTCAAAGTCACTGACATCGCGAGCTCTGGTAGCTTTCTTTCCATTGACCCATAGCTGGCGGAAGTCGATGGGACGACCGTTGAAGTCGGGGACATCAGCCACCAACAAATTCCCTTGTCGTTTCCATTCCAGGATTTTGATACCACCACTGATGACGGCATCAGTACCCTCGATGGTCAGTCCACTGTCTTCCGGACGCAGACGAAGGGGCTCATATAACCGGTAGACCCCTTTGCTCAGGTGAATGGTCACAGGTTCTCCTTGTCCCAGTCGTCGCATCTCACGTGCTTTACGTACCGCATCAGTGAGTGATGAGTCGGGAGTGACATAAAAGTCTGATGGGGACGCATACGTTGATACGCCCCTCATCAATAAACCTAACAGGATGATGGTGATTTTTCTCATGATGTTATCGCGCTAATGGTAACCAGAGTGACATGTCCTGTATACCTCGGTTGTCCCAGGCATAGTAGGGGATGAGTCTTACCTTTACCTTCTTGGGGGTGACAGAGCGTATCTCCCGATAGAGCGTCTGGTTGTCCCATTGCTCTTGGTTGGTGAGTACAGCCTCTCCTTCCAGCGTTGTCATCTCATGACCGCAGAGAGTCATCTTCTGTTCCGTAAACTGTATATCGGCAGGAATGGCGATGTCGTTGATGCGGTAACCGCCTTCGATATCCTCACCTTCCAGACAATAGACGATGGGGCCGCGCATGACGGCAATCTGGTTCTTTGCCTCTTCCACCAATGGGTTTGCCTCTACGAGACGCGGATGCATGTCGAGGTTTAGCTCGATGATATCCCCCTTCTTCCATTTACGGGTGATGCGGAGGTCGGCATTCTCTCCATTGACCTTCACGTTATACTTGTCACACCAGTCGGGTCGATGCAGTTGGATTGTCTCTAGGTTCTTTGCCTTCTTGATGGTGAGAGTGATCTTTCCGTTCCAAGGATAATCCGTCGTCTGTTCCACTTCCCAGTCGTTGGTTTTCAAGTTGTTCTGTCCGTAGAGGTTGACATAGAGTGTTTGTCCATTGACAGCATAGGCGTATTCCTGTGCCTGACAGAGAGTACGCAATGTGTTGGGAGGACAACAGAAGCAGGTGATGTAGTGCTGACGGTGCTTAGGCCATCGCATGGTATAAGGAAATTCCTTGGTGCGACGCAGAGCCTCTGTGTAGAAGAAGTCTTTGCCGTCGAGGGAGATACCAGAGAGGATACCGTTATAAAGCTCGTTCTCGATATTGTCGATGTATTTAGCATCCCCCGTCGTCTGGAACATACGCCAGGAGAAGAGCATCATACCGATCTGTGCGCAGATCTCGTTATGGGCAGCCTCTTGTGGCAGTTGGAACTGTCTTCCGTAAGCTTGGTGAATCTGTTGGATGGAAGGCTGGTTATAAGTAGTGCCATCCGGCGACACACCATCGTAGAGAGCCCCGCATCCTCCCATGATATAGATCTTATGTTGGATGATGTCGTCCCATATTGCCGAGAGGTTCTTCATCAACTGTGTCTCTCCCGTCTCCGCATAGAGATCGGCGACACCCGCATAGAGGTAGTTGGCACGGACGGCATGTCCCATCGCCTCATACTGGTCGCGGAACTTATGACGATCCTGGTTATGATCCTCGCCATTTGTCACACTGTCGCGGATAGCAATAAGTCCCTTTGCCAATGTCAGGTATTTCTCTTCCCCTGTCTCACGGTAGATCTCGGCAGCTCCCATATAATGAGAGGGACAGATGGCATTACGTGACAGTTCCGCAGCGTCATTGGTCAGGAAGTTATAAAGAAAGTCCGCTGCTTTCTTGCCACAGTTAAACAAGGTCGTCTTTCCAGTGGCACGCTTATGGATGATACCTGCGGTAATGAGGTGACCGAGGTTGTAGGTCTCGAAATTCAGACGAGAGGCAAAGGCATGCTTCTGGTCTTTACCGATCTCGATACCCGCGGCATTCTCCGTGATGGCATGAGTGTCGATACCAGCGTTGCGCTCAGAGATGACCACAGGGGTGTGGATATATCCGTCTGCACGCTGGGCGAGAGCTACTTGCTCGATGAATTTGTCCATCAGCGCATCGAGTTTCGGGTCTTTGGTTATGGCATATACCGTCGCACATGCTTCCAGCCACTTATACATGTCTCCATCGTGGAAGGGAGGACCATGATGCTTGCCTTTCACAGTACCTGCGGCGACCTCGAAGTTGCGGAAACCATTACTGCCATGCAGTCCCATGTTATCGATGGTCTCCCAAGGCGTGTTCCAAGTGTCCCACATGTCCCAGATACCCGTTGTGGAGAGCATGTTAAAACGGTCGCCCCAGAAACCGCCAGTCCATCGGACAGCTCCCAGAGGGGTGTTGGTCATCTTCGCTTGCTGACTGTGACTCATGTCGGTGAGTCCGCCTTGTGCCATCACAGTGGTGGCACAACTTATCATGGTTGTAATCAGTAATTTCTTCATAATTGTCCTCCTCTTGCTTTAACACGCTCATACCATGCCTCACGCTCTTTAGTCAGGTCATATCCCCGTTTGGTCAGGTAGTTGTTGATACGTCCTTTGTATTTTCCGAACACCTCATGTTTCTTTTTCGAGCTCTCTGCGTCGATAGCCAGTTCACGAGCCTCTTTCAACCAGGCAAGGATCTGTGCTTTCTCCTCATCCTTCAGGGTAGGGATCATGTCACACTGTGCCTCGTAGGTCACCTTCACTACGTTGAAGGTCATCACGTCCTTAACCCGCTCGATATGGTGAGGTTTTAAATACATTGACAAGTCGGCCTCGAAGCCGAAGTGTGAGCGGTAGAGCTTGGAGTCACACAATGCCTCGGCGAGTTTCTTGTCCGTCTTTTTGATGGAGTCCCGTTCCGCGTAGATATCGTTGAGTTTGAAGTAGCGGTTGGCGATGATATTGACGACGTTCTGTCCCATGGGTGTCCATGTGATCCCCAGTTCGTCAGTAGCTTTCTGGGAACGTCCGATGATGGTCTGTACATATTGAGGGTCACGTCCTTCACTGTCGAGTTTGACGGCAGCCTCGGGGTAAGAGTTGAAGGTCTCTTTCAGACAGCGTACATTGGCACCATAGTTCATCTTCACATTCCGTACCATCTTCACGTCACGGCTCCGTTCTACAAACAGCCATCCCTTCCAGTTCATCTCGTCAAGGGTCTGCTTGATGAGTGGCAGGTTGATAGCGGGATCCTTAGAGATCCACACACTGTCTGTGTTGGAGGCATGGATGGCACAGATGTTCTTGGCACCCAGTTTCTTCATATCCTTGGCGATGTCCCAACCGTTCTCGATGATGGTCTGCCACTTATAGAAGATGGCGATACCGTCGCTTTTGATCTCCTTCAACAGTTTCAGGTTACCAGCGGCATCTAACGGAGTGTCGATACCAACGACCTTACCTCGTGCTTTTGCAGCCTCACCGATGGCATGCAGCCGACTGACGATCTCTTTCCGTTTCGCCTTGTCCGTAGACCAGTCGTTACCACTTCCACCCAAAGGTAGGAAGGCGACTTTGACATTCCCCATGATATCCATGGTGTTGAAACAGTCGTCCAACAAAGAGAGATAGTTGTCACGCTGTGTGAGGTCCTGTCCGTAGAAACCACTCATGGCAACAGCCCCCACACGGATGCCCAGACTGTCGGCGGTGTGTTTGAAGAGGGCGGCAGCTTCCGGCTCCCGCATCTTGTTGTCGAACATCTCACGCTTGCCCAGTCCTCCCATGTCCATCTCTATACCATCACATCCTAAGTCCTTGGCGAGTTGGAACTCACCCAGTTTCTGACGTTTCAGTACCATCCAGTCACAGACTCCTACCTGATAACGCTCTTGAGCCATCAGGGTGTCAAGACATGACATACCGCATGTCAGGATAGATAAAAGTAAAATACGCAGTTTGCTCATATTTGATTTGTTATTTAGTTCAGTGCTAACGACTGGTGTATAGCAACAAATATCCGCATCTTCAACTCATCCTTTTCTTCTTGGGAAAGGGGTTGGAGAGGCGGGATAATAGAATAAAGTCGTTCTTTCTTCTTGTTTTTTCCTTTTGTTGCCATTATCTTCCTTTTTAATAAGGACGGAATAATGGCAATGGTGTAACCATTGAGGGAGCAGGGGCTTTTATACCGCTTGATTCATCTGTCCCGCATATTCGCGGAGCCGGCTGATACTACGATGCATCAGGTTACGCACACTCTGGTAGTTGATACCCATGATACGACAGATATCCTCATATTTACGATGCTCGATATAATAGAGATTGATGATCTGCCGCTGGCGGGGTGACAGCTTCTCGAAGAATTTCTCCACGTTACTCGTGAGTTCCTGTTGCCGTTCCATCCGTTCCTGGTTGTACTCCTCGTATTCTGCGAAAACCTGTGTGTTGGTATCGTTGATCTCGTCGCCTGTCATCTTCCCGTTACGACGGAACTCATCGTGGATACGGTTGCGCAGGGAGATAAACAAATAGTTGTCCACATTGTCTATCGGACCCAGGTTCTCCCGTCTGGTATATAACTTTACAAAGACATCCTGTATACAGTCTTTCAGCATCTCACGGTCTGTTGTGAAACGGGAACCGAAGGCAAACAACTGGTCAATATGTTTGTTATAGAGCTGTGAAAAGTCTATCATCTTAGTAGTTTGTATTTGAAAGTAGTTCGTTGTCAACTGCAAAATTAATAAATAATTTTGGTAAACAGCTACAAAACGGACATCTTTTTCTATTTTTCTTAATTTTTAATACATTTCACCTTTGTGCGGGATGGAGCCAATAGAGCTTGTTTCCCTTGCTGTCATTGGGACGGAAGGTGTCCTGCAGGCGTGCTCCTTTCTGCAGAAGGGAGATATCACCCGTCTGCATGTCAATGGTGTAGATGTTGTATTTCCCAGATGCAATCGACAGACTCGTCTCTGATGACGGTGTATATACGAGGTACCCTTTCTGTGGGGCACCCAAGGCGATACAGTTGCTGTCCTCAAGGGGCTTCATCTGACAGATGTCTTTCAAGAGTTGAGCGTTGAGCGTTGACTGTTGGGCGTTAAGTGGGATGTTGGGAAGGGAACCGCCAGCCAGGAGGATAGCCCATCCGTAGGTGGGATATTGCTGGGAGAAGAAGGTCACAGCCTTCTCCGGGTAACGGTTACGATACTCGGCAACGGAACGGTAGGCTTCCTCAAATCCTGTCTTTCCCACCTTGACCTTACGCATCCACTGTCGTGGTGCCAGGTTACGGCCACCCTCAGGTGCCCATAGCTCTTTGGTGTTGTAATGCCAGTAACGGATATCGATGATGTCGACGACCTTGCGTAGCTTGGGGTCTGCAAGGATACTGTCCTGTACGTCTTTCGTACAGCTGAGGGCGATGAGGGGATGCTGTCCTGTCTCTTCCTCCCATTCCGCTATCGTCTCTAACCAGAAGCGGGTGAAGTGAAGCGGTCCTGTATATTCCGCACTGATGGAGTGTATCACGTTAGGTTGGTCTTTCATCTGTTCCAGACACATGCGGATATACTGCTTGTGCAGTGGACGGAGCACAGGGTTCTGCTCGTTATAGAACTGTTCCGCCATGAAGATACGCTTATCGCCAGCGAAGGGCACAGGCTCTGGGAAGTCCGTGTGATTGATATTGTTGACGGGTCGCCAGGGACAGTCTACCCAATGTGCACCCGCCTCCAGGATGTTATGCTGGAAATAATGCTCGTTATAGAGGAGGATATACTGACTTGCCGCTTGATGGGCAAAATCATTCAGACGGCTCCAGTACCAGCGGTTGGGTTTGGTCAGGTCATAGCGTGACAGTCCGTCCCATGCTGTACCTTCACCAGAGCGGGAGAAAGGTTGTTCATAGAAAGGTGCCCATACGTCACCATCGGCACGACGGACACGTTCATGGTCTGTCCTGCGCAGGTCATACCAGAGTCCGTAATTATGATATAAAGAACTATAACGATTATTAGCTAAGTAGTTGATTACCGAGTCGATACGGTCTGTCCATCCCATCCCCTCGCATCCTGGTACAAAACGTGTGACGGCAGGTTTTGCACCATGCTCTATGAAGTTGTCCTTCACTCTTCCGCTCCACCATGGGATGGCATATTGGTTGCCTGTCACCAACATCCCGTCAGCAGTCAAATACCCGTTGTCAATCGCATATCGGGTTGGGGTATGGGGATGGTTCTGTGGTGCTGTTGTCGTATGCCGGCTGTTAATGGAACCGTCTCCATGAGTATTGGCTGTAAACGGAATACTGTCGAGCCACATCTCCAAGGTGAGTCTCGGCTGGGTCAGTGACTCCTGTGCCAAAGCCATCGCCTGTTCTACTGTCGGTGAACTGGACGCATTGGTAGGACGGGGGAGGATATAAGGTTCGAAGGGGAGTTTCCCTAATCGTTTCTCCAACTGGTCGTAGAACAGACTACGTGGTGTCACATGGTCGTTACTGCTGGTCCATTCTCCATTACCTGTGAGTGT
>JAEEGK010014149.1_pt1 | contig 17868 bp, 15 predicted proteins | sample 8958771 | NCBI WGS metagenome assembly JAEEGK01 (sample SAMN16246547, study PRJNA631951) | gut metagenome | biome: gut microbiome; feature: rumen; material: SC-attached | host: Bos | place: Iran: Karaj | collected 2018-10
AGAAGATCGTCTATGAGGGCTACGGTCCCCAGGGCGTGGCCGTTATCGTGGAGACCATGACCGACAACCGCAACCGCACCGCCGGCGAGATCCGCCACTACTTCGACAAGTACGGCGGAAACATGGGCGCCGCCAACTGCGTCAGCTGGTCCTTCGACAAGAAGGGCGTTATCGTCATCGACAACGAGGACGAGGAGCTGGACGAGGACACCGTGATGATGGACGTGCTGGATGCCGGCGGCGACGATCTGAAAACGGAGGGTCAGGCCTTCATCGTCTACACCGATCCCGACAGCTTCCCGGCTGTGAGCGGCGCTTTGGAGGAGAAGAAGTATAAGTTCCTCTCCGCCCAGGTGGAAATGGTGCCGCAGAATTACGTGTCGCTGACCGATCCCGACGATATCAAGAATATGACCAAGATGCTGGATATGTTCGACGACAACGAGGATGTGGAAAACGTGTTCCACAACTGCGACAATCTGGACGACTGAGTTCTTTGCCTGTCAAATGATCGGCGCTCTGCCTTCGGGCAGAGCGCTTTTTGTATAGGATCGGCCAAAAAGTGGAATCCTTTCCGAAAGGGAGGGATCGGAATTGCGGAAGCTCCTGTTCATCGGACTGTGGCTGACGGCTCTGGCGGCGGAAGCGGGCTGCGTCAGCGCCAGGGCGGCGGAAATGCCTGTGGAAGCGTTCCCGCCGGCGCCGAATGCCGCCGTCATGCCTGCGGTAAGGCAGGATCAGTGCGCTCATGCCCCCGATGCGGAGGGCCTTAAGCTCATGCTGGCAGGCCTCGCGAAGACGCAGCCCTGCACGGCGGGGAGTTCTCTGCGTCTGGCGGCGATGGGGAGCGGGCTGCTCCGATGGTTGGCAGAAAACCCGTGCTGGGAAAAGGCGGTGCAGCCTGCCGTGCAGGCCCTGAAGCAGGAAACGGGCCTGGGGGAGCAGCGGAAGATCGAAAGGACGCTGCGCCTGTTCCGGGATGCGGCGGAGCGGATGGAGGAAGGGCAGCTGCAGGCCATTCTTGCGGATGCGGGCGCCGAACTCACCGGCGAAACCCCGTCCAAAAGGGAATTTCTTTCCTTTGCGGAGGCGGTTTCTTCTGCGATGATGCCGGAAATATTCATAAATTGCGGGAAAAAAGTGAATATTTTAAGCTGAAATCGTTGCGGAGCAGGAAAAAGCATGCTATTATACCAAAGAATATATAAACATGCAGAGGATAATCCAGTGAGTTTGCTTGAACATATCAGCGGCACTGCGGATATCCGCGCGTGCAGCTTTTCCCAGCTGGAGGAGCTCTGCGCGGAGCTTCGGCAGGAGCTGATCCGAAGCGTTTCCGTGAGCGGCGGCCATCTGGCCTCCAATCTGGGGATCGTGGAGCTGACCGTCGCGCTGCATAACGTATATGACCCTATGAAGGACCGCATCGTGTTCGACGTGGGGCATCAGAGCTATATACACAAGATGCTGACCGGCCGCCTGGCGCAGTTTAGTACGCTGCGGAAGGAAGGCGGGCTTTCCGGTTTCCCGAAGCCGGAGGAATCCGAAGCGGACGCCTTTATCGCGGGGCACGCCTCCAATTCCGTTTCCGTAGCCCTGGGCATGGCCCGGGCGCGCACCCTCTCCGGCGGCGACTACGACGTGGTGGCCGTCATGGGCGACGGGGCGCTCACCGGTGGTCTGGCCTTTGAGGGGCTGAACAACGCGGGGCAAAGCCGGGAACCCCTGGTCATCATTCTCAACGACAACGGCATCGCCATCAACCATACCGTGGGCGGAATGGCGAAATATCTGACCCGCCAGCGGGTGCGGCCCGCCTATTACCGCATGAAAAGGGCCTACCGGAAGGTCCTCCTGAAGACCAGGGCAGGGACAAAGATCTTTGAAGTGACCCAGCGCTGGAAGAACAAGCTGAAGGCCGCCATCTTCTCCTGCACCGCCTTCGAGGAGATGGGCTTCCGCTATATGGGTCCCGTAGACGGCCATAACGTGCGCCAGCTGAGTTATATGCTGAATGTGGCCCGAAGCTACCGCGAGCCGGTGCTGCTCCATGTGGTCACCCGGAAGGGAAAGGGCTACCCGGATGCGGAGCAGAACCCTGCCCTTTATCACTCCGTGGGGCCCTTCGACCCGGCAAAAGGAGTGAGCCGGGAGCACGGGGAATGCTTTTCCTCCGTGTTCGGCGAGGAGATCACCCGGCTGGCGGAAAAGGACAGCCGGATCTGCGTGATCACCGCCGCCATGGAGGAGGGCACGGGACTGCAGGAGTTCCACCGGAAGCTGCCGGAGCGCTTCTTTGACGAGGGGATCGCGGAAGGGCACGCGGCCGCCATGGCGGCCGGGATGGCGAAGCAGGGGATGAAGCCGGTTTTCGCCGTCTATTCCACTTTCCTCCAGCGCTCCTACGATATGCTGCAGCACGACGTCGCCCTGCTGCGGCTCCCCGTATTGCTGGCGGTAGACCGCTGCGGGCCGGTGGGGCCCGACGGGGAGACGCACAACGGCGTGTTCGACGTGGGCTTTCTGCGCCAGGTGCCGGGGATGCAGATCTGGTGCCCCGCCTCCTATCAGGAGCTGCGGGATATGCTGGGAGAGGCGCTCCGCTGTGACGGGCCTTCTGCCGTCCGCTATCCCAAGGGGGTGGAGGGCGCTTACCGGGAGGGCGGAGCCGACGCTGTCCGCGTGCTTCGCGACGGGCATGACCTGACCCTGATCAGCTATGGGATCCTGATCAACGAAGCACTCCGGGCAGCTGAACTGCTGGAAAGAGCAGGGATCAGCGCAAAAGTGATCAAGCTCGGACGCATCGCCCCCCTGGACCTGGATATGCTGGACAGCCTGATTTGCGATACCGGCAGGATCCTGGTGGCTGAGGACTGCGCGGAGGCCGGGAGCGTGGGGGAAGCCCTGGCGCTTCATTATAAGGATCGCTCCGTCCATGCCCTGAATCTCGGCAGCGGCATCGTCCGCCAGGGCACCGTGGCCCAGCAGCGCAGGAGCATGGGGATCGACGCGGAGGGCATCGCCGACGCCGCGAAAGGAATGATCCGCTGATGCGCCTGGATCTGCTTCTGGTCCGCCGAGGCCTCTGCTCCGGGCGGGAGCGGGCGAAGGAAGCCGTCCGCGCCGGACAAGTGCTGGTGGACGGAATCGTGGAGCGGAAGCCGGGCCGTGAGCTGCCGGAGGACATCCCGCTCCGGCTGGAAGGGGAGACCCTGCGCTATGTGAGCCGGGGCGGCCTCAAGCTGGAAAAAGCCCTGGAAGACTTCGGGATCCGACCGGAAGGGAAGATCTGCGTGGATTGCGGCGCCTCCACCGGCGGCTTCACCGACTGCCTGCTGCAGAACGGCGCGGCGCGGGTCTATGCCCTGGACGTGGGCAGCGGTCAGCTGGCGGAAAAGCTGCGGAGCGATCCCCGGGTCGTCAGCCGGGAAAAGTGCAACGTGCGGGAGCTGCAGCCCGGGGATCTGCCCGAGACGCCGGAGCTTGCGGTGATCGACGTATCCTTTATCTCCCTGCGCCTGGTCCTGCCCGCCGTTTCCGGGATCCTGGCCCCGGAGGGGGAGATCGTCTGCCTCATCAAACCGCAGTTTGAGGCGGGGCGCACGAGGGTCGGGAAAAAGGGCGTCGTGCGGGACGCTTCGATACATATTGAGATCCTGGAGGAACTGTTCCTCTTTTTCCCCACCCTGGGTCTGTATCCGGTCAAGCTGAGCTGGTCCCCCATCCGGGGGCCGGAAGGGAATCTGGAATATCTATGCCATCTGCGGCGGCAGCCTGCGGAGATACCGCCCCTGCCCCGCGCTGTCGTGGAGGAGGCGCACAAAGCTCTGAAATGAAGCGGATTTTGGTTTGTACGAATTACGCCAAGGATCAGGACCTGAGCTTTACCATGGAGGTCCTGGACTTCCTTCGGAAACGGGGAGCGGAGGCCAAGGCGTTTTTCCCCCTGACGCCGGCGGAGGCCCTGCCGCCGGATCTTCCGGAGGATATCCTCTGTCCCAACCCCAGCACCTACATTCGCGGCGCCGATCTGCTTCTCTGCCTGGGGGGCGACGGAACCATGCTCCACAATTCCAAGCTGGCCGCCCAGTACGGGGTCCCCATGCTGGGGATCAATCTGGGGCACATGGGCTTCATCACGGAGCTGGAGCGGGAAGACGTGGGCCGTCTGTCCGAAGTGCTGGAAGGGCGGTACTCCGTGGAGAACCGGATGATGCTGGATTATGAGGTCCATCGGGACGGGCAGTGTATCTGCAGCGGCTTCGGCCTGAACGAGGCGGTGGTAGCCCGGCAGAGCCCGGCCCATTCCATCCACCTCACCGCCTACGGGGACAATCGGAAGATCTCCGATTATTCCGGCGACGGCATCATCATCGCCACACCCACCGGCTCAACCGCCTACTCCATGGCGGCGGGAGGCCCCATCGTGGAGCCGACGGCGGAGAACCTGCTCCTGACGCCCATGTGCGCCCATTCCCTCACGGCCAAGCCCTACGTGCTGGCAGGGGACCGGCATACCAGCGTCAAGCTGGTGCGGGGCGACGGCGACGAAGCCTTGCTGCTGGTGGATGGGGAGGATTGCGCCACCCTGAAGACCGGGGACCTGGTCTATGTGCGCAAATCCACCTTTGTGACGCGGCTTATAAAGCTGCGGAGCCTGAGCTTTTACGAGATCGTTCGGCATAAGCTGAACTGACGGGAGACTGTGATATGAAAAATGAAAGACAGCTTCAAATCCTGAAGATCATCGGCGAGAGACCCATCGAGACCCAGAACCAGCTGATCGCCGCCCTTCGGGAAGCGGGGGTGAAAAGCACCCAGGCCACCGTTTCAAGGGACATGCGGGAGCTTCGGCTGGTGAAAAAGCTCAACGACGACGGCAGCTATCGCTATGTCTGCCCGGAGGAGCCTGTCGAGACGCCGGACCATTCCGCCCGCCTGCGGACCATCTTCCGGGAATCCGTGGCCTCCTGCGCCACGGCTCAGAATCTGGTGGTCGTCAAGACCCTCTCCGGCCTTGCCAACGCCGCCTGCGCCGCCATCGACTCCATGGACGTGACGGGGATGGTGGGCAGCCTGGCGGGGGACGATACCATTTTCCTGGCAATGACGGACAACGCCGCCGCCGAGCGCTTCTGCGAGGAGATCCGGGAACTGATCCGCTGAGACGGAACTGAAAGAGGGGCTTCCTTTTGCTGGAATCACTCCACATTGAAAACGCTGCGGTGATCGAACGGGCCGATATTTCCTTCGGCCCGGGCCTCAACGTGCTCACCGGGGAGACAGGTGCGGGCAAATCCATCATCATCGACGCCATCGGCGCGATCCTGGGGGATCGGGTGAGCCGGGAGCTGGTGCGCTCCGGCGCGGATGCCGCCCGGATCACGGCGGAGCTGACGCCTACCGAGGAGGCCGCAGACTGGCTGCGGGCCAACGAGATCGACCTGGAGCCGGGAGAGAATATCCTGGTATCCAGACGGATCACCGCCGAGGGCAAAAGCTCCTGCCGCATGAACGGCACCCCGGTCACCTCCGCGCAGCTGCGGGATTTCGGCGACCTGCTGGTGGACGTGCATGGCCAGAACGACGGGCGGCGGCTTCTGTCGGAGAGCAGTCATCGGGCCTGGCTGGACGCCTTCGGGGGCCTGGAGGCGGAAAAGGGCGCTTATGACCGCTGCTATCGGGAATACGCGGAAGACCGGCGGTTGCTGGAAGAGCTGCGGAAGAGCGAGGAGGAAAAGGAGTTCCTGGAAGCCAAGCTGAAGAAGGAGATCCTGGAGCTCACCGCCGCTGCCCCCAGGGATGGAGAAGAGGAAACCCTGGAGCAGCGGGTAAGGAAGCTGCGTTACGCCGAAAAGCTGACGGATCAGCTGACGGAAGCTTACGAGTGCTTTCACGGCAGCGAGCGGAGCGAAGGCGCGGTAGATCTGTTGGTGACAGCCTTCGGCGCGCTGAACGCTCTTCTGCGGGTGGACGAGAGCTACGCCGGTCTGGTTTCCGAGGCGGAGGATCTCCGCTATCGGGCGGAGGATCTGGCCGACAAGCTGGAGGACGCCAGGCGGGAGCTGGATTATTCCCCAGGAGAACTGGACCGGCTGGAGGACAGGCTGAATCTGCTGCAGCGCCTTTCCCGCCGTTACGGCAGCGCGGCCGCCGCCCGGGCGCGGCTGGAGCAGGCAAAGAACGAACTGGAGGACGTGCAGTATCTGGACGAGCGCCTGGAAAAGCTTGAAGCCTCCCTGAAAAAGAAAAAGGCCGCCGTGCTGTCGGCGGGGGAGGCCCTGTCGGAAGCGCGGCAGCGCGCGGCGGGAAAGCTGGAAAAGGCCGTGGAAGGGGAACTGAAGGACCTGAGCATGCCCGGCGCCCGTTTTCGGGTGGCCTTTTCGGCCAAACCCGGCGAGGGCTTTGACGCCTCCGGGCTGGAGGACGTCCGTTTTCTCCTGTCGGCCAATGCGGGCCAGGCTCCGGCCCGGCTGAGCCATATCGCCTCCGGCGGCGAACTGAGCCGCATCATGCTGGCGATGAAGAATGTGCTGCGGGCTTCCTCCGATCCCCAGGTGCTGATCTTCGACGAGATCGACACCGGCGTCAGCGGCATCGCCGCCCAGCGGGTGGGGGAGAAGCTGGCGAGCCTGGCAAGGGACCGGCAGGTGCTTTGCGTGACCCATCTTCCTCAGCTGGCCGCCATGGCCGACGTTCAGTTTTCCATCGTGAAGCAGCAGGATTCCCAGAGCACCTTCACCCTCGTCACCCGGCTGGACGCCGAGGGCCGGAAGGGGGAGCTTGCCCGCCTGATGGGCGGGGAGACCGTCACGGAGACCACCCTGGACAGCGCGGCGGAGCTGATCGAAGCGGCGGAGCGGTTCAAGGCCGGGCTTCGGTAAAGAGAATAGGACGATCCCCGGAGCGATGGCCCTTCGCTCCGGGGATCCTTCCGTCACCCATCCAGGCTTTTCAGTTTTGCGGCGATCTCCTTCATGTCATCGAAGGCCTCCGGCCTGCGGCGGGGATCCCGCAGCAGGGCGGCGGGGTGATAAATGGCGGTCAGCTCCATCCCGTCTTTTGCGACCCACTGGCCGTGCTGCTGGGTGATGCGGTAATGGGGGTCGATCAGCCGCATGGCGGCGATCCGCCCCAGGCAGACCAGGAGCCGGGGCCGGATCAGCCCGATCTGCCGTTCCAGCCAGGGATAGCAGGCGTCCTGTTCATCCGGCAGCGGATCCCGGTTCTTCGGCGGGCGGCATTTGACGATATTTGCGATATAGACGTTTTCCCGGCTCAGATCGAACATCGCCAGCATTTCGTCCAGCAGCCTCCCGGCCCTGCCCACAAAGGGGATCCCCTGCAGATCCTCCTGCTCGCCGGGACCTTCCCCGACGAACATCAGACGGGCATGCTCGCTGCCGACGCCGAACACCAGGTTCGTCCGCGTCGCGCCGAGGGAACATTTTTGGCAATCCTGACAGGAACGGCGAAGCTCTTCCATCGTCTCCATGGCGCCCAACTCCTCTTATCCTTGATGCCATAATTCTACCACGGCACGCCGGCCGGCGCAAGGCGGGAAAGATTATGCAAAGCGCATAAGTTAAGGGTTTGTTTTTAGGAAAAACTTATGAAATCCTCTTGTCAATTGGAATCTCGTATGCTATAATGCCGTTATAAAGACCACTGCAAGTAATTAAAGGGGTGTGTTTTCACATGAAGTTTATCGAAAGCAAACCGAAGTCTCTCATTTACACGATCCTGATCTATATCTTCTGCATCTTTGAGATGGGTGTGCTTTCTTCCTACCGGTTTGTGGAACTCGGCTCTGCGGCCGACAAGTGCATGGGCATGTCCGCCAGCAAGGTGAACAACCTGGCCCAGGTGGGTTCCAACATCGGGTGGCAATTCATTGTCTGGTCCGTCCTCCTGATCCTGGGGATCTGGGGCTTCTGCATGCTGATGGGCTACAACCGCAATCCCGGCGGCCTGATTGCCGTGGCCGTTATGAATGTGATTCCCCTGATCGGCCTTGCCGCCAACTTCAACTTCTGGATCGGCTACGGCTACAGCATCTATTCCCCCGCGATGGCGATCTTCGGCCTCACCTTCTGCAAGACCCACAATCAGCAGATCGTGAACAATGTCGTCTTCGCCGCGATCGTACTTGTAGTGTCGGTCGTCTGCTGGTTCGTCGGCCACAAGATCCGCGCCGCCTACGCGAAGAAGTACGAGTTCGACGATTGATCCGAGCATACATAAGGACGCAGGCAGATTGCCTGCGTCCTTTTTGCGCGCATTGGCGGGAGCGCAGGCAGGACCCGGTCGGGGCTGCCTGCGCTCAATGCTTTCAGCGCTTATACTCCGTAAGATACTGGTACGTGTTGTCCACCATTTCGTCAAAGAGCTTTCTTGCGTCGGAGAAGGAGATGGTCACCAGCGGGTCGCAGACAAAGCCGCAGAAGGCGCCGTCCAGATCCCGGCGGAGGCTGGCTTCGGCCACACATTCCTGAATGGCGCAGATATTGGCGATCTGCGGATAGATGGAAGCAGGGATGTTTCCTGCCATGACCGGCTGCAGCTTTCCCCCCGTGAAGGAAGCGTTGGTTTCCACTACCGCGTCCAGTGGGAGATTGGGGATCTGGCCCCGATTCGGCAGATTCACATTGGTGACCATATCACCCAGGCCCAGCAGGGCGCGCATCTGATCCACGCCCTCCTCGCCGGTCTCCTTGAACTCAAAGGGCTTTTTGCCGCTGTAGTAGGCTTCGCTGAGAGCCAGGCGCTCCTTCCTGTCCTCCACCCGGTAGCTGACCGGGGTCAGGGTAAAGCCCCAGGATTCCGCCGTCTCCGGATCCTTCAGGTACCAGGCGCCTCGGCTGAACTCAGCCAGGTGCCGGTCTCCCGCCGCGCCCATGCAGCCGTATCGGAGGAAGGTGTCGGATTTGACCCGATCCTGAGATGCAAAATAGCTGAAGCTTTCATTCCGAAGGATGGGCTTTGCCGGCTGGCTCAGCAGTTTGCGGCTGTATTCCCGATATGCGGGGAAGAGGTCGCGGCCGTGGCAGCTGGCTGAGGTGATCCAGGTGAAGTGATTCAGCCCCAGTACATTGACCTTTACCTCCTGCCTCGGCGCGGCCTCCGTGCCAAAGGCCTCCCCGTAGACCTTGCCCAGCAGAGCCTGGGAGCCGAAGACTTCGTGGCAGCAGCCGAATGCCTTGATGCCGGGAAATACCTTATACAGCGCGCGGACGCAGAGAGTCATGGGATTGGTGTAGTTGATGACCCAGGCGTCGGGGCAGTTATCCCGGATCGCCCGGCCGAAGACTTCGAACATGGGGAGGGTGCGAAGGGCGCGGATGATGCCGCCGGGGCCCGTCGTATCGCCCACGGACTGCCAGATCCCGTATTTCTCCGGGCAGTGTACGTCGGAGGCCATCTCCGCAAAGGTGCCGGGCAGAATGGAGATCACCACGAAATCCGCGCCCTTCAGGGAGGAGGCCAGGTCGTCATAGGCCTTGTAGCGGAAATTGTGGGGAATGGAATTGCCGATGACCTCGTTGATATGGGCTGCTTCCGGGTCGATGTCGTAGAGCCGCACCGTGCCGCTCAGGTCCTTGGCCTTTGCCAGATCGCTCATAAGCGTCCAGGCCCAGCCCCGGGAACCGCCGCCGATGTAGGTGATGACCAGGTCTTCCACCCGGTCCCCGTAGTGTTTCATACTGTTACCTCCATTATGATTCAGCTCCCGGACAAGGCGTCCGGGAGCTATTTTCAAAAGATGCGGTGGAGATCGTAAGGTTCAAATACGACCTTTTTGTAATCCTCCAGATCCATGGGGATGCCGGTCCAGTCGGAGTGGAAGTCCCCATTCTGCTTGATCAGCACGTCGTAGAGAATGTCGTAGGTATTCCCATCGGCGTCCGTCTCCGTGATGGTGCTGTAGGGAAGGGTTTTGTGGTAGGAGATCTTGTGATCCCCGTCCAGAAATTCGTAGTTGCAGCGGATCCGGCAGCCCTCCAGCAGCGTGGGCTTCAGAATACTGCGGAGGTCCCGGAGGATCTCGTCCTCCGATTCGTCATACAGATTCTCCGGCGTCGTTTTGGTATAGTCGGCGCGGAACTGAATGGGCACGTTCCAGGGAGCGAAGCGGCGGACGAAGGAAAGCATACGGTCTGCGGCATGGTTGTAAAAGAGGACGCAGTTGACCCGGGTGGGGACCTCAAGCTTGCCGAAGATCTCGTCGTTGCCCTCTTCCACGAATTTGTAAAGATGCCGGGAGACATTGATGCAGGTGATCTTCCCCTTGTTGCTGTTGAGGAAACCCACCACGTCCTCCTCGGAATACTCGTTCATCACGGGGAGGGTGGTGTTGATAAATACCCGGTGGGTGGTGGGCACCGCGTCCAGCATCAGCTGGAGGGAATCCAGATTGGCCAAAGGCTCGCCGCCGGTGAACACAAAATCGCAGCGGGGCGTGAAGGCCTCGATCTGCCGGATGCTGTCCAGGATCTTCTCCAGGCTGAATCCGCTGGTGTCCGCATATTCCTCTTTGTTGATGCAGAAGGGACAATGGTTGCCGCAGTCATAAGGGGCGAATACCGTGACCGTAGCGCCGCCTTCTCTGGTTTTGAATGGATTGCTCATGCCGATTCCTCTTTCAATTCACTGAGAGATATTCCTACTTAATTCATTAAATTACCATTCGCGCAAGGATAAGTCAAGCTGAATCCTGCGAATTTCACAGCTGAGACATAAAGAGAGGGAAAACCTTCGCCTTCGGGCGGCGCGGGCTTGTGCGTCATTTCGGAGTATGGTAAAATTACACTAGTATGAAGAGAATGGACGGTGCTATATGCGTATAGGCCATTTGCGGGTGAACCATCTCCGGGAGCCCCTGGGCTATGATCTGACGAACCCCAGCTTTTCCTGGATCGTTTCGGACACGGATTCGAAACGCCGGGACAAGGTCCGCCTGCGCGTTTTTAAAAATGACGAGTGCCTGTATGATACGGGTATGACGGCGGAGGCGGATCCCCTGGGGACGGAGCTGCCGCTGCCGCTGCTGCCCCGCACCCGCTATCGGTGGAGAGTCGCCGCCTGGGGGGACAGCGGCGACAGGGGGGAGGCCGAAGCCTTTTTCGAGACAGGCAAAATGGGAGAACCCTGGCAGGGACGCTGGATCTGCCCCGGCGAGGAAAAGAACGCCATCCTGGAAAAGACCTTCTTTCTGGAAGAAGCGCCGAAAAAAGGACGCATCTATATCACGGGACTGGGGCTCTATCGCCTGTTTGTCAACGGCAGGCCCGCCTCCGACGAGGTGCTGACGCCCGGCCTCAACGCTTATGACCGCTGGGTCCAGGTCCAGACCTTTGACATAGGGGAGAGGCTGCGGCAAGGGGAGAACAAGCTGGAAATCTGGCTGGCCGGGGGTATCTCCCGGGGCCGGTTCAGCTATACCCCGGCTGACGGGTATGAATACTGCCCCTATGACTGCGCCGTCGCGGAGCTTCACGCGGAGACGGAAGCGGGAGAAACCGTGATCGCCACGGATGAAAGCTGGCGCTGGCGCGCTTCCCCCATCCTGGAAAGCAGCATCTACGACGGGGAAGTATGGGACCCCGGGAGAGAAGCAAGGCGCGGGAGCGCAAGCCTGTGCGCGCCGCCGGTGGGACCGCTGCGGGACCGGTTTAGCCCGCCGGTGCGGATCGTGCGGGAACGGAAGGCGCAGCGCGTGATCACGACGCCCCGGGGTGAAACGGTGCTGGACATGGGCCAGAACATGGTGGGCTGGCTTCGCTTCCCCGCGAGGGGGCCGAAGGGGACCGTGCTTCGCCTGCAATTCGGCGAGCAGCTGGAAAGAGGCTGCTTTTCCCGGGCAAACCTGCGCACGGCAAAGGCGGCCTTTGAATGGCGCTGCGACGGAGAAGAGCGGATGGCAGAGCCTTTTTTCACCTGGTACGGGTTCCGCTATGTGCTGCTGGAAGGCTTTCCGGGCCCCGTTGACCCGGCGGATTTCATCGGCTGCGTCGTCTCTTCCGACCTGGAGGAGATCGGCAGCATCCAGACCGGCCACGCGGGCCTGAACCGGCTGATCGAAAACGTGCGCTGGAGCCAGCGGGGGAATTTCCTGGACGTGCCCACGGATTGCCCCCAGCGGGACGAGCGGGAGGGCTGGACCGGGGACGCCCAGGTCTTTGCGGATACCGCCTGCTATAACATGGACTGCGCCGCATTCTTCACCAAGTATCTGACGGATATGTGGGAGGAACAGCAAAAGGCCGGGGGCTGCGTGCCTTATGTGGTGCCCTTTGCCCGCAATCGCACCAAGGGCTTTGAGGGCGGGGCCGTCGGCTGGGGGGACGCTGCAGCCGTGATCCCATGGACCCTGTGGCTCCATTACGGCGACAAATCCCTGCTCCGGCGGCAGCTTAGCAACATGCGCGCCTGGATGGAGTGGGTAGCCGGCCGGGGAGACTGGGCCTCTGCCTGCCGTCATTTCGGAGACTGGCTGGCCCTGGACCGGCCGGAGGAACCAACCGAGCGGGTGGGGAAGACGGACGTGGGCTTCCTCTGCCTCTGCTATGCCTGTTACAGCGCGGAGCTGACGGCCAGGGCTGCCCTGACTGTGAGAGACCCGGCGCTGGCTCGTCGGGCCCAGGCGCTGGCGGACGTCTATCGCCGGAGGCTGGCGGAGGCGTACTTCACCCCGGAAGGGGAGCTGCTCTGCCCGACGCAGACGGCCTGCGTGCTGGCGCTGCACCTCCGGCTTGCGCCGGAGCCGGAGAAGATTCGGGAGATGCTCTGCCGCCTGGTCCGGGAGGCGGGCCATCTCACCACCGGTTTCCTGGGCACGCCCTGGCTGCTGGAGGAATTGCCGGCGGAAGCCGCCTGGGACCTGATGCTCTGGGAGGATTATCCCTCCTGGCTGTACGAGGTAAAGCTGGGAGCCACCACGATCTGGGAGCGATGGAATTCCCTGACGGAAGAGGGCTGCTTTTCCGAAACGGGGATGAACTCCCTGAATCATTATGCCTACGGCAGCGTCGCGGCCTGGCTGTACGGGAGAGCATGCGGCCTTCGGCCCCTGCCGGAGGCCCCCGGATTCCGCCGCTTCCGCTGGGAACCGAAGCCGGACAGACGGGTGGGCTGCGTTAAATGCAGCCTGCGCAGCCCTTACGGCGAGATCCGCTCGGAATGGCGATACGAAGAAGCAGAGCTGGAACTGCTGCTCACCGTGCCCTTTGACAGCGAAGCGGAAGCCTGCCTGCCGGACGGGCGCCGGGAACTGCTGGGACCGGGCACCCACCGGTTTTGGGTTCGTGATGGGAAAGCCCAGGAGAGATAGAGAGGAATTGCCATGAAACACGTGTTCATCGTCAATCCCGCCGCCGGAGACGGCTCTGTCCCCGCCTTTGTACGGGAACGGATCGGCGGGAGGCCGGACTGTGAGATCTATGAGACTAAGGGAAAGCGGGATGCGACGGCATTTATCCGCAGCCGCTGTGCTGCCGCGCCGGAGGAGAAGCTCTGCTTCGTCGCCTGCGGCGGCGATGGAACGGTAAACGAGGTGGCTTCCGGTATCGCGCTGAATCCTAGTGCCTGCATGACCGTCCTGCCCCTGGGCAGCGGAAACGATTTCGTGAAGGCCTTCGGCGGCGCGGCAAAGTTCCTGGATGTGGAAGCCCTGCTGAAAGCCGCGCCGAAGCCCATCGACATTTTGAAGGTAGGGGACCGCTGGGCGGCAAACGCCTTCCATTTCGGCCTGGACGCCGCTGTGGCAAAGACTATGATCGACGTGAAGCCCAAGCCCATCATCGGGGGCAGGAACGCCTATCCCACGGGGGTGGTGAAGGCGCTGATTTTCAATATGCGCACCTGGTGCAGGATGACGGTGGACGGGGAACTGATCCATGAAGGGGACATGCTCCTGTGTACCGCAGCCAACGGCCAGTATGTGGGCGGCTCCTACCGCTGCGCGCCACGCAGCCTTCCGGACGACGGACTGGCGGAGCTCTGCCTCGTAAAGCCGGTATCCCGCCTTCGCTTCCTTACCCTGATGAATGCCTATAAGGCCGGAAGCCACCTGGAGGATCCCAGGTTCAAAAGCTTCGTTCTCTACCGCAGGGGCCGGGTCATCGAAGTCAGCGGAAAGCCGGGCTTCATGGTTTCCCTGGACGGGGAGATCGTGGAGGGAGAATCCTTCCGTGTGGAGGTCGTCCCCGGCGGATTGCAGTTTGCCGCGCCGTGAGCATGGAAAAACCGGGCAGCCGAAGCTGCCCGGCAGAGAAGATCAAACTCAATGGTTGCCGTATTTCGTCAGGCCGTAATCCTCCACGACCTCGGTCATCCAGCGGTTGCGGTCATTGAACATGCTGTTGTCGGGATCGCCGAAGAGCCAGTGGTCGAAGATGTAGAGCCCGTTTTCCGTGTAGGTGTCGATGGCTTCCACAACGGCGTCCTTGAAGCGCTGCTCGGTGCAGTCCTCGCTCATCAGGTCGCCGATGGCGTCGAACCCGCCCTCCAGGATGATCCTGTCGCCGAACTCCTTCTGCACGCCCACCAGATCGTTGCAGGTCTGGGGAGGATCCCAATAGCGCACGCCGAACTCCACCCAGTCGCCCACCAGCATGTCGCACTTGCCGCAGCAGTGCATGGCGATGGGCAGGCCCCGGTCGTTGCCGCACTTGGCGTCCCGGACCTGGAAGGGCTTGATCAGTTCCCGATACTGGGTGGGAGAGACGAAGGGCGCGCCCCAGGCGGCCACGTCGTCGGTGATCTGCACGAGATCGGGCTTGTAGTAGTCGATGCACTTCTCCGCGACGTCGTTGTAGAAGGTGCAGAGATAGTCAAAGAGGGCATAGACCTCCTCCGGCTCCTCCTGGATGGCGCAAAGGCCCTCCACAAAGCCCATGAAAGCCATCAGCGTCTGGAAATAGCCGCCGTGAATATGGAAGGCCATGGCGCTCTGGGTGGGATCCGCGCCCCGTGCCCGGGCGGCCTCCAGGTCCTTCTTCGCCATCTGTTCCCAATCCACATGGCTCAGGTCCGGCGCCTTGATGACGTCCCGCCATTTGGTGATGTCGTCCAGAATGAAATTGCCGGGCTCCGGCAGGCCCGCGTAACCGGCCTCCTTGTTGGCGACGTAAGTCACACCCCACATGTCCTTGTTGCTGCCGCCGGGGCCGCCCCGCTCACCCCGCAGGATGGAAGGGAAGCAGCCGGAGCAGATCTCCGGGCGCTGGGAGTAGGGGTTGCCGCCGTAGGTGTACTGAAGCAGGAAGTCGGGTTCGATCCCCTTCGACATGTCCAGATACATTTCCCGCATTGTCCGTTGTGCCATAGTTCTCCACCTCGTTCAGATATTTCCTTGGACCCTGATTATTGTTACATAATTATAACAGATAGATTTCCCGGTTTCAATGATTCCGTGACCCTGAAAGAGAAATATCGCCTGATAGGGATAAGGAGAGATCGAATATGAACACGAAAGGAAAGGCCGTGGACGGGCAGTTTTCCTGCGCAGATTTCCGCCACGGCTATTGGTCGCTGGAGGAAGAGCCCTCCGTCTGTGAGAATTGCGAATACTACGACGAAGGCCGCTGCTTCCGGGAAGAAAAGCAGACATCGGAACAGGAACGCTGACGCGCCTCAGACGGCCTGGAACAGATAGAACTTCAGGTAATCCGTCTCCGGCACGCCCCAGAGGATCGGATGGTCCGGGGCCTGCTGCCGGACTTCGATCTGCCGCAGACTGACCCCCGCGTCCCCGGCGGCGTCCCGCAGCATCTCCTCAAAGCGGGGCGCGGGCATGAAGTGGCTGCAGGAACAGGTCGCCAGATAGCCGCCCCGGGGCAGCAGCTGCAGCGCCCGCCGGTTGATCTCCCGATAACCCCGGTAAGCGCTGTCCGCCGTAGCGCCGCTCTTGGTAAAGGCCGGGGGATCCAGAATGATGTAATCCCAATCGGCCCTGCTCCCGGCGGCCATCGTCAAAAACTCGAATACGTCCGCCCGGAGGAACTCCACCTTGTCCGAGAGTCCGTTCAGGGCGGCGTTCTTTGCCGCCTGTTCCAGCGCGTCGGCGGAAATATCCACCGCCGTGACGTGGGCGGCCCCGCCCAGAGCGGCGTTGAGGGCGAAAGCTCCGGTGTGGGTGAAGCAGTCCAGCACCCGCCGGCCCTTCGCCAGCCGGGCGGCTGCCAGGCGGTTGTATTTCTGATCCAGGAAAAAGCCGGTCTTCTGCCCGTGAATATAATCCACGTCGTAGCGCACGCCGTTTTCCGTGATGATCACGTGGCCGTCCAGGTTGGTTTCCAGCCCCGGCAGGGAGACGAAGGAACTGACGTTCTCCAATCCCTCCTTTGCCCGGAGAGGAGAATCGCTCCGCTCGTAGATCGCCCGGACGGGCGCCCCCAGCTTGCCCAGCTCTTCCGTCAGCAGGCGGAAAATGAGTTCCTTGCGCTTGTCCATGCCCAGAGAAAGGACTTCCGCCACCAGAATGTCCTCAAAGCGGTCCACCGTCAGGCCGGGGAACTGGTCCGCCTCGCCGAAGATCAGGCGGCAGGCATTGAAATCATCACCCATGACCGTCCGGCGATATTGCAGGGCATAGCTGACACGGCGGCGGAAAAATGCCTCGTCAAAGCGGTCGTTGGTGTTGCGGGATATGATCCGGACCCGGATCTTGGAATGGCCGTTGACGAAGCCGGCCCCCAGCCATCTGCCCTTGGGACTCAATACGTCCACGATGTCGCCGTCGGCCCAGCCGCCTTCCGTGGAGGTGACCTCCTCCCCGTAGACCCAGGGATGGCCCTGACGGAGCGCCCGCTCCGCCTTCGGCGTGACTTTCAGTTTTGCATAAACCCGTTCCATGTCGGCCTCCTGACGATTGCTGAAAAGAGCATAGCATTTCCCTCCGCCCTCGTCAAGATACGGCGCCGGAGCCCCTTGTAATCGCAGAAGATCATGGTAGAATAGAATTAGAAAACCACAATATTCGATGTTTGGAGATAGATATGAGCGCTGATTTTTTCGCACAACTGATTGAGGAACTCATTCGCCGCTGGCCGGACAAGGGCGTGAAGCGAGAGCAGGTGACCGGCGCGCTGAAAACCGCCCTGAATGGGGAAGACCTGGTCAACGCCCTGTCCGAGGTGTTCCGCCTGCCGCCGAAGGAAATGGAGGAAGCGGTATCCCAGCTGGGCCTGGGGGACCTGATCGCCCGGCAAAAGCTCCGCAGCGGCGGCGCTGGGGAAGAGACGGAGGAAACGCGCCTGTGCCGGAGTGAGAAAGCACTGGACCCCTTCCCGGAGCTGTTCCGCCTGTACGCCTCCCCGGATCCCGTGCGTCCGGTCAGCCTGCCCAGGGGGCTGGGGGATTCTCTTTATTCTCTTTCCCAAAAGGTCGCACAGAGCGCCGCTGAGGATCCCTTTCTGGCCCTGTACCGGGAGCAGGTGGGGGAGTACTATCGGGCTTTCATGGCGGAGACCGCGCCAGTGATCCGGGAGAAGATCCGCAGCCGGTTCGGAGAGAGAGGACTGAAATACATGGTCACCACCGGCATTGGCGCCAATGAGCAGTTCTGCCACTATGCTGCCGCCCTCAACAATGCCCGGGAGGACCGCAGCGTGGAGTGGATCGTGATCCATTCGCCCCTGCAGCTGCGCCTCCTGCCGAAGGATGCGACGGAAGACAACACCCTCTTTATGGAGTTCAGCCGCAGCAGCGTGACGGAGGAGACCATCAAGCTCCATGAATACACCTCCCGGGGTCTCTGCCGCATCGTCTTTACCAACGGCGGGAACCTGAAAAAGCTGGCGGAGCGGGATGGAAACCTGGTCCTTCCCATGCCGGACCGGGTCTCCGGCCGTTTCGGGAGAAACA
>JAEEGK010014150.1_pt1 | contig 17865 bp, 16 predicted proteins | sample 8958771 | NCBI WGS metagenome assembly JAEEGK01 (sample SAMN16246547, study PRJNA631951) | gut metagenome | biome: gut microbiome; feature: rumen; material: SC-attached | host: Bos | place: Iran: Karaj | collected 2018-10
ATCTGATTCTTTCAATTTTCATTTTTCATTATATTCTTTAGCCAACTGTTTCAAACGGTCTTTTGCTTCATAAAAATTTTTCTTTCATTTTCCAAATCTCTGCATACCAAAGCAATTTGGAAATCACCTTTCGATGATTTTTTGTACATTATTTTCAACCTGATTTTTTATTTCTTTTGAAACATTTTGTCTAGCACGTAAACGAATTTCAAATTTATTTCACTGATTACTAGCCACTTTCAGTCAATATTCATTATAAGATTTTTCTAAAATTCTGACTTTTTTTCATAAAGTTTGAATAAATAAATCTTCTCATCATATTCTATTTAAAGAACGCCGTGAAATAGAAATCCATTGTCTAGTAATTCACGCTTTATCTTTAAGTCAAGCTATTCCTATTTCATCACGTTGTAGATGAAAATTCTTGGTCAAATCATCCACAATATCCATCGTTGTCAAATTTTCTTTTTCAAAAAAAATATATAAAAAATCTCATTTTCATGTTGGCAATCATTCTCACAAAACTTCTTCAACAACGAAATCTTCTAGTTTAGATTTAATCTGGAATAACATAACTTTATTTTAATTAAAACTTTTAGTATTTTCAATCAATTCTGGAAATTCTTCCATATTCATATGTCATCTATCTTCAAAAACTTCAAATTTTGCATTAGGTAAAAATCCATGTAATCTTTTTCATTGACTAAATGGGACACAAAAATCATCTTTTGAATGATACAAAAATATTTTATCACAACTTTTTTCTATCTCTGGAATTTTGTGAATATCAAAAGCAAAATCTCAAATATATGATTCTTCTGGTGATAAATCTTGACTATCAATTAAAGCTGACACTAAATGCAATTGCCTAATCTTTTTTGGAAATCAGTTTTCTGTTAAATATTTTAGAATGAAAATAGTTCATAATGAATGAGCTATAATAATCTGGCCACCATCTAAATATTCAAAAGTTTTTTCGAACTGAATTTTCCATTCTTTATACAATGCAATATTTTTATTTGGCATATCAAGTAATGCTACTTGATAATTTTCTCATAGTTCCTTAGATAAAGTATTCTTCCATTTTTTCTTTATTTCAAATGGATTATAATCCCATTTTTTCAATTCTTCCATAAAAACTTCACGACTAGGATAAGCATTTCATCATCATATAAACAATACTTGATGCATATTTAATTTTTTAACAATAAAATCTGATTATCATATAACTCAATATTTAAAACTTATATCATCTCACTCCTTCCTAAAAAAAGTTCATTCTTTATCCAAGTCAATTTTTGACAATTCATACTCTCCCACTCTAATTCTCCTAAGCATTATAAGGATTCACCCAAGTCAAAACTGCTCTCAAAGTCGATGTCATATTGACCTGATATATGTTCAAGAACCCACATCTAATATTAATTTTAACTCTGGAAAATTATAATCCAAAACCTCATATCCATACGTTTTCATCATTCTATTCTCAATTATCTGTTCTCCTTTTCTAGCCAAATCATAAAGTTTTTTTCAGTCCTTTTTCTTTGCACTAAACGGTGTTAGAGGTAATTCAAATTCCGGAATAATTAAGTCTAATTTCGATTTAATATCTTCAAGTGGAATTTCTTTTCATTCAACGTTTATCTCTTCATAATAATCTCGGTATCACATATCCCAAGTATCAGATTTCTTGGAAAAATCTATTATGGTCTCATAGCTTTTATTAAGTCATATTAAATCATTCAATCTTTTAGTATCTTCTCATGTTCAAATCAACATTAATCCCGTTGCAAGCGGATCCAATGTTCAACTATGTCATATTTTTTTATTTCATATCTCTCTTTTTAAAACACGAATAACATCAAAACTACTTATTCATTTTGGCTTATCTACAGCAATCAACATAAAAATATAATCAAATTTTAAAATGTAATCTATTAATATAGTTTTCCTTAATTTTAACAAGCAAAGTTTACAAAAAATTCTATTGAATTATATAAATGTATTTATATGTTGTTAGTGTATATAAATCTTTTTTATCTTTTTATACAATCACAATGGCTGGAAAATCTCGATTCAAAAAATTTTGGGACTTTGACTATTTCATTTTACCAACGGTCATCAAAGTTTTAATGGTAATTGGAATGATTGCTTGTCCTATCTACGCTATAATTACACGAATTCACTGATGAAATTTTTGGTCATGACTTTGAACTTTTATTTTATGACCTATCTGTGTTCGTTTATATTCAGAGATGTTCATGCTTTTATTTAAGATAGAGGAAAATACTCACAAAAAATAATATCTTATAGAAACGAAAAAACAATCCTGTTTCTGAAAAAGAGCAGGATTTTTTATTTTAAAATGTAACATATTTTACATTAGTCAATTTAATATAATATATTATTTATAAATGTAACGATACATAAACTCAAAATCTTTTGAAAATACACATAATATTCCTAGTATAATCTATAGATTTTGATTTTATTTATTTTTCAAAATTTCATGAAAAAACATTTAGCACTATTCTGATTAATTGCCCTATGATTTAGCTTTTTTTGAGCAGTAAACGCAAATTATGATTTACAAATAGACGCAAATAATAATGAAGTTTATCTAATGTCATGAGACACTCAGATTACTTTAGATAATGTAAACAAATACATAACATGACTAGATTCTGAATTAAATTTATGATTGACTAATACATGAAATTCACAAAACACAACGTGAAATACTCAAACGTGAGCAACTGCTTGAACTGGAACTGCAGTTTCTACATGAAGCACAGCTTGAACATGAAGTCAAGCAAACTCTTGAGCAATTGCCAGGACTTGAACTATAGCAAACACATGACGCGTACTTGGTGAAAATGTAGAAGCTGAATTATTAACATGAGACGAATTTGATAGAGCTCTATACCGAATGTACAAAAACTGATTAACTAAATACGATAATTCCGATGAATTCCGTCCTTATGACAACCTAACGAGAGAAGAATCAGCTAAAATGATCGGACAGCTTTATAGCGTATTAGGATTCCCTAAAGAAGATAAATGATTCAATTGTAGTTTTGTAGATACCAATATGTTCGATCCAACATTGGCTGAACATATCTACAATGTATGTAGACGATGAATATTTAGATGAAATGACAAAACTCAGCAATACATGCCTCATGACAATTTGAGTAAAGGTCAGCTTCTAGCTGTTCTTTTGAGAATATTTGAATGAAAAATGTCTAACGAATCTGGACAACCACGATGGATAGAATATTACGTAAAGGCTATGACTTTATCACTAACAAACGAAACAAATCTAGCTAAATTCGATCAACCTGTATCTAGACGAGAAGCTTCATTATTGATTTTCAGATTCAAAAATATGATAATCGATGAAACTCAATACAAATTATACCTAGCACGTCTTGATGCACTTGCATGAGATAATGAATCATACTTAAAACAAATAGAAGAATTACAGTCTAAACGATGATGAGAACAAAATTGATCTACAGCTGCTTCTGTAGATACATCTAATCCTGATTCAAATTGAATTACAGCAGCTAGCGGAAGTACAGTCTCCTGAAACAATGTTAGCCTTGATATAATAGCATGAAATGAAACATTAACTAACTCACCTGAATTCGTAGAAGCTATTAATTGGATGTATGATATGTGAATGACTTCATACAACACAACTGAAGCATTCATGCCATACCAAACAATTACTCGTGCTCAAGTTGCAAAAATGTTAGATAAATTCGCAACAGCTACAAACTTAACTGGAATCAACAACGCCGGAAACTGTCAATTTAGTGATGTAGCATCTTGATCTGAATACAAAGATTCAATAACCAGAGTATGTAAGTACTGAATTATGGCTTGATCAAAAGATAAATTTTCTCCAGATAAAACAGTAAGCAAAGCTGAATTTGTAGCAATGTTAATCAGACTATTCGATGGTAAAACTTTAGATGAAACTCTAAATCCTCGATGGACAGCTTACTACAAAAGAGCTATAGAAATTTGATTAATATCTGCTCAAGATACGGTAACATTTACTTCAGATATTGCTAGATATGAAGTAGCTACTTACTTATACAGACTTAAGGTTAGACTAACTATGTACCACAACTTAAATTCCAGCCAACTTTCAGATGAAATCATTAGGACATTAGATGAAACGCAATCCACTAATGAGCAATGAAAAGTTAGTGCAAAAATTTACGTAGATATATTAGCACTAAACAATACTACATTCAGTGATGGTTACGTTGAAATTCTATGAGAAAGATATAGAATAAAGAAAACTGACACAGATTCATACAATGTATGATCCAATAGCTTCGTTTGGTACGGAACTCTTTATAGTATTGAAAGCTGAGATGCTATTGGAAGCATAGCTCTTACATTAACTAATTGAGCTTTAGTAGAATGAACTATCCGTATAAATAAAAACTCTTATTATCTAACAAAAGATTCTAATACTACTACATACTATAACTTAACCCAAAGATAATAAATGATAAATATACTGTGAAAAGAAAACAACAAATGGAAAAAACTCTTCCCTATTTTTGATGAACATTCTGAGATAGTTTATCTCGATAATGCAGCCTCTACCCAAAAACCGAAAGCCGTAATTGATTGAGTATCAGATTATCTAAAGAACAGTTATGCAAATATACATCGTTGATTATACCCACTTTCTGATCAATCAGAAGAATTATACTATAAATCTAAATGTGCATTAGCGAAGCTAATTAACTGCAAACCGTGAGAAATCATTTATTCATACAACTCTACATATTGCTTAAACTTACTAGCTCAAGCTCTAGCAAATAGTTGAAAACTCTGAAAATGAGACAAAGTTTTGCTATGAATTCGAGAACACCATTCGAACATCCTTCCATGGAAAACATTATCAAAAATATTCTGATTCGAAATAGAGTTCGTAAATGAAAACAAAGATTTTGAAATTGATTGGAAAGATCTAGACAAAAAACTAGACAAACATGTGAAAGTTGTTTCTCTTTCCCATGTATCAAATGTTACATGACAAATAATGGAAATCGAAAAAGTTAGAAAAAAAATCTGACAAAAAGTATTCTTTATAGTAGACTGATCTCAATCAGTACCACATATTCCAGTTGATATTGAGCAGATTCAGTGTGACGCATTAATTATGACTGGTCACAAAATGATGGCCTACACATGACTATGAATGATGTACCTAAAACATGAACATATTAGAACACTCAATCCATTAATTCTCTGATGATGAACCGTAAAAGATGTTAGTATTGATGATTTTTCTCTCCAAAATAACGTAGATAAACGAGAAGCCTGAACTCCAAACATTGTCTGAGCTGTCAGTCTTTTGAAAGCTATAGAAACTATTGAATCAATAGGTTGAATGGAAAAAATTCAAGAGCATGAAAAAAGTTTGATTGAAAAATTATGTGAATGATTTGAAAAGAGAAAAGATTCTATCCAAATAATATGAAGTCTTGCCAACGATAACCGTATATGAACTTTCTCTTTCACCATAAATAATGAAAAGAATTTCAATAGAATTTGAGATATTTTTGCAGAAAATAACATATACATACGTACATGATGACACTGCGCATATCCATTGCATAAATCATTAAATCTATGATGAAGTGCCAGAGTTAGTACATATCTATATAATACTCAAAACGATATTGAAAAATTCTTCAAAATTTTAGACAAAATTATTTAACTTTATTTTCAGAAATTCTGACTTTCCAAGCTGTCTCTCCATCGAATGATGGCTTTTTCAAACTCATCAACAGTAAATTCTGGATAATACAAATCTGTAAAATAAAGTTGAGCATAACCAATCCATCGAAGCATAAATCACGATAATCTTTTTGCTAATTTTTGCTTAGTCCTAATAACCAAATCTACAGTTGGCATTCATCCAAAATCCATATACTTTTCTAAATTTTCCTGTGAAACTTCATCTCCATAATCTTTCAGCTTTTTCATCGCTCTCAATATTTCATCTTGTCATCAATAATTTATCGCCATAACAAATGTTTTTTTGCTATCTGGATATTTAAACTCTTCCATCTTTTCATTAAAAAGACTTGTCAACTTTTCTGGTAAGTCACTAATATTTCATGCTACGCGAAAATTTACATGATTTTTATGGAAAACATGATACATATCTTCCCATGTTCTTTTATACAATCCAAACAAATAATTTAACTCGTCTCATGCCCTATTCTTAAAATTTTCAGTACTCAATCACCATGCTGTAAAAACATCAATATCAGTCTTTTCAAAAACATATGTAATCAACTCTTCTCACCTCTTCAATCATTCTAAATGTCATTCTATTCACATTTTTCAGTGCTCTCTAGCCCAAGTCCTATTTCAATCCGGGATTAATGCTACATGTCTTGGATATTGCATTTTTAAATTTCAATTAACTTAAATGATACACTTCATACTCCACATTTTCTCTAGGAGTCTGTATTCCTTCAGCTATATATCTGCGGAACCAAGTTCTCTGCTTTTTCGCAAGATAATGAGTATTCTTTCTTAATAATTCCTCCATTGTATCAGCATCATATTCTCACTGAATAAAACCAACCACCTCTTTATAACCTATTCACTGCATCGATTGTAAAGACGAAGAATATCACTGATCCAAAAGTCATTTAACTTCATCCACCAATCAACTTTTTAACATTTCTTTTATCCTCGCATTTATACGCATATTCGTTTCTTCTTTTTCACGTCGTAATCATAACATCAATAATGGATGTTTAACTTTTTGATGAAGAAATAATTCAGTTTTTGTTTTTCATATTTCATGATAAATCTCCAAAGCACGAATTATATATCTAGTCGCATTTTGATGTAATTTACTCGCCTCTTCAGGATCTATCTGTTGCAACAGATTATACACATATCAAGGATCAGAATCTTCTTTATTTTGCAATTCATCACGATACTCATAATTTGGTGGGCATTCCGGCATCTGAAAATTCTTATAAATCGTATCAATATATAATCAAGTTCATCATACAATAATTGGATGTCTCTTATGTCAAAGAATTTCTTCCACTTGATTCTCCACATCAAACTTTCGTTGTCACGCAGTATATGTTTCATCTGGATTAACAATATCAATCTGATGATGTGGAATTTTCTCACGCCGCTCCAACGGAACTTTGTCTGTTCAGATATCCATTCAACGAAAAATCTGCCTACTATCAGCAGATATTATTTCAACATCAAAAAAATCTGAAAGAAGCAGTGATAGCTTACTTTTTCACGTAGCAGTTGCTCACCATATTATAATTGTCCCATCATCAAATTGCTCCAAAAACTTTTGGCAACGATCCTTTACTTTTCACAATATATCATTCACCTCCATATAATAACACCGCTTAAATAAACCTATCTCATCAAACCAAAATTTTCTGGCCAGAAAATTGGATGAAATGAACATTTAGTAGTCGTACAAACTATTCTAGATATCTTTGGTTCATCTCATGATGTATCTACTACGAACTCCCACTCTTCATTATATGTCTCCTGATTACTAGCCAACGTATATGACAAATCGAAACCATACCTATCTTTTCCGTATGTTGACGTAGAAATATATCTGAAGTTAGTTGGCTTTAAATCTCACTGCAATCCAGACACAAATGGACTCATTCTAAATGATGTAAAGTGCTCTCTAATCTCACTTGATCTTTGCATTGATGGAGCCAACAAATTATACGCCTCATCAAATTCACGATTAGAAAGACGTCTAAAAAATTCCTGAATTGTTTCAACTGCTGTCGTTGGAGCTTGTATTTCATTTTCTATAATTTGATTATTTGTATAACTTATTTCATTATCATTAACTTGGTTTCATCATAATGATACTGAATCTTCTTCTGGTACATATGTATCTTCAATATTAGCTTGAGTTAATTCTGCCTCCAATTGAGGACGAATTATAGCTTGATAAAATGATACACAGAACAACAACAATGCACATCAAAAGAAAACCCATACCCACAAAGGAATCTTATTTGAAGAATCTTCTTTTTTGAATACCCTCTCTTCAGAAGCTAATTTATCAATCAATGCCTGTTTTTTTTCACGATTAGCTTGTGAAGCAATCGCAACAGCACTAGCTCTTGTAGGAGTAAGATCTAATTTTCTCCTCTTAACAACAACTTTTTTAGTAGAATCTTTTTTCTCAACTTTTGAAAAGCTTACATTCTTTTTGGAACTCGATGTCGAAGACTCTTTTTTTACTGATGTTTTTTTTGTTGTTTTTGTAGGCATTTATACGATACATTAAATAAAATACCAATAATTACTATAAAGTTATAAATACAATATTCAAGAAAGTTTTTTTAACCAATCAATTGCTTAAAATCATCTAAACTAGCAAAACTTTTATATACAGATGAGAACCTTACATACGGAACGGGATAGTCATCCTTTAATAATTCTAAAACATCATCTCAAATCACTGAAGACGGAATTTCTGTTCATTCACTTTGCCACTTAATTTCAAGAGTATTAAGTAAGTTTTCTATTTCTTCATTGGTAAAATCTGTTTTTGCAAATGCTAAAAGAATAGCTTTCTTCAACTTTGAACGATCATACATTTCCTTTGATCAGTCTTTTTTTATAACCATTAATTCAGTCACTCACATACGTTCAAAAGTTGTAAATCTGTAACCACAGAATTCACACTCACGGCGACGACGAATTGTCTGTCAATTATCTACAATTCTTGAATCTACAACCTTTGTATCGAGATTCTTACATTTTGGACATTTCATAACTCTATATTTTTACAAATAAATATCGATTTAACCAGGTATTAAAAATCTTTTATTATAATATGTAATATGTTTCAGTACTCAGCGCAACCACAATAAATCTTCGTAAGAAAATGCTGACTGTTTTTCACTATCAGATTTCTTTCATAACTTCTTCACAAAATCTATCCAATTTTCTTTCAAAATCGAGAAGAATTCTTTATTATCATCAAACTCTACAAATAATGAGAAAGCAGCACCAAACTGTTCTAATAACGTATCGATTAATTTACATCATGCTGTGAATAATGATTCGTCCCAATTCAAAATCTGCAAAATATACACTCTCTTTAATAATGATAAATCAAAATTCCTTTTTCATTTATCAGATTCCTGAATCATTTGAAGATACCTATAATAAATAAGAAATCAGAACAATGTTTCACGCAACAATGCCAAATGTTGCACCATTACAGAATCATTATAAATCTTCTTAAAATTCTTCCAAGGAATCATTGATATAGCTTCACGGAATAGCTGAACATCAAAAGCATATAATGAGTTTTTCAAACGAACAACGTCTTGATCAGTAAACGCATTCTGCAGAATTTCTAAAACATTTTCTCACAATTGAAAATTAGAGAAAATAGGTTCATAGTAATGGTATATAAATTCATTTTGAGACAATTGAATCAATGAAGAAATATTAGACGAATACTGCGCCTGGAACCAATCTAATAACGCCTTATTCTTCACATAAAGTTTTCATATCTGAGGATTACAATCCTGAAGCAACGTAGTCAAGGCTATTTCATCTTCAGCTTTCATCAAATATGCTGTCGCTTTAACTGTATCAGTTTTGAGTGGAGAGGCTGGCACAAAAAACTTCTCTTTTCACTCACGAATTTTTTTATTAACAAACTGGTAATAAGCCTGATTCTTTACATACAATACATGACCTATTCCACAATATTCTATCGCTTCATTTGTTTTTAAGTGAATATCAAAATATTGCAACAACTCTGGAACTAAATCTTTTTTGAAAAATCTCAGGAAAAAAGTATCGGCTCTAGAAATAGAAAGTCATCAAAGATAACTAACATAAAAATTCAAAAGCTGTTCCATAATCTTCGATTCTTTTCTAATACTTGCAGGAATCTGCATCTGATCCAGTTTATCCATATCATCTCAAATTTCCGACATCATTTCATCCAGTTCATCATAACTATCCTTATCCTGAATACGCATATGAGAAATATATTGCTTCATTCACTTAAAGAATCACTTTTTGAAATTGTCTGGATCTGTAGCATAATCCAGAATAAAATCTAATTCTTCTTCATTTTTCATCAATGATGTCAGCTTCTTATCTAGGATTTTGCTGTCATAAACATTAGCAATTATATTTGAAACAATCTCTCACGTATCAGTTTCCAAGAAAAGATATTTTAGATGAATATCAGCAGGAACCACCTCAAAAAGTAAAGTCTCCTCTATTTCAGAAAAACTAGAACTCTTTGTAATGCCATCCACATTTTGCAAGAAATTTTTCTGAACAGCTGATAGCTGTGGTCAAAAAATTCGCTGATAGAAATCATTTCAATACTTTCAATCATTTTTTGAAATATAAAGCTGATTCACGCGTCTTTCATAATAAAACATCATAAAGAATATTTCAATATGAGTCAGCATTTTTGTCCTCAATTCCTGAATATCTTTCTTCGTCACTTTATGTTTCAACTGGGATATAACTATTTCAAAAAAGTTAAAATACAAATCAACAAACCACTGAAAATCTGACTTTTCATCTATTCAAGGAAATACTTTAATCCTTGCAGCAAACAAAAACGTCAAAAGATAGAATGCATACAATGCATCTACAAAAAGATTCTCATCTCATTTATCAAAGCTCTCGTACAAATACAATGAACACAGTAGCGTCATTGCATTCGCGGTATTTCAAATATTATAAAATTTATATCCATTAAAATTTGCAGCAGCAATATAAGAATAGTATGTATCGCTCATCTTTGACTGCATCATATCTTTATGAGCTCATAGTCACAATTTTCACTCAAAAATATCCATCGAAAGATCAAACAAATTCAGCTTATAATTCTCTATAATTTTTCTATCAATTATCGTAAAAAAATCTTTCGCAGAAATGAAAGATACAAACATTGATGCTGGATTAAAAGAATCTTTTACTAAAGAATCAGGAAAATATGAAAGTAAAAGTCTCTTAAATAATTGCATATTAAATTCAAATTTTGATTAAATATTAGTTTTTCTCTATATCAGTTATTTTCACAGAATAAGACAAATCTGAATATGTTTTTGGGTCATTAAAATCTACAACCCAATAAGTATATCACTCATCATCTTTACCATCAGATACTATCACTCCATCTCCAAATGAACTTACATTTATACTATCTCAAATTTTTGGATCAGATATTCAAAGCACCTCTGTCATAATTAGATTAGGATATGATTGAATCATATTTTCATCATAAGCATATCCATAAAGATCTCATCAAGCGATTGTTCCATTAAATTCATCATCTTGTTTTGCTCATCTAATAGTGGATTCTAACCACTGATATTTCGAGTTTTCTCAAACTGTAAGTGAAGCACTTCACTCTTCTACCACTGTTCAATCATCAAGAGTATATTTATAGTCAAATGAAACCAAATCAGAATCATCTATTACTTTTGGTCCGCAAGCAGCCAAAGTTAATAAACACAAATAAGCTCATAAAACAAGGGCTCTTTTTTTATGCATTTTTGTTTATCAAAGGTTAAAAAAGATAAGATAACAACATTTATTGTTATATTTTTTATAGTGATATACAAGAGAAATTAAAAAAAAGTAGACAACTTTGAATGTGTCTACTCACATAAAAACTTACTAATAATCATCTTCTCAATAAAATTTATGCTTTCAACAGCTATCTTCTTCATTATGAGGAAAATCATCTTCATAACACCACTCATTTCATGATGGGGCACATACACTTTTTCTACAATTGCCACAATTACGTTTTCAACCATGTTCATTCAATAATTCTTGCACTTTTTTTTCTCTTTTCTTTCTATCTTCTCTCCATTTTTTGTCATCTTTGGACAACTTGTTCCATAAATCATCCAAACTAATATAACAACCATTATAGACAACAACTAATTTATATTCATTTCCTATACGTATACGATGGATTCCATAATCCTGTCCCCTTCCTTTAAGAATTTCATATTCACGTTCAGTAAACCTCTCCCATAAGAAACCAATATTTTTATCATCAATTGCACTTTTGGAAAGTTCACTCTTTAGTCATACATTTTCTTCCAATAAATTTAGTAATATTTCCCTTCGATAACTAGACAGTTCATTTATCCTTACACTCTCCATCTCATCAATCTTTCTCTCAAATCATCAACTAACCTCTCCATATTGTCTCAAACACTCAAGTAATTTAGTTTTTCCATCATTTGATGAGTTGATAACTTCTCCCTTATTCTCCTCCCCCAACACATGCAATGAACTATGTAATGTACCTTCAATAACCATTATTAAAGACTTATGGATAAATTATTTAGGTTACATCCTCATTTAAAATAGAATTCCAAATATTTGTTCAGCTTCTCTTATTTCACTCTGAGTCAATCCTCTAGATGTTGTTTGAGTAGTAGTTGGAGTATCATTCACTACTGGAGTTTCTACTTTCTCTGCTTGTCACTCAATTACTATAGGATTATCGTCAACTACCCAATCTGCTTCATCTTCAAATTTTGTCTCTTTTATTTCAGCTTTTTCCTCACTTCATGAGACTACTTTTACAGTTTCAGTTTTTGATCTACGCAATCATCAAAACAAACTCTTTAATCAACTGCGTGATTTAGAAGTAGTACTACAATTATCATCAGATTTTTCTTGTGTCTCAAGAATAATTTTATCAGGATTAGATACATCTTTAGTATACTCTACTGTAACCAAAATATCTGTATCATCATTCAGATTATTTTCCACATATTTTCCAATTATTCAGACCAAATCAGTTTTTGAATATCATACTGTATCCTTTGAAACTGGTTTATTCGCTGGTTGCTGAACTTCTACAAATTGTGGAGCTAATCCAGAGAAAGATTGAATCGTCTTTTCTTCCACCTTTTCTTCCGTATTATTTTCTTTTTTATCGTCAGATTTTTGAACATTTTCCTCCTCCTTTATGTCAGAATTTCTAACAGACGTTGTTTCCTCATTTCATTTAATTTTAGCTCATACATCTGAAAGATTTAATTTATAACTATCATAATCTAGAAATTCTTTCTTATCGGAGATCCAACTAGTTACTCTCTGCGGAAATGTCCTAACATTATACCATAATCTAGATGCTCCTGATGGATTAAATATTCCATAAATAAAAAAGGCCAAAACCAATAGGATTAGTATAAAAATCAGCCTTTTAATCCATTTTCTCAAAAGCCATATAAGCAAAAGAGCAAGAAGAATAATAACTATCCAAACTACAACTTGCATTGTGATTCAGTATAGAAAATAAATACAAAAAACCTAAGACGCAATTGAATATAAGTATTTTCTAAATATTGTCAAGAAAAGTTTTACAATTTAAATATAAACTTGAAAAAGGTGCATATTTTCCTATCATAAAGCCACCAATTTATATAAATTATATATTTTAATATGACGAAAAGAATTTTAACATGACTCAAGCCAACAGATAATCAGCTCCATCTTTGAAACCTATTCTGAGCCATCAACCCATTTATTAAAATGGCTAATGAGAATCCTGATGCTGAAATATTTCTATTTCTCGCAAATATGCATGCCCTAACAGCGCTTCATGATTGAAATGCTATTAGACAAAATTCTATAAATGTAGTAAAATTATATGCAGCATGTGGAGCTGATATAAACAGATATTATATTTACAATCCAGCAGATATCCCTGCTCATGCACAATTAAATCGGGTATTCTCATGCCTAACAATTATGTGAACAATGGAAAGAATGCACTCATACAAAGAAGCTCTAGCTAAAGGAACTGCTGGAACCATAAGTGTATGAACTTTCAACTACCCCATTTTGATGGCTGCTGATATATTAATTTACGATGCAGACTATGTACCTATTGGTAAAGATCAAAAACAACATGTAGAATATGCTAGAGATTTTGCAGAAAAATTTAATAGAGAATATTGAGAAACTTTCAAAGTCCCAGAACCATTAATAGATGAAAGAGTTGCTACAGTAATATGAAACGACTGACGCAAAATGTCCAAATCATATAATAATTACATTGGACTTCTTTATGACGAAAAAGAGATTCTAAAGAGAGTTAAGCAAATTCCAACATCTACTCAAACTGTAGAAGAACCAAAAAATCCAGATGAATGTAATGTGTACAATCTTTGTAAGCTATTCCTTACTCCAGAAGAAGATGAAGCCTTAAGAGCTAGATACTTAAAATGATGACTTAGCTTTAAAGAAGCAAAAGATTACCTTTTTGAAAAGATTCGCGATACTTTACTACCTATCCAAAAAGCTTACGCAGAAATAAGTGACGAAGAAATAATTAAAGTACTTAAAAAATGAAAAGAAGCTGTTGCACCAATTGCAGAAAAAAAAGTTGAAGATGTTTATAAAAAAGTTGGATTCATATTGTAATAAATGAATAAGCTTAAAATAACAATACTTATAATAAATATTATTATACAAATTTGATTATTGTTGTGATTTTTTTATCGCAACTCAGAGATACTTTTGTTAATAAATAATTTTTTCATTCTTATTAATATTCAAATTTTATCGCAAATAATTTACAGCAAACCATCTACCATTTCGTACAAAATATTTAGTCTATTTCGATATGGATTATTATTTATAGTACTTTCATGATGTACAATACTATGATGAATATATTTCTTCTGATGAAAGATATTACCATCCATTTTCGCTATTATAATTCCAGCAATTATCTGACTTATCATAGATTTATCTTTTAAACGATTTGCTCTACGTAAAAAAGAAAGAATATGTAAAAATCAAGATATATTTGATTGAATAATAACCATACTCATTTCTGTATGTATTATAACAGCTATAGCAATTTATAATCATCGATGATATAATGATGGAACATCATTGCTAGTGAGTATCACAAAACTAATATTCAAATAAAAAAATCCGAAACCATACCTACAACAACGCTTTTCTAACAATTTTGAGCACTTAATTTTTCTTTCTATTGAAAAATATAATTTCATGAATATATAATTGTTTTACCCACTAATGAAATTATAATGAAATTAATTTTTGTAACTTGATGAGTAATTTCTGGATTAGGTAAATGAATTACCGCCGCCTCAATTGGAAGAATATTAAAATCCGCTTGATATAAGGTCACTATGGGTAAAATGGACCCATACTTACAAATAGATGCTTGAACAATGTCTCCATACGAACATGGAGAAACTTTTGTTACAACAGATTGATTTGAAACAGATTTAGATTTATGACATTACGAAAGATTTATTGACGAAGAACTTACAAAATATTCCAGCACAACCACGGGTCAGATTTACTTATCCGTAATCAAAAAGGAAAGAAGGTGAGAATATTTATGAAAAACCGTTCAGGTTATTCCGCACGTAATAAATGAAGTAAAAGACAGAATCAATAAAATAGCTCAATGAAGCGATGTAGCAATAATAGAAATCTGATGAACCGTCTGAGATATAGAATGACCTCACTTCATAGAGACCATGAGACAATTTAGATATGAACTGGGAAAAGAAAATGTGCTATTTGTTCATGTTGCTCCGATAATCACAGTAACAACATCTGGTGAAATGAAAACCAAAGCAATTCAACATTCAATAATTAAATTAAGAGAACTCTGAATTCAAGCTGACATATTAATATGCAGAACTCCGAACCCACTTGAACCATGAATAAAAGCTAAATTATCAATGTTTTGTGATATGGAACAAGAATGTATAATAGAAAATTTAGACCAGAATATATATGAACTACCTCTATCATTTCAAAAACAATGATTAGACAAACTTTTAATGAAGAAATTATTCAACCAAGATAAATCTTCAGATTTAAGTGAATGGGAAGCTTTGGTAAATAAACTAAAAAATCCTGAATCTGAAATTACAATTGGTATAGCCGGGAAATATACTCATTTAGACGATTCATATATAAGTGTAGTTGAGGCTCTAAAACATGCATGAGCATATTACAGCACAAAAATAAATATTGAATGGATTGATACTGAAAAATTTGAATGAGAAGACTGGGAAAATAACTTCACAAACCTATGCAATATGAAAAATATTTCATGAATTGTTATACCATGATGATTCGGAAATAGATGAATTCAATGAATGATAAATATCGCTACATTTTGCATAAAAAAGAATATTCCATATTTATGACTCTGTCTCTGACTACAAATCGCAACTATAGCTTTTACCAGATCTGCATGCAATATTCCACAAGCTAATTCATGAGAATTTACTCCAGAAAATAAATTCAACGTAATTGATATTATGGAAGAACAAAAGAGCATCACTGATAAATGATGAACTATGCGTTTATGATCCTATGATGCAATCCTAAAACCAGATACAAAAGTATATAACCTCTACAAAGAATCTAATCAGATTGATATTTCTAATAACTTAGTAAAAGAAAGACATAGACATAGATACGAAGTTAATCCTAAGTTTCACGAAGTATTATCAAAAAATTGATTAATATTTTCATGATTATCTCCAAACTGAAAATTGGTAGAATTTATTGAATTGCCTGAACTGAAATATTTTGTTGCAACCCAGGCCCATCCTGAATTAAAATCAAGATTAAATAGGCCTCATCCATTATTTTTATGACTTATAAAATCTATAATAAACCACTAATCAAGAAAATAAGTTGAAATCTGACTAAGAATTGATAATTAAGAATTAATCCTTTATTTCTTTTAGTTATAATAGATGAAAAAAATAATAAAATATCTCATAATTATTATCTTTTTATTAATATTAATACTCGCTTATATCTGATGGCATTACTACAACAAAAATAAAGATATAGATCCTGCTGCTATCGCTATAAAATATTTAAAAATAGACGAATCAAAGATTTGTAGCCAGTCAAGTATTATTTATTCAATGCAAAAAGACATAAATATATATACTGTCCATATTTCCTCAAGAAATAGCGATGATCTATGTTGAGAAGTAAAAACATTATACGTAAATGGAAAGGATTGAAAAGTTATCAACACACAAGACAACTTCATTAACATAATGGCTAAAGATTCTTGAATTAGCTCTGAAATTATAAATAAAGAATTAAACAATGCATCACTATGAGAATGGCGCGCTTATTATGGTACTCCAATAAAAGAAATAAGATCCAATAAAAATGTTGTATTCTATGATTTTACCTACAACGAAAATACATATACATACAAATTAAACTTAAAAAATTGAGATATATTAGAAAAATATATAGAAAAGAATATATGAAAAGAAAATGCAATGAAGATGGCACTTTGATATATAGAGAACAAATATAATGTTAAATTAGAGATAGAAGATATATCTGCATCTCTATATTTACCTAAACTTGTTACCATATACGTACAATCAAGATGAGATACCAATGACTGGTTAGCTAACATACAAGCACCCGTTTATGTGTTTATTTATAACCTACCCGATTGATCTTCTGGGGCTCGATTCGTAGATTTAGCATGAAATGACACAGACTTCGTACCTGAATTGTGAACTTTAATAACACTATGAGATTATTATGTAAATTAGTTATTATTAAATAAATTTTATATTTTTATTCCAAAATAAATGGCAGATAGCGTATCAGTAACATCACATCATTCTTACGGATCTCGCGTAGGAAACAGTTTTAAAAATATTTTGTGATGATTACTTCTTTTAGTGATTTCTATCATACTTCTAGTTCGAAACGAGAACAATTACGTTAAAGAAAGAAACGCTC
>JAEEGK010014152.1_pt1 | contig 17862 bp, 8 predicted proteins | sample 8958771 | NCBI WGS metagenome assembly JAEEGK01 (sample SAMN16246547, study PRJNA631951) | gut metagenome | biome: gut microbiome; feature: rumen; material: SC-attached | host: Bos | place: Iran: Karaj | collected 2018-10
GATGCTTGTCTTTCTTCTTTTTTTTTTATTTAATTAATATAAAATATGAGCCGACTTGCCGGACTAAACTAACTAACAATTTTTTATTAAAAATAAAATTAATAAACCATTATTATATAATAGTTTTTATGAGTTATAAAAATCATTGTAGTAATTCACATAAAGGAGATATAGAATAATATAAAATAAATTAATCCTACCTGATAATTATATTGAAATTTAACCACAAAAAAGAAAATATAGATATATATTGTCAATCAAAAGAAAAGAATGTTTAATTTATAACTCAAAACAATAAATCAAAGAATAATAATTATTTAGTATCGGGAATTCAAGGAAAAAGATTAAGTCAAATTAATATAAAATAAAACAAAAATAAAAATGAAAATAAAAAATTTGATTCAATAAAAAGATGAAAACTATTATTTTTTATTTTAAAAAAGAAGATGAAAATTTTTAATATATTCAATGACTTTTTTTCTTTTTTAATTAATTAAAAATTTCATTAAAAATATAAGTTATTTCTATTTGGATTAATATCATTTTTCTTATTTATTCGAAATAATATTTAAAGAAATAATGACAATTGTTGTTCTGGGGTTAAATTCATATAGAAATTCCAACTTACAGAATTATAAATTTTTTTGTGAAAAACAATATTTCTTCTCTTTGTTTCATGAGAAATTATAATATCATTTTCTTTTTGTATTTCATTTATATTATTTAACCATTGAATCTAAATAATATTATTAAATATTATCTTACAATTTTCAAAATTTTTTTAAAAATATTTGATTGTTGACAATAATTAATTAATTGAATAATTTTTTGAGAATCAGTATTTTTAATTAAATTTTCTTTAAAATGAATAATTTGATTTAAACTTACTTCAATTTTTTTATCAATAATAACTAAAAAAATTATATGATTTAATTAACATTTTATAAAAATTATATCATTTTTATTATTTGTATTAAAAGATTGGGAATTATCAATCACTTCTATGTTACTGAGATTTGCTTTTAAATATTCGACAAATTTATTTTTATAAAAATTTATAAACATTTGACATAAAGAATTTAAAAATGAAATTCTAGATACATTAATTAATTTATCGTTAATAAAAGACTCATTTTGAATAAAAGAAATAAAATCAAAATTATTATTTATTTGCTTACTCATAGCTTGAGTAAGAATATTTTTCATTTCTTCTTGAAATATATTCTGCAATTTTAAATAATTGTTTAAAACAGGAAAAAAAGAAGAATTTAAATAATAAACTGAATATTCATTACAAATACTATCTAAAAAAATTTTATTTACTTCATCAAAAATTTGTTGAATATCAAATTCAATATCAATTTCCATATCTATTGAATTAAAATCAATAATATTATATATACAATTAATTAAATCATCATAAGAATTAAAATCTGTTGATTGAATTCTTTCTAATTTTAATGAACTGGATTTTTTTTGAATTAATGTCATTAATGACATGCTTTCATCGGAAATTTTTTTTCTTAATTCTTCTTTATAATAAATTCTATATAGTTTTGAAATAATTTTATATATATTATTATTAAATTTTTCATCTAATAATGGATTTAATATAATTCTATAATATATTATCATCATTAATCTATAAATACTAAATTTTGGATAAAATGTAGAATTATCTATATTACAATATTTTTCAAATAATAAATTAATTAATACATTAAAATTTTCCATTTTTTTATTAATTAAAATTGCAGCATCAACATATGATTTATACCTTTTAATAAAATTGTCTAAATATAAAAAAGTTTGATCTTTATTTGAAACAATTTCAGTAAATGTTATTATACAAAAATAACAAATAGTAAGATATATTAATTCTAATAAAAGAATTAATGAATTTTTATTATTATTATAAAGACATTGTTTTAAGTAATCACTGTAAAAATTAGTACAATTATAACAAAACTCAAGAATTGAATTAAATGACATATTAATAAAATCAAAATTTCTAAAAGTAAAAGAATAAAATCGAATTTTTTTCAAAATTTCAATTTCTTCATTGTTTAAAGATATATCTCCAAAAAAAAATAAACAAGAAGAAAAAGGTAAATTCTGATTCCTAGAAATTAAACTTTCTTTATTTAATTGATTTTTATAAAAATCAAAAATATCTTGTGATTCATATAAATAATCATACATATATATTTGATGATGTGTGTTCAAATCATTTTCAATATATTTATTTTGTTTTCTTAAATCAGGTAAATAACATGGTTCTATAGTATAATTAAAAATATGTAAAAAAAATAAAAGTTACCTTTTAAATTTGAAAAAAAATAATTACAAAAATTAAGACAATCATCATTAAATCTTGTTATTTCAGAATATTGTAAATTTTTCATAATTTTTTTAATTTGTTTTCCATATTTAAATAATTGTTCCCAATTTATTTTTCCTATAAAAAAAGAATCACAAATAAATGAATTAATTCTTGGATTTTTATAATTCGTTAAAAATTCAAATATACTATAATCATTACAATCTTTTATAAATTCATTTGTACAAATCTCTTTCCATGTTTTCCCTAATATTTGCCTAATTTTTTTATTAGATAAACTTAAATTTAATATATCTTCAATATCTAAATAAATAAAAATAAATCTAGACAAATATTCTTTGAAAAGTACATTTTGAGTTTCATTCATTTTAAAATTAAATATTATTTCCCAATATATTAATTCTTATAGAAAAAATAATGAATCGAAAGTTCATAAATCATTCAAAACAAAAGTGAAAAATATAATTTTGAATTTTCATATTATCAAAAAATAAATAAAATCCAAATATTAAATTAATATCCATTATTATTTTTTTATTTTAAAAAAATATCATTCTTGCTCGACTAATAAAGTCTAATATATTTTAATATTTTTATTATTTCAAAAAATTATATATAAATAATAAATATTTAAATTATTTAATTAATAATAAAATTTGGTAAAAATCTATAAACAATTAATTTACAAATATTTTCCTTGAAGAAGTAATTTGACTTATTTTCCTTTTAACACTACTTCCTCTTGATTTAGTTCTCAATAAAGATTTATTTTTATTTTTATTATCTTCTTCTATTATTTTTAATTCTGTTTCCCTAATATTTTCAGTAATATCATGACTAATATTTCTGAGTAAATCTTCTAAAGTAGAATAAAAATCATCTTCATTCTCTTCAATTTCAAATTTATTTAATTTTTTAGCTTCTTCACTTTGAAGAGGATCAATATTACCTTCTGCATCAATAACCTTATCTAATCTAATAACAGAACCAACAATTTTATTTAATAATTTATGTTGTAAAAATGCATTTCCTTTATTTTTTCTTTTATTAACAGCTTTATTTAAACTTGCAATATCAGTATGAACTAATCGTTTAATATATGCATTATTAATATTCATTGTTTTAGGTAATAAAATTTTCATTTTATCAATATCAACAATGAAATTATCACTTCCATCATCAATTAAAAAATTTTCTAAAATTTCTATTATTATTAAATTTCTTTTTATTATTCTTCCTCCTATTTCTTCTTTGCTGTTATTTTTAGATTTATACATTCCTAAACTTATTATTTCTCTTTTTAAAGGAGTTTTTCCAGCATGTCTTAATTTATGTAAATAAATTGCTTGATTTTTAAATTCTTTATCTATTTCTGCTTTTTTTTCTTTCTCAAATTCTAAGAAATCTATAAATAAAGTATGTAAATCATTTTGTTCTGTTTTTTCTCTTTTATGAATAAAGTGTAAAAAATTTCTTATATCATTTCTAGTTATGAAATCTTTTATTCTATTTTTTTCATTTGAATATGTTTTTATATCATTGGTTAAAAACATTGTAGTTATTAATAAAATTGCATCTCGTAAACATTTTAAAAATAAAAAAGGAATTCCTAAAAAAATCCATAAAAAAACTGTATAAAAATGTTCAGAAATCTTGTTATATTCATTAAAAGAATTAAATTCAGTTATTGAAGTAAAAATTCCAACAAAATAACAAATAGGAATAAAAAAAAATGAAGGAATAGTTTCAATAATAAATATAAATGGAAAATAAAAAATTATAAAATAAACTCTAGTAATAATCCTATTAAATTTTTGTTGTTGAGTATTTTTAATTTTCATTAAATCTCTATGTTCTAATTGATCCATATTTTGTCTATCTATATTTTCATTTTTAATTTCCTTTTTTTCTCTGAATAAAATATTAATAGGAATAACAATAAAATTGATAATATTTAAAGGAGTTGTCAATAAAATTAAATAACCATAATTTTTATCCCATTTAAATCTCTTATAATAATTAATTAAAACACTTCTATGAGCAGCATCAACTACTTTACTTAATTGAGTATATTCATTTGATAATAAAGCAATTAACATATTTACTAAAATTAATCCTCCACAAGTAACAAAAGCAATACACATTATAGCACCAAACATTTTATAATAATCAAATTCAAAACATTTTGAATTATTTAAATAACCTTGAAATAAAGTAGTAAAAGTAACAGAATAGCTTGCATATTGAGTACTAGCTTTATAAAATAAAGTAGTATAAATTGTTGCACAACATATCATAATAATTAAATATATTAACAAATATTTTCCAGCTACAATAGATAATAAATATATTATTCTTATTAAAGGACCTAATTCCTTATAAGTTAATAATATTCCTGTAATTCTTAACCAAACAAAAATATCATTTACACTTAAAATTGCAGCTCTAAAAACAAAAGCAATATCACTTTTTCCATCTGATGGAATTTTATTACCATATTCATCATGAGAAGGAAATATTTTTTGAGTATCTAATAATATTAAAAAAGCACTTATTAATAAACCTATTTCTGAATAAGACCAAACATCCATTTTATATTTTCTTTTCCCAGAAAGAAAACAATATAATATTTGCAAAGGTATATTTAAAACAATACAACAAACCCAAATAATATAAAAAATAAGCATTTTTTGTTTTCCAGGAGATAAATTACCAACAGAAGTCATAACTTCATCATCAGTAACAAGGAAAAAAATAAATAAATTATATAATAAAATTAATAAAATAGTAGAAAGAGATTCAGGATAATATCTTAAAGAACAAGATTCTTCCCAAAGACTTAATTGATGAAAATAAGTTTTATTATAATCTAATATATCAAAACATTTAAAAGGATTTCCACTTTTAGTAGATGAATTTTCTAAAAATCGATTTAAAGAACTATAAGCAAAAAAACCATCATGCCTTAATTTTCCAACCCACATTTTATTTACTATTGTTCCTACTTCAGGACTTTCTAAAACAGTAAAAGCTTCAGTTTCAGCTGCAATGACATAAGCACTTCTTCCTTTTGAATCTTTTTGTCCTAATAAAAATTCAATATATTTTTCACTTGGATTTGATTCATGAATATTTTTACATAACTCCATTAATGACATTCTTGCTTTTTCACATTTAGTTTTAAAATGAACTGATATTTCACTTATGTTAGATAATATTTCACATAAAAGTAAACAAGTTAGAACTGGAGAATGACAATTAACTATACTTTTATTTTTTAATGCTGTATTTATATTTGATAATAAATCAAAGGCTATTGATAAATCTAATGATGTTTTTTTAATATTTGATAACATTTCTGCACCATAATATAATTTTTCTCCTTGAAGAAAATAATTATTTACTATTGTTCTTTGAATTTTTCTATCTTCTAAAACTAATTTACATTCATCTTCTTGTAAGCATAATATTATTAATTCTAAACCATCATTTTTTATTACTTCTCTAAAATTATTTTGAGATATTCTCCAATGAGGATGATTTGGGTATCTATATAATAATATTGAAATTTCATCATAAGCTTTATTTCTAAATAAAGTTTGTAATAATGTTGAATCATTATCTAAATATTTCCATGATGAAATTATTTCTTGAATTATATCTCTTGATTGGATTGTAAATAATCTGTCTAATAAATCAGTGATTGTAAAATCTATTAATATATCTTTAAATATAGTATTTTTTATTGAAATTTCAAAAAAGTTTTTTAAATGGGTTTTAATTGCTTCATTCTCATTTGAATCAAATTCACTTACAACAAAATTATTTCTATTTTTCCCTTTTTTAAATCTAATTGTTTCAAATTCACTTCTTTTATTTCTAGTTTCCCAAATAAATTGTAAAAAATCTTTTAAATTATATAAAGAACCATTTTGAATATAATTAATAATAAATTGAGAAACAGATTGTATATCAGTTAAAGTTTTTCCTTTTTGTTTTAATATTTTAATAAAATAATCAAAAACAAAAGTTTCGTCAAAATGATAAAAAGGATCTTTTAAAACTGCTTTTAACATTTCCATTCTATTTTCTGTTAACATAGTTTCTAAAAAATTACCAGAATCTAATTGTCTTTTATAAAAAATTTGTTTTTCTTTATCTAACATTAATTCTCTTATAGCATCCATATCATTTTCGCTAATTGCTCTTTTAATACTTTCTAAATAGTTTTCTTGTTGATATAATATTTTTTCTTTAGCATCTTCAAATTTTTCTTTTAAGAATCTTCTATATTCAGGAGCCAAAAAATTAGGTTTTTTAATCGTTGAATTAGCAATTGAATTTGAAACTTCACTTTCAACAATTTTTACACTGCCTTCATTATTGTCTTCTTGAGAAGAAGAAGTTTTTTTAATTGGATTTAAAGTTAATATTGAATTACTTGATATTTGATTAATATTATTTCCTAAAGTTAAATCTGTATTTGTTTTTGGTTTTTTAGATAAATCTTCATTTGCTTCTTTTTTTCTTTTTGCTGAATTAACTGATTCTTCTACTGAAATTATTGTTGTTATTGGTTGCAAAGCATTATTTGATTTTTTAGGGTTAGTATTTTTATTTATTATTTCATCTTCATTATTTTCATTATTACTATTATTATTACTAAATTTTACACTTTCTACACCACTTATATTTGAAGAATCTTCACTCATTTTTTTGTTAATTTTCAATTAATGAAATATTTTAAAATTAAATATTTTTTTTGTTAATAGTTTTTTTGTATAAACAAAAATATAATTCATCTTTGGTTTTTTAAAACAAAATAAAAGCAATTTGTATTATTATATCATTTAATATCAGATAATTATTAGAATTTCTCTTAATCCCTTTAATTTCAAAAAAAATTACCTTAAATCATATCAATATATTTCAATGAATTTTAATAGAATAATAATTATAAGGAAATCGTAAATATTGTCAATAAAAAGTATTTTAAAGATAATTTTGGATGTGTTGAAATATGAAGAAGAAAGAATTTAAATATTTTTGAATAATTATTAATATCTTCTATTTTCTATTTTAAAAAAGATAATTTATTTTTTAATTAGGTGGAATAAATAACTAAAATCTGATTGTATATTTTAAAATAGATCTTAGCTTTAATAAGGGAGATAAATATATACTCTTTATTTCATAATTTTTATAATTAAAAATCTACCATTCTAAAAAATAATTTGGAAGAGATAATATTAAAAAAAAAAAAGAATGAAAAGAAAAAAATGTTTTAAGTTATTCTTTTAATTCAAATTATTATCTCAAAAAGAATAATAAAATATGATGATTATTATCTTAAACTCAAATGAGGTTTTTAAACTAAATAAAAACCAATGTTTTTATCAAATTATTATTCTCTATATAAAAATATATTTTTTTTGATTAATAATTATGTAGCAGTAATAATTAGACTCTAAATATTCATTTACAAAAAAATTTTTTATGTGTTTTAACAGTATAAATATTAATCCTTTTATTAAATTAAAAGAATTGAAATAGGAATTACAAAATATAATAAATAAAAAATATTTATTTGTGTTTTTCTTCCTTCTCTTTAACCATATTTCAAAAGTATTCAATTTCAAAAATATGAATTAATTTTTATATCTAGATCAATTCAATGTAAATAACTTTTCAAAAGATAAATTAACATCTTTTTAAAAAAATTATTTGTTACATGAATTAAAAATTAGGACAAAAAGATAAACTGAATTTATAATAATTTCATAATTACTTTGATTCTATGATGAGAGAAAAGAAATCAAATTTTTTTCAATTTTTAAAAAAAATAATAAAATAATAAATTATTCTTAAAAAATAATTATTTTCAATCAGAAAGTAATGGAGTACAATATATTAGCATCAATTTTAACTGAAGGTGAAAAGAATATAGTTAAAGAATATGTCATTCCAATATTAGGTATGATAATTGGAATAGGATTAAATTTAACTCCAGGAGTATTATTTTATGAATTAAACACAGGGAAAAAAAAATTAAGTGACATTCCAGAATTTATGTTTGTGTCGAATGTTTTTAATTGTTCAATTAATTTAGGATATTCAATAATAATATCAAACAAAATGTTAATGATATCTAATTTGGTATGTACTTCAATAACATTATTTTTTTCTTCGATTTATTTATGGCATTATTCAGAAAAGCAATTTAAATTATTTTTTTTATATCTTTTCATGGCGTATAATTTAACTCTTGAAATTATATATGCCACAACTCAAGCTTTTTTAGATTTTGCTGGTCAAAAAGAATTCGAAAAAGTTCCATCTGCTCAAAGAATAATTGGTGGAATTACTATATTCTTAACAGTTATAAATGCAGGAGCTCCAGGTCAAAAAATATTTACTGTTATTTCAACTGGAAATTATAATTTAATCCCAATTGTTACTACTATTTTTCAATGCTTTTGTTCTACTTTTTGGGGTATTTATGGTATTATTCTATGGGATTATAATGTTTATATTCCTAATGGACTTGGTATTTTTTTAACTGGTTTTCAAATTATAATATATTTTATAAATTATAGTAGATTTAAAGATCAACAATTTGATGAAAATAATCAAATTATTGTTAAAAGTTCAGAGAAATTAGTTTTTGAGCCAACTGATTCTTAATCTTGATAATTTTATATAACATTTACTTAGAGTAATAATTTTTAAATATTAAAAGATTAAATTTAGTGTTAATTTTTTGTTTGTTTTTTTTATTTAAATTTAAAAAGATGATTTAAAATATTAGAAAGATAAATTAAATAAAAAAATTTGAATAATAAAATTAAAAAGAATATTAATCGTATTAAAGCTATTTTTAAATGTTTTTAATAAATAAATGAAAATATTATGTTCTTTAATTTTCTTTTTTGATAATTAAAATTTCAAATATTAAATAAAAAAAATAATGTTGTTGAAAAAAGAAATTAACAAATCAAAGCCAAAAAATATATTTACAAGAAACTAATTTTAAATAATTACAAGAAGAATATATTCAACAATATATAGAGTAACAATAATATCAGTATCAATGATTCTAATAAATAGTGAATAATCCCAATAGTTTTAGAAAGAAGTATAATAATCTAAAGCAGGAAAAACTATTTTCTTATAACCAATTATTTTTAGTACCTATATATTTTCCTTCACAATGTTAATAAGTAATTGCCATTATAATATAAAAAAATCTTCATATATATCACTAAATTAAAATATTTATCTGATTTTTATAAAATAGGGATAAAATGATAATATATTTTTAGAAAATATAAAATAAAAAAATTCAGAAGACGTATTGTTGAATTTTGTTTATTCTTTTAGTAAAAATAATATAGATTTAGGAATAGATAAAGGTTATAATTCAATTATTTTATACATTTGAATTATATATTTATATACTTTTGCCCAAAAGTTAAATAAAGCAAAATCATTCTAAACAATCTTCCCACAAAGCAAAAAATATTTATTAAAAAACCTTGGTTAACATTTTTCATAAAATAATTTTTTTCTTATTAACTTAAACAAACATTTTATAAAATATATAAAAATAAAAATAAAAATAAAATAATAAGGAATTTCAAAAATGTCAAAAAAGATTAAAAAAAATAAATTCAAAAAAAAAATAAAAAAAAAAAATTATAAATTAAATAACATTTTGTGATTTAAGAAACCTCCTAAAATTCCTTAACTGGACAATACCAATAAACAAAGTAACTACAACTTGTCCAATTGCCATATATTTATACCATTTAGTATTTTCAATAGTTTCAACAGAAGAATTATTTTCTTCTTCTAATTGAGTAGCTTGATCAGTTAAAATAGGTTTAGTTAACTCTTTAATTTTTTTAGATTTTTGATCAAACAAATTTAAATCTTCATTAGATACAACATCACTAAAATCAATCTCATCCATATTTTCACTTAATAATTTCATATTCATATATACAATTTCATGAGGAGCATCTTTACCATTATATTTAGTTCTTTTAGCACAAATTCTATATTGACCTGCTTTTTTTACTGTGAAAGTTGTTTTACTTTTAGGTAAATTTATTTTATAATTAAATATTTCTTCTTTTGATTCTTCATTTAAAGCGTATATTGTAAAAAATGGAAGAATTGGTTTTACATTTAGTCTTGAATAAGTAAATATTTTCCATTTTATTATCATTGATGAATCTTGAAATAATTCATCTATAAAACATTGAGTAACATCTCCATTCATTTTAAATATTAATGATGATTTTATTTGAAGAGTTATTGATAAGTATAATAATAGTTTTTTTATTGACATTTTACTATTCGTTTAATTTTTTTTTTTATTTTTTTTTATTTTTTTGTTTATTTTTTTTCATTATCTTTTAATATAATTATTTTTGGGTTTTATTTATAATATTCTTTGGTGAAATAAATTTTAATGGCAGAAGATAATAATAATATTAATATTCATATTGAAATTGATAATAGTATTAAAAAACAAAATAGTGAAAAAGTGGAATTATTTGTAACTTCAATTGATAATTTTAAGGAATTAAAGGAAGAAGTTTATGAAAATAAAATTAATGATTTGGAAAAATGTAAAAATACTTATCAAACAATTGTATCAAAACAAAATGAAAATTCAAAAGATTATGACATTATAGAAATTGAAAAAATGAATAAATTAATATTATTAGAAGAAAAAATAAAAAAATATATAGATGAAAATATAAATAAAGCAGAAGAAAATAATAAATCAAAAATTACATTTCCAGAATTAGAAACTAAATATCAAAAATTTAAAAATGATTTAAGTGATATTTTAAAAAATCAAAATGTTAATCAAGATTATGAAACATTTTCTTTAAAATATTTAAGTGAAGAAATGAATAAAATGAATCAATGGTTAGAAAAATATAAAATATTTATAAATAAAAAAAAGAAAAAATTATTTGAACAAATCGATATTTCTTTACTTGAAGTAATGTTAAATGAATCTCAAACTTTTATTTGTTCTTTTCCAAATGAAACATCAATAATTTCAACTGATGTAGAATCAACAAAAAATTTTTTAGATTTAACTAATAATTTCATAAATAATCCAAATATTAATCCAAATGAAATATTTTCTTTAAATAATATAAATGATTTTTCATCTAATGAAAATAATATTACTCAATTAAATAAGGTTATTATTGATTTTATTAATAATAAAATTTTATCAAATGATAAATTTTTAATTGATACTGTTAAAACTTTAGATTGGTGTATTAAAATAAGAACTAATTTTACTTATGCACAAAATAAAGTAGATTATCATACAATATATAAAGTTTATCAAGAAGGAATTAATTTAAAAAGATTTAATGAAATAAAAAAATATGATTATATTACTGATTTAATAAATCAAATTAATATCTCTAGAAAATATAAAGATTTAAGTGAATATTTAAGTAAATCAAAAAATATAAAACAAATATCTGAAGAAGAATTTAATAATATAATAAATGATTATGATAAATTACCTAATTGTAAAATTTATTTTCATGAAGAAAAAAATGTAATTTCAAATATAATTAAATTAAAAAATGATTTTAATAATTTATATGAAACTTACATTAAAACAAGAGCAAAATTAACAGATTATGAAAAATTATTAAGTAATATTGATAAATTCCATGTAAAACTTTCTGATTTACATCAAAAAATAAAAAATATTATAAATAATACTCATAATCTTCAAAAAGAAATAAAAAAAATAAATAAACCAACAAATACTAAAATTCAATTTAAATTTAATTTATTAACTTTTGATAAAGTTCAATCTCTTCAAAATAAAATAAGGAATAATTCAGCAAGTTTTCCAGAAGGAGAATTCTTAATAAAAAATTATGATACTTCATTAGAAAATATATCTAAATTAAAAAAAATGATAAATGATCCTCAAAGTGATTTATATGAAATGATATCTTTAAAAGATGAAATTATTATACATAACTTAGAAGAAGAAGATGAAATAAATAAAGTAATATGGGATAAAAAATATAATTATTTAGTTCTTTCAGGAAAAAAGCCAAATCCAATTATGATAGAACATTTAATTTATGAAGCTAAAGAATTTGGAATAAATGATAATAAAAAACTTACTAATTTAAAAGCTTTAAATGAAGAATCCACTAATTTAATTTATAAAATTAAAAAATGCTATAATGAAAAATTACTTGAAGATATTAAACCTTTAGTTGAACAATCAAAAATTGATTTAAATGATATTTTAATTGAACAAAGTATTGAAATTAAACTTGATGAAAATGATAATAAAAATAAAGAGAAAAAAATTGAAAATAAAGAATTAAATTTACAGAATAAAAGTTCTGATATAAAACCAATAAATGAGAATAAAATAGAAAAAATATATTCAAAAAAAAATTTAGATGAAGATGAAGATTATGATGAAGAAAATTCATTTGAAGATAAAAAATTATATAAATCAAAAACTAAATTAAATAAAGCAGATGCTTTAAAAAAGTTTTCAAAAGATTTATTAGAAGATGCAGAAAATTTTACTAATGTAAGAGGAAAAAGAAATATAAAAAGAAGATTTGATAAAGATTTTGTTTATGAAACTGAATTTGTAGAAGAATTTAATAATAAAATTGCAAAAAGAGATGAAGATGAAAATTATGTTATAGGCGATGAAGAAAATGAAAAAAAAAAAGAAGAAAAAATTATTGAAGATAATGAAGAAAAAAGAGAAAAAGAAGAAAAAATAGATATTATAAAATTACTTAATAAAAAAACCAAAAAAGCAAATAAGCCAAGTCAAAAAGAACAAAAAGAATTAAAAGAAATTAAAAAAGTTAATGAAGATTTATCAAAAAAAAATATAAGAGAAAACACAAAAAATCAATTAATACAATTATTTAAAAATAATACTTATTTCATTAATGAAGGAGAAGAATTTATAAAAAAACAAGTTGAAAATTTAGAAAAAGAATTATCTACTGCTTTTCCAAAAATAGATCAAGATTACCAAAAAACATTTAATAATATGTTAAAAACAATAAAAGAAATAAGCAAATATAAAAGAGTAAGTAGTTTAATTATAAAAGGTAAAATTACCTTATTTAAAATATCTAAATTTACTTATGGACAAAAATTTATCCAAAAATTAAAAGATATAGAAGAAGGTAAAAACAAGAAAAATGAAGAAAAAAAAATAAATTTAAAAGGTGTATTAACAAGTGTTAAAGAATTATATTCTTCAATAGAAGGAGATAATAATAAACATAAAAAAGAAGAAAAAAATATATTAAGTACATTAAATAGTGAAGAATATTATTTATCTTCTCATAATTTAAATGAAGAAAAAGATGAAGAAGACTCTCTTGAATCTATTGAAGGACAAAATAATATTAGATTTTCTCCTACTAATAATGAAATTAAAGATAGAAATAATTTAAATATAACTTCTAATAATCCTAATGATAAAAATGATTATTTATACAATCCTCTTGAATTAGAAAAATTTGATAAAAAAAATATTGTTTTTTTCCCTATTTTTTATGACCCTTCTTTAAAAAAAGAAAATAATTATGATAATAATTATGAAGGAAATTATAATTACTCTAAAATTCCTCATGGAAGTATTCTTAGTATTTTTTCAGGGAAATTAAATTTAAATAGAAGTCAAGTTGAAAAAGTTAATTTATATTCAACTAATCAATTTGAATTATTTACTTTATTTCCATCTTTTGAAAAAGAATTAAATGTAAATAATAAAGCAAAAACTGAAGAAGTGGTTCCTTATTGTGAAAAACAATTAAATAATAAATCTAAAGTGGAGTTATTAGGTTGGATTGAAATAGAAAAAAATTCAAGTGAAGAACAATCAACAAAGTTTTTAAATTTAATAGATGAATATGATAGAAATAATAAATGCGGATGTTTAGTTTTTAAAGGTGTTAAATTATATATTTTTGCTTCTTCAAATAAATATCCAAAATTTCATAGGAAAATTTTAGAAGAATGTAAATTTATTAATGGTCCTTTTATGGAAAGTTTAGATAAATTTTTAGTTTTTGTTTTAATAGCTAATAAAAGTTCATTAGATGAACCTTCAATAAAAGAAGGTAAAAGATTAATTCCTGAATTAATTGATGAAAGTGAAAGAATTATAAATGAAAATATGGGTTCTCCAATTTCAGATGATGATAATAATAATAATTATAATTCAGGAGATATTGATTTTAATAGAGCTTCAAGTATGGATATAGAACCTAATTATACTTCTAATTTAAGTACAGAATATATTAAAGATGAAAATGAAAAGTTAGAAAAAATATTACAACAAAATGATATGAAAATTCTAGAAGAATATGTTAATCAAAATTTCAATAATTTATCTCAAGAAGATATTATTAAAAAATTAATGGTATTTAATGAAGAAAGTAGAGCCAAATTATTAGAATTAATTATGAAATATCAACAAAATAATAATGAACAAGAACAAAATAATGAACAAAATAATAATAATAATAATGAAAATAATGTTCAACAAAGAATTGAAGAATTTATTAACGAGGAACAAATTCAAAGAATAAGTCAATTAAATCAACCTCCACAACAACTTTTTTATAATCCTAATCTAATTTATCAAACAAATATGCAAAATTTAATGAATCCTAATTTAATGAATGTAAATATGAATGATTATAATCAAATGATGATTAATCAAAATAAACAATTTTTAAATATGAATATGCAAATGATGAATATGTATAATATGAATCAATTTAATAATTTACAAAATGATAAAGGAAATATTGGGAAAGATAATCAATAATTTTTTAATTAAATTATGAAAAATTATCATTTTTAATGATTTATTTTATTTATAATTAATATTTTTAATATTATCTAACTAATATTTCTAAATTGGAAAATGAAATTAAATCTTTTTCCTCAGCATTACAATATTTAATTTTTTCTTTTAATAAATCTTTATCATTAATTTTAGTTCCAAAAATAATTTCTAATTTATTATTTTGTATATAATTATAATTAATATGAATACTAATATGTTCAGAACTTTTAGTTGAACATTGTATTAATTTATTTTTTTCATCATTTTGAGTTTCTTCTAAAATATGATTATTAATCCAATAATATTCATTTAATATTTTAATATAAGTTACTTGGTTATTAGCAAGTATTTTTTCAATAAAATTGAAATTTAATTCAATTTCAATTTTCTCTAAATTATCATTTAAATTCTCAAATTTTAAAATTTTTTTAACTTCAAATAAATCACTATTATCTTTTAAAATTTTATTATTTAATTGTTCATTTATTTCTCTTAAACTATTATCTATATTAATTGCTCTCCATTGTTTAATTTCATTAACAAAAAAACTTGTCATTTGAATAAAAGAATTCCCCATTTGATTATTATTTAAATTTACTATATTATCATTTTCAGAATTATAAACAATCCCTCCTTTTATTTTTAAAACTCCATTTAAATAAACAGTTTTTTCTTCATTAGTAGGAATAATTAAATTTGTTTGTAAAGTTTCAGTTGAAGTTTTTCTTGTATTTAATTCAGATATATTTAAATAACCAAAAGAAGCATCAAAAGCTAATATATCATTCTCCTCTTCCATTGATAATGAATCACTTATTAAATTTCCTGTACAAGTAAATTTCCCTTTTTGTTTTATTTCACTTGAATTACTTTCTGGGAAATATAATGATACAATGAATGGAAAACAACAAATAAAAAAAGTTAAAGAATTAAACATTTTTTTTTTCCTTTTATTTAAAGCGTTTTTATTAATAAAATTAATAAATTGAATTTAATTAAAAAAATATATTATTATTTATTAATTTTTAATTACGTAATTTTATTTCAAATGTTTAACAAAAAAGAACTAATAAATTTAGAAGATTTTGAAATTATATCAAAAATTGGGGAAGGTTCTTATGCAGATGTTTATTTAGTAAAACAGATAAAAAAAAATCAAAACCTAAATCAATTTTTTGCAATGAAAGTCTTAGATAAAAATACTTTATTTAATAAAAGTGATTCTTTACCAAATATTAATTTTCATTTAGCTTTAAATGAAAAAAATTTTCTTCAAAATTTATCTTATAAAGAAGTTGACTTTCTTCCTTCTTTAAAATATTCTTTTCAAAATGAAAAAAATATTTTTATGATAACTCAATTTTATCAAGGAGGAGAATTATCATATCATTTAAATAAAGTAGGAAGATTTAATGAAAAAGCATCAAGATTTTATTTAGCTCAATTAATATTAATTTTAGAATATTTACATTCTAATAATATTCTATATAGAGATTTAAAACCAGAAAATGTATTATTAGGTTTAGATGGTTATTTAAATTTAATTGATTTTGGTTTATGTACATTTATTGATAATAATAATTTATATAATCAAAATTTAAATAATATTTATTCTTTTAATATAAATAATATTAAATTAGGAACTCCACAATATATGTCTCCAGAATTAATAAAAGAAAATAAATTGCATTTTAAAAATGATATTTGGAGTTTAGGAATTATTTTATATCAATTATTAATAGGTGTTTGTCCTTTTGATAGTAATAATACTGAAAATATTTATAATGATATTTGTAATAATTATAATAAAATTGAATATCCTTTTTATATTAGTGAACCTGCAAAAAAATTGTTGAAAGGATTAATTACTGATGAAAATAAAAGATTATCTTTAGAAGAAATTAAAAAAAGTGATTTTTTTAAAGATTTTAATTGGGAAGATTTAATGAATAAAAAAATAAAAGCTCCTTTTATTCCTAAAATTAAAAATAATTATGATACTAAATATTTTATAAGTAGGGAAGTTGATATGAATAAATTAGTTGATGAAAAGTATGAAAATAATAATAATTATGATTTAGATGAAAATTTAGAAGAAAATCATTTAATAACAATGAAATATGTTATTGATTTTTATTTTAATTATTCTCAAATCAAATCTCTTTCATCTTCAAGTTTGTCAACTGTAGATAATGAAATAAATGAAATGTAAATTATAAAAATTAACTGACAAAACTTTATATATATTGTCAGATAATGTATTTATTATTTTTAATAATAATATTAAAAAGAGAATTTATATTAGATACTTTTTTTAGATAAGTGTTAGAGGTAAATTAAAAATTATTAATTTTTAATTTTTAAGAATGTAATTAGTATATTATTTTAAGAAGTAAATAGATGTTATCAATTTATATTAACTTTTATAAATTATTAATTTTAAACATTTCAAATATTTAAAAATTGTTATATATAATATAAAAATATTTTAAAATTTTTATTCAAAATTATATTTAATTAAAAATGCTTTTTTAGTTTGGGGATTGGGGATTGGGGATTGGGCCCAATCCCCATTTAGTAATTATTTCTGTATATTTATTATATTTATATTAACTTT
>JAEEGK010014154.1_pt1 | contig 17859 bp, 10 predicted proteins | sample 8958771 | NCBI WGS metagenome assembly JAEEGK01 (sample SAMN16246547, study PRJNA631951) | gut metagenome | biome: gut microbiome; feature: rumen; material: SC-attached | host: Bos | place: Iran: Karaj | collected 2018-10
CTGGAAAGGTCCGTAAGGATCATTGGTGAGTGTGAATGTTACGCTGGTGATGAATGCTGTCTTGCCGTCTGCACCGCCCGAGAAATCAACCGAGGTGATCTGCGAAGGATCAAGCTTCTCGCCTTCAAGGTAGAAGTCGAAGAATTCAGCGATATTCGAGTTGTTCACAGGACCAGAGATGTTAAGTGTCTCCTTCTTCTGTACGTAACTTCCTACTAGTGCATTGTCCTTGACGGTGATCACGCGTACAGGTGTGATCTGCTTGTTGATGACTGAAGATGTCTCACCGAGTGTGATGAGGTATGCCTTCAGTGTGTAGCGACCTTTAGCAAGCTTCTTGCCTGCAGAAACGGGATCAAAAGTAATAAAGAATCCATTGTCTTCGGCTTCAATATTAACACCTGAGGTAATATACGTCTCAGATCCTCCTTCAGGCTGGAACTGGATTGTCATGTATACAATCTGTGCGCCTGCAGTCTTCGAGAAATCGGAAGCTTTGAGTGCTGTAGTGGGTGCTTTATCACGAATATAACCCACATTCTCACTAAGGCAGAAACCGTCGGATGAGAAGCTTACATAGGCGTAAGTCTCTTTATCATTCTGCTTGCCGTTTACAAGACCCGTATCAATGTTCAGATCACCCTCTACTTCGAGAGTTGCATTGTAGGTTGTAAGTTTGGAGGAATCAAACGGGATATCACGAACAGTAAAGCTCACAGTGCGTGTAAGTCCGTTACCGTTGCTGACATCAGCCACAACATTATATACAGGGTTTGTTCCGATTATGGTGCAATCAGTACCCATAACTATAAGCTTTCCGTTCAAGAACGAACCGAACGATACGGTAACGTCCTTCATTGAAGCATCCTTCTGTGTAATGAAGAGAGGCTCATTCTTCATCTCGACACCGTACTGATCTTTAACAATGGCATCTATTTCGATAGAATCATTAACACCCGCATTAATATTGAGCTTCTGCTTATCTACTGTAGCCACAATCGAGCTAGCCTTACGCTCAGCCTGAACGGTGATTCTGATACCGGGAAGTTCCTGATCTCCAACCTTGTACTTGATGTAGGTCTCACCTGTCTGGTTGGGGATAAGAAGATCTCCGCCCGAAGCGCCCGTGCCACCGATCATGAGAACGCTCTCATTGACAGATGTAGCAACCGCACCGAGCTCCTTAGGTGTCTTGACTGTTCCGTCGGAATAAAGGTAGAGCACCTCGAGAACGTAGCCGCTATCGCCAACGCAGATAGTGGAATTTGTCTTATCTGTCTTCTTGAGGTAGTTGGCATCACCGTCGTTACTGAGTGTCCAGATCGAGCTGGAAACAACCGGAAGTACCTTCTCGACACCGACGATATTACCGGTACCGGAAACCGTGATAGGTGTGTAGTTTACAGGCTCATAATCTGTTGTGAGGCTGTACTTGATAGTAACGGCCTTGCCCTTCTCGTAAATGTTGATAGTACGCGAAGCTGTGTCCACATAACCGTTGGTGTCACCTGCTGTAACGGTGAGCTCAACTCTGGAGTCAGCGAGGCTCTTTAAATCCTTAATGTTTGTGATATCAACACCGGTTGCATCGTAATAAATGAACTCGATATCAACGCTCTCATTGATCGTAGCTGTGTGCGTCTTGAGAACGATCGACTTGATCGACTTAACGGGATCGTTAGCATCTACCTTGATAGTCTTAAAGGAAGCCTCTTCCTCACCGAATACAACGTAGTATGTCTGATCCTGCTCGAGATTCGAGAACATGGTTACAGTAGCGGTGTTGTCAGTAACCGAAACGCTCTTTACCTCACCGTGGAAGTCAACCCTAGTGTTAGCGATCAGGTAGTACATCTTCACGCTGTCCTTGGTGTACGCACTTGTGATGGAAGAACCGGTGAGTTTGAAAGCGTCAGCTGCGATCTGCACAGCCTCGAGCTTGCCGGCCTTTTTCTCTTCTTCCTTCTTGTCGTCCTTCTTTTCCTCTTCCTTCGTGTCATCGGCAACTGTGACTGCAAAGGACTTGAAAGCCGTAGCGCCGTCGTACTTCTCGCTCATGTAAGCTTCCGCTGTGAGTGTGTAGGTGCCGGCCTTTGTGAATGTAACCTTGAACTTTCTGGTGCCTGCCTCGCTGATGGTCACGCCATCGCCCGAAGCTATGAGACGACGAAGGTCGGTATCGCTGCCGCTCTTTCTGGTGAGAGAAACGGTCACGGAATCCTTAACCTTGAACTTGTCGCCGTCCTTGATGCCGCTTACAAGAAGTGTTTTCGCGGTAGCGTTCTTTTTAACGGTGACAACAATCGACTTACTGAAGAGGAGTTCGGAACTCTTCTTCTTAAATACGTTGACTGTAACTGCAGCCTTGCCGGGTGCAACCGCATTTACACGGTCCTTCTTATCATCTGTAGAAACAACGGAGGGATCGCTGCTGTCAAGCTTGATGTCCATTGTCTTGCTGTCGAAGTTCTTGACAAGCTTCTTTATGCCGGCATAAGAATAGTACTTCGCTTCCTTTCCCGCAGCGGTTGTTCCTCTGCACCCGTCAACAAAGATGGTCTTCTTTGTCTTGGTGAGTGAAAGGTCACTCGATGCTGCAGATGCGGGTACCACTCCGATCACGAGGATCAGTGCGAGTGCAACTGCAAGTACCTTGTAAAATCTCTTCATACAAAACCTCCTCTTCTTTGCGGCCGACCGTGTGCAAGTGTTCCGTGAACACAAGTGGGTGGGACGGTCTGTCGCAGTTTTCACCCGGTGCAGATGCTGCCCCGGGGGTACCGGACCTCACCTCAGGCCGCTCTTTCGAGAACCCTGCCCGAAAGATGCGCCTTACAGTAGGCTTATAGCGTTATTATAACCATCACGCTATGAAAATACAATCATTTCGTAACCCGAACTATCAGGCGGGTCATGAAGATCAACTGCCCGGGCAACCTTTCGGCCCGCGCTCAAACACCACTATAAACGTGCTCTGTGTCAGTCAAAGAACAAAATAATGGCAATTATGTGAAAAATCATTATTTTTCTATTTGACAACGGAGAATCGCTGTTATATAATAACTTCTGCTGTTGAGACAGCGGCAAAGTTGTTTCAATTAAATATATGTGACATGCGGGTGTAGTTCAATGGTAGAACACCAGCCTTCCAAGCTGGACACGTGGGTTCGATTCCCATCACCCGCTTTATGCTTGCATAGCTATATGTGCCAGTAGCTCAGCTGGATAGAGCAACGGCCTTCTAAGCCGTGGGTCGGGGGTTCGAATCCCTTCTGGCACGTCCTTTTGTTTTTCGGAAGGAACGGATGTTAAGAAGCCTTTGCTTTTTTACATGGTGGGTATGGCGCAGTTGGTTAGCGCGCCAGATTGTGGCTCTGGAGGCCCTGGGTTCGAGTCCCAGTACCCACCCTTACAGGGCTATCGCCAAGCGGTAAGGCACAGGACTTTGACTCCTGCATCCGCTGGTTCGAATCCAGCTAGCCCTGCTACAGGGTTGCTGTTATTCCCTGTTTTGCGCACAGCGCAAGGCTTTGGCCGCCCGTCGGCCGAGGATGCCTTTTTAGGTACGGGCCACTAGCTCAGGCGGTAGAGCACTTGACTTTTAATCAAGTTGTCTCGGGTTCGAGTCCCGAGTGGCTCAGATAACATAAACCCTTGAAATTTAAGCGTTTCAAGGGTTTTTCTTTTGCTCGGTTTTGTGTCTTCTTTGCCTTTTTTGGTGTCGTACAAGTGTCGTACCAACCTGATAAAATAATCTATTCATATTGCTATCCTGACAAACTTAAAATTGTTGACACACATCAAACGTTGCTTTACAATGCTCCTTGGGTAATACTGTAAAGGTATCTGAGGAGCGCTGGGATTTAGGGAGTTTTTCTCAAGTTCAAAGCATTCTGACTCTTCGATGCCTTTCCAAGAAAACCATTATTCACAAATGGGAGGATCAATTCATGGCGGAATTCTGGATTGACTTACCGGCAGCACGTGAAGCTGCGGGAGAGCTTGCGGAAAGTGCAAATGAGCTTGAGGCTCAAATTGCTGAAATTGCTGGGGCAGCGAACGGGGTACTTTCTTGTTTGAGCGATGCAAGTGCCACCGGGATCTCGGAACAACTTAGGGGGTTGTCAGAGGAACTGGCGCAACAGAAAAGAAATATTGAAGCAATGGCGTCTGTACTATTTTCTATATGTGATGTATATGAGTCGACAGAAAACGAGGTAGCTGCTCAGGGAAGACAATGTATGGCTGAATCAGTAAAGATCGTAGACGGCGATGCCAATGCTGTCTTTGCTGAAGAAACGTTTGAGGCAATACCGGCCGTGTTTTATGGTGCAGGTCCGAAACAAAATGATGCAACTATAGATAAGGCATCGTTCTTCCCCACGACCGATCAATGGGATAAGATGATGAGAAGCAATCCCTCTGTGGTTGAAAATCAGAATAAAGCACTCAGGTATAAGCTGAAGAAAGACCTGCCTCCGTTCTATATCAGAGGGCTGGATGATTCTGTGAATTATGATTGGTATGAAATAAAAAGCATTTTGAAAAAAGATGCGGATCAGATCACCCCTGAAGAGTATTATGATCTCGCCTTGCTTTTGGCATATATGGGAGATGAAGACACTGCTACTTTCTTAAAATGCATGCTTACAAAGAATAAGGACATATCACAACATGATTCTTGGACTGCTTACCATAGGCCAAATGAGTATTCGGAATGGAGTATTGACGCGAGAAAATGCAGAGTTTTACAGAAAATCATAATCGATCATTCGGATATGTACGATAGCAACAGCATTGATTGGGAAGATGTGGTGAACAACTGGGATGAAAACGAGTCACCGCTTGATGAATTTGCTCTTCTTGATTATGCAGGTGAATTAGACAAAAAACATGATGGGTTATTGGCGAAAGCTTCTTTGCTGGGTGCCTGCGAGATGATCGGAACGGGGACCTCAAGAAAGCACAATCTCGGAAGGGGTAAGTTGCTGCCGAATGAGGATAGCGGTTTTACAGCAGATAAAGATGCAAAAGAACCGGACATTTCGGTTACCACGCGTGAAGATGGTTCCATCGAACTTAAGTTTAATTGTACAAAGTCATCTACAACGCATGGTTTTGGTCGGGGACAGCTCGGTGGAACCACATATTATCACCTTAGTGAAGAAACCATAACGATAGCCAGAAAAACAGAAAATGATGCTATTGATGACCTGGGGACGTATTTGTATGATAATTATTCTCCGAATCCGGAGAAAGCGGCCTATAGCACATTCAAAAACCTTCTTATTGGAGCCGGGACAGGGTTGGCAGAAGGAAACGCTTTTACTTTATTTGCTGTAGGAGCGGCCCAGTCCGTTGTGGGTGATATGCTCGGGGACGACCAAAGCCAAACATTCGATCGATTGTTCGACGATAAAACCGGGCTTTACAAGCATATAGTCAGCATTGGGACGTATGATGATTTTGGTATGAAAACTTTTACGGTCTCAAACAGCAAAGGTGAAGGGATGACTATGGTGTATCAGACGGCAAGCACAGAGGGGATACTTGAACGTTTTGGGAAGGTGTTAGAGCAAAACGGAATAGACCCGAGAAGTATTTTTGATCTTCCTGGAAACATTACAGTTGATACCATAGTAGCTAATCCGGAAGGAGTTAAAACTTTGCTGGGTGATTCTCGGATTAGCCCAAAAGAACGTGACTATGTAACGAATGAATTTTTTTCTGATTATCTGAAAGATTTAATAAATGGGAAAACGAGTTAATGATTGCTTCGGAACTGAAGTTGAAAGGGGCCTCATTTTACTCGTAATGTTTTGAAAGGAAGATATCATGAAAAGAGCATACTATGTAATTGTAGTATTTATCGTGTTGTTGCTTGCTTCATGCAACATGCGAAGGGAGATCAAGCTTGAAGATCGAAAAATAGATTCTAATAATTTCCCCGATGAAGTATTTCGAGAATACGTTTCGGAAAACTTTGATAAGGATAAGGATGGTGTTTTGTCAATCAAGGAAACGGAGGATGTTACAGAGATATCTATTAGAAGTAAAGGACTTACTGATCTTGAGGGGGTGGAATTTTTTGTTAATCTAAAGATGCTACAATGTGATAATAATAAACTGGGATCGATTGATGTGAGCTATAATACTGCTCTTGAAATACTTCGGTGTTGGAGCAATGAGATTGAATCCTTAGATTTGAGTTATAACGCGCAATTGATTGAGTTAGGATGTGGTTATAATAAACTTGAGGATTTGGATATAAGTCATAATCTGAAACTTGCGTATGTTGATTGCCCTTTCAATAGTATAACTAGTCTGAATACAAGTTCAAACGCATTATTGGAGGTGCTGGTGTGTAGTTCGAATCAGATAGAAAGTATTGACATAAGCAATAACACAGCGTTGACAGAATTATATTGCAGTAAAAATTCATTAAGTAGTATAGATGTAAGCAATAACACAGCGTTGACAGAATTAGATTGTAGTGAAAACAACCTGAAAGAACTTGATGTTACAAAAAATGTATTACTAAGTGACCTCTCGTGCGACAACAATCAACTTACTACTATTGATATTAGTCACAATCCGAAATTGACAGAGCTTGGGTGCAGCGACAATATGCTCTCAGAACTGGATCTGAGCAATAATCCCGATTTGCGGATGCTGTATTGCATCAATAATCAGCTTACAGAGCTGGATCTGAGCAATAACCCCGATCTGCGATGGATACGCTGCCTCGATGGAAACAACCTAACATCTGTAGATTTTAGCAACCTACACAAGTTGGGAAAGGTTTTTGAAGATTAGGAACAATTTAAGTTGCTCTTTACCTTCTTAAGCTGTCGGCAAGAGCGGTTGATGAAGACTTACAATGATCGAAAAGATAATAAGGAAGTTATCGGATGTCTGTCCGTCGTGTTCCACACTGACACCTCACCTTTTGATGACGTTTTTTGCCGGGATTTCGGAGGACATCGTTGCGATCGTTTTGTCTGTATGACTTCTTGAAAAAAAACCACAGAAAAGCTATAGTTTATGTAGTTTCTCATGTAATGATCCGTTTGGGAAGATGTCAGCCGACACCGGCCCGGATCCCGCGCAGGATCTCGAGAGTTAGACCCGATATCAGGAGGTTCACATGCACAAGCACTCCCGCTTTTTTAACCCCGTAGTTGTTTTACTAACGCTTATTGTTCTGGTCGGAACACTACTCTCTCCCGTGTCCGCCGTACCGGCCAATGCTGCCGCTTCCGGCGAAGCAACCGGCGCAAAGCTTGCTGACAGCTCACTTCATACATACAAGATATCCCCGAAGAGCAAGCCCGTTCTCGGTTACGAACGCTACGGCACCTATTCAAAGGCCACCCACTGCTATTACCTTCTCCGCTCTTACATGGAGAAGCTCGAATCAGAGGGCGGAGGAACGCTCGTGCTCAAAAAGGGAACATATACGTTATCAAACACGATCTTTGTCCCTTCCAACGTAACGATCATCTTTAATAAGAAGGTCAAACTCAAGAAGTCCATGGATTCGGGGACGGATCTTTTCCCACCTTCGTACTCGTTCTTCCAGCTCTGTGCGCCCTCCGACGCGCAGGCAAGCGGCGCCTACAAGGAGTATGGCGGAGTTCATGACGTTGCCTTTATCGGCAAGGGCAAGGTAACGTTCGATCAGGCTTCGGCGCAGGACGTTATCAGCATCATGATGTGCCACAACAAGAACATCACCGTAAAGGGCATCAACTTTAAGAACATGTGCGCGGGACACTTCCTTGAGATTGACGCGTCCGAGAACGTGCTCATTGAAGATTGCACCTTTACCGGTCACAAAGACTCTCCCAAGAATAACAAAGAAGCCATAAACCTCGACACTCCCGACAAGCTGACGGGCGGATTCCATGCGGACTGGTCGTCTTATGACAAGACCCCGAATAAAAAAGTCACTGTCAGGAACTGCACGTTCAAGGATCTCGAGCGTGCGATCGGTACTCACAAGTACTCGCAGGACAAGCTCCATAAAGATATCACTATAAGGGACTGCAGTATTACCAAGTGTGACAAGGACGCGATCCGCGTTATGAACTGGAAGGACTTTACGATCAAGAACAACACGATTAACACCGTGGATGACGGAACTGACAAGATCTACCGCGGGATCCTTGTTTCGGGCGGTTACGGGATGGACATCTCATACAACACCTTCAAGAACATGCCCCGCCCCGTGCAGATCATGGCTTGGCGCAACTCCGACGCCGGAAGCGAGTATGACACAATCTACAACGACGTGACCGACAGTGAGATGCAGCTCATGCAGACCAACACCCTGATCGGAGGAGTCGAGTACTTCATCCGCTGGAACAAGCTCTACGAAGTCTACAACTCCGACACCGTAAAGATCCCCGTAAAGCAGGGGGACTAAAGAGTTGTATTTTCCAAAGCTCCGAGAGTTTTGGGAGTTTTGGGAGTCTTGATGAGAGGGAAAATTCTCTCTTGATGAGAGGGAAAATTCTCTATTGACTTTTAAAAAACGGTGTTGTATTATAATCAAGCGTGTTTCAAGGAACACAGGGGTATAGTTCAGCTGGTAGAATAACGGTCTCCAAAACCGCAGGTCGTGGGTTCGAATCCTACTGCCCCTGTACAGAGCTCTCCGGTATGAGAGCTCTTTTTTTTGTCCCGTTATCCGCATAAAATAAGTGAGAGGTATCTTGAGATACTTCTCACTTATTTTATGCGGATAACAGGATTTGAACCTGCACGCTCGCGCACCAGAACCTAAATCTGGCGTGTCTACCAATTCCACCATATCCGCAGTCAACATTCAACATTATATAACCACATCTTCCAAATATCAACTTCATAGTGCCGTCAACCATACTTCCCTCGTTTCAGACAGGCAGAACGCCGGGCTCCATCGAGAGCCCTTTCTTTGCAAGCCCGTCCGCGCGCTCGTTTCCCTCGATTCCCTTGTGAGCCTCAACCTTGACAAACGTGATCCCGATACGTTTTGACCACGCCTGCATAGTTTCTTTATAACTGCGTGTCAGGTCGTTGTTGGTCTTCCACCGGGCCGTTGCCCAATTCTCAATACCGGTGTAATCATAGTGGATTTCAATCTCGCTAAATCCGTTCTTCAAGGCCCACTTGACAGCGAGCATGGACGCGATCATCTCTCCGGTTACATTCCTCTGCTTTACGCCTTCCGGATCGTTTCCGCATCCGCAAAGTTCCGTTTCTTTTCCGCTTTCATCCGTGATCAGACAGCCATATGCGTACCTTCCTACCGCCGGGTCAAAGCTCCCGTCCACAAATGCCGTTGCTTTCAAATCTCAACCTCTCCTGTTTTCCGTGATCGTACGGTAATCATGCAAATTAACCGACCGGTACGTCGCATGCAATCGCTAACGTACCCGTCGGATGATCATATTTGTACCTATCAGACGGCAATCATGCAAATTTATCAGCCAGTATGTCACGTGCCATCCTTAACGCCTTCGCCCTGTGACTGATCGAATTTTTCACTTCCGGAAGAAGCTCCGCATCATTGCATCCGTATTCCGGGACAAAGAAGATGGGATCGTAACCAAAGCCGTACTCGCCTTTGATCTCATATGCGCAAAATCCCTCAAACGTAGCCTCCGCCACTTCTTCGCGGCCATCCTCGCCGACCATCGCTATAGCACACACAAAGCGTGCCGTTCTGTCTTCCCACGGCACGCCTTCCATCCTGCGAAGGATTTCAGCATTTTTAATATCGTATGAGGTGTCCTCGCCCATATATCTGGCAGAATAGATACCCGGTTCTTTGTTAAGCTTGTCCACCTCAAAGCCCGAATCGTCCGACATAACGAGAAACCCCGTCATGCCGTTCCTGACTGCTTCCTCCCTCACGGCGCGCGCTTTTATGAGGGCGTTTTCCGAGTAGGATGTCCCGTTCTCCTCCACATCGGTTTTGATACCGGCTTCCTTCATGGATATTATTTCATAGTCGCCCGCGTCCTTCATGATCTCGCGGACTTCCTTCATTTTCCCTTCATTTCCGGTAGCAAAAATGATCTGTTTCATAACGCCTATGTACCTCTCTCGGATTGATCTGTTATCTCGACTGCTCCTGATTGACAACGTTGTCGCATATAATGGCAAGCGCTGCAACCACATCCTGCAATGCTCCATCGAGAATAGCTATGCGGTAACAATCCGACCAAATCGTTCTGTCTGTATCCACGTGACCGATCGTATTACCGCCAATCTGAAGATCAAAATCAAATCCCATGAGGTCACCGGAAATCTTGAGTTCCTTGCCGTTAACCTCACCGACAAGCTCGGGAGCGGAAAACTTGAGTTTCTTCTTGATCTTTGCGATCTGGCTGCCGTTCTTCTCTATCGAGTATTCGGGCATCAGAGCGAGAAGCTTCTTTTTAAGCTTCAAAACCTCTGAACCATTCTTTTGGATGGAGAAATTAAGTCTGGCAATATCGCCCTCAACGTGATACGCAGTTTTTTCATCACGATCAAAAATATCAAACTTAGGTTTGAGAGAAATTGCCTTTTGCTTCATATAAAGAGTTATTGCCGCTCCCGTGGAGGTTTTGGCAGGTCCGGCTGCCGCTGATGCAGTCACGGAATCGCCATTCTCAAGCTTTGTAATAACACCGCTGAGTTCGGTAACGGCTCTGTCAACCGTCGAGGTTCCCGAATCCTTGTGTCCGAGGAACAGGTCAAGTCCGGCGCTGAGTGCCATCTTTCCGCCCGAAACACCGTCCGTACCGATTTTTCCCATGATGATCTTCTTACCGTCAACTCTCGCAAAAACATCAAACATATCCGAAACATTTTTGTAAAGTATCGATTGCGTTCCTTTGATGTCTCCCATTATCGGAGTTCCAAAGCTGACCTTGATTTCTGAAAGCTTTGCTAAAAGATCCTCGTTTGTAAAATTCTGCTTGTTTTCTACACTGGCATAACCCATGCCGTTGTCTTTTGTTGAACCGAATAAACCCATGATGAAGCCTCCTGAATCAAATTTTGCCTTTTAAGCCAAAAGCCATTTTTCGTACAAACGTGAGTTTATCAAAGATGACCCTAAAAAACAAGAAAACAGCGTTATTACACACTGCATTTTCTGTGTATAAAGCCGCCTTTCTCCGCCATCGTATTCTTCCGGTATAACAGTCACAAAAAAAACGACCGATGTGCTGAATGCTTTTCCGCTCCTTGCTTTTTTTCTCCAGTATATCTATAATATATTGTGTTTTTTCCGACAGAACGGTTCCCAAGCAACTGCTTGGCACGGCGTTTTCAGCGGTCTGCTCCCCGTTTTTCCACGATTTCGAAGCTCGGAAACAGAGCCGTCAACAACCCTTTTTTAGAGGAGGTCTTCATGAAAAATTTAGCTGTCACCCTTATGGGGGAAGATAAGAATGAGATCATCCTCAAATTCTTTCCCTCGCCGGCCGAGAAACCCGTCGGCAGCGTTGTGATCATCCACGGTGCCGCCGATCACAGCGAACGATATCAGCATTTCATCGATTTTCTGAACGAGAACAATCTTGATGCATATATATATGACCTCCGCGGTCACGGTCACGATACAAAATTTGAATTACTCGGAAGCATAAGCGAAAAAAACGGACACAAGCTTCTTGTATCCGATGCGGTGGCTGTCCTTAATTACGTTCACGACAACAACCGTGCCAGAAAATTGATCCTTTTCGGTCACGACCTCGGCGCAGTCATCGGGCAGAACGCAATCCAGGTCTGCGAGCATCCCGATGTGTGCATTTTCTGCGGCACGCCCTATTATTCATCCCTAAAGTGTTTCAGCCTGGGCTTCTGGAGCGCGCTTACCTGTCTGAAGAAAGGAGATTCCCACTACTCTCCGTTCCTTTCCGGACGTATCAACAATCATAAAGGGTTTTCCGACATTTCCGATCGCACCGCCTACGACTGGCTGTCCCGTGACAACGCTGTTGTCGGAGCATACATAAACGATGCATATACAGGCTTTCTTCTCACCGCTTCATACTACAATGATATTGTCAAGCTGACAAAAAGCGCCTGCTCCCCTTCGGGGATCAAGCGTATTAATCGCGATATGCGGATCGTCTTTATGAGCGGAAGCCACGATCCCGTCGGCGGATACGGTCAAGGCGTTACAACACTTTTCAACCTTTACCAGAAACTCGGTTTTGCGGATTCCGACTGCATAATCTATGACGAGGCGCGTCACGAACTGCTTAACGAAACCTGCAAGGAAGATGTAATGAATGACATCCTTGTTTCCATCGGAGTATCGGGAAGCGGTCAATAGCGTCGCTTCCCGATGCGAATGCCCTTTGCCGAAGGCTTTTATTTTTGCTCTCTTTTGGGCGGTTTCGGTCCGTAATATTCATAAAGATAAGTCTTTATCATTCCGTTGTAGATTTTTCTGTTTTTATCCGCTTTTCTGCCAAAGCTTTCCTGTGCTTTATCATAACTCGTGACAAAGAAATACGACCAGTTCTTAAGCTTGCCGAACACATTTCCCATATCCTTGTAAAGTGCGGACAGTTCGCTGTTATCCGTTTTTGAGCTCATCTTCATCTCTTTTGCGCTGCTTCCGAGCGTCTCTGCCGTTCTCGTATCGGGCGAAAGCCGTTCCCCATATGGAGGATTCGTAATTATAAAACCGTACTGATGAGATGACGAAAGCGCCCGCACATCCCTGCCCTGAAAATGTATCGTATCAAGGACTCCCGCCTCTTGCGCATTACGTCGCGCCGCATTCAAGATCTCGCTGTCGATATCATAACCTTCAATGGACATCTTTCTGTCAGGCACGATCAGACTCCTCGCCTCTTCCCGTGCATTTTTCCAAACCCTATCGGGCAAAAAAGGGAATTTTTCCCCGGCAAAAGCTCTCGACATACCCGGCGCTATATTTCGCCCGATAAGCGCCGCTTCGATGGGAATCGTCCCACAACCGCAGAACGGATCGACCAATATCCTGTCCTCCCTCCACGGCGTCAGCATGATAATCCCCGCAGCAAGCGTTTCCGAAATCGGAGCCGCGCTTCTCTGCTTTCTGTAACCGCGCTTATGAAGCGACTCTCCCGAGGTGTCAATGGTCACCGTAACTCTGTCCTTTATTATGGCAACTCTGATTGGGAAAGACGCGCCCGATTTAGGGAAAATGGTCAGGCGGTGTTTTCTTTTCATGGCCTCTACCACGGCTTTACCTGTGATCCTTTGAATGTCCGACGGACTGAACAACTTTGATTTTACCGAATATGCCTTTGAAACAAAGAAATTGGCGTCCACGGGCAGAAATTCATCCCAGTTGAGCGCCTTTACTCCTTCAAACAATTCATCAAAAGTCGTTGCGGAAAACTCTCCCATCACGAGCTGAACACGTTCGGCCGTTCTGAGAAAGGTATTTGCTCTTGCCGCAGCAATCGCCTCTCCCTCAAAGAAAACCTTTCCGTCCTCTACGCGTGTGACATTGAGCCCGATCCCGAGCAGTTCCCTTTTAAGTACCGCTTCGAGTCCGAAATGACAGGGGCATAAATAATTCATAAACAGCTCCTTCTTATTGTCTCGCTTCTTTTAACAACTTACTTATGTTATCAATATTAACGGCAAGACACATCTTTTCACTTGTAGTGATCAACATATTCGTAACAGCTATCACCTGACCATAGCGGTTCAAAAGAGCTCCGCCGCTGTTACCGGGCGATGTCGCTGCGGAATGCATCATGTAATCAACGCCTCCGATGACTACATTCGGAACCATAATGTTCCCCTGTGACATAGTGCCGATATATCCTCTCGGATCGCCAAGCGCATAAACTTCTTCACCGGATGCCGGAATATAATCTCTTCCGAGCCGAAGTGTTCCGGGAACAAAATCTGCTCCTTCTTTGCTTGTCTCCCTTAACTTAACCCTGAGTACCGCAACGTCGCAATCTCCTTCTCCCGCAACAACGCGTTCCACATCATAAGTGTTTCCCTTATAATCAACTATAAGGATCATGTCGGTATTATAATCTTTTACAACATGGGCACAGGTGACAACAGTATTTTCATCGATGAAAAAACCCGCTCCGCTGCTTGTGTTCAAAAAGCCCCCAAAAACACTCACAAAGCCATACACCTGAGCCATCGCGGTTACAGATTCATTATAGATTTCTTCGGGAGTAAGCTCCTCGTACACGCCTTCAAAGCTGTCGGATGTATAACTGTAGGATGCCGAATCAAACAAATTGATCGAGTTGGGTTCTACCACGCCGTTTATGTTTCTTTTATAGAATTTCGCAAGGCTCACTCTGTCAGATTTCTTCATGTCGGCAAGAAACGGTTTGATATTTTCGAGCTTGATGGCCATATTAATGCAATTTGCCGAGGGCACCGTAAGGCACATAACCCCTTCAACCTCTCCCCGATCGTTGAGAACCGGAGCTCCGCCGAGACCCTTCCCGGACGCTATATCGAGCTGTACATAGCTCACTTCGTTAAGGATTCTCTTCTCGGCAGACACCATCCCTTTCAGGAACGCACCTGTGACACCCACCGGGTTTCCTATAGCATAAATTGTGTCCCCGACCTTCGATTCCTCTTCTGCAAATGTGAGATATTGGGTATTTTTTTCCTTCACTCTCAAAACAGCGAGGTCAACCTTTTCATCCATTTTGTAGATTGAGGTCAGCGTGTACTCTTTTCCGTCTATGCCGTAAACCTCAATCTTCGACGCATTGTGAATTACATGCTCGTTGGTCAAAATGTTGTATTTCCCGACAAAGAAACCCGAACCGATGTAGACCTGCTCGTAGGAATCGGTTATCTTAAGCTCTACAATTGCCGGTGAAGCCTTCTCAAAGATTTCTGTGGCATCATACGAAATCGATTCGGTCTTAATGCTTTCGGACATTTCCGCAGACGTGGACTTTTTTGCAGCCTGCGCTTCCACGGATGATGAAAATGCGATCACCATCGCAACCGACAATGCCACGAGGCTCTTGATAATCCTATTCATTCTCTTTCTCCTCTTTCGCGGCCGTTCTTGCCGCCGATTCATTACCCCCGCAATTCCCGAAGAGAATGCAACGGGCCTTTGGACCAAACACATGACCATGCGTCATGCTCCCGATTTGTTATCATTATTATAATCATATTTTTTTAATTGTATAGTTTGGGCGACATTATTTCATAAAATAATCACTTTTTGCCTTCTTCAGGAGCAATTCACAGCGCTTCATCCGTTAATCACGGAGTGGTTTACGTAAGACCGTCGGGGTGATACATTATAGATTACAGAAACAGAAATCATAGAGCTCTTTTATGTATCAGGTTCAAATGACCGCCGGATCAGGCAAAATGATCAGAAAGGAGTTTATCATGAAAAGATCACACGTTTCTTTTGAGATTGTAGTCAACTCGTTTCTTGAGGACAAACGTTCCAGACGTCGTCTGACAACTTACATCGGCTACGAATGCATCATCCGCACCCATATCCTTCCTTTTTTTCAGGGTCGCGATATTTCCTCGATCAAACCGCTTATGGTACGCGAGTGGCAAAACAAGCTGATCGATTCGAAGCTTTCTCCGATGTACCTGCGTCGCGTCGATACTTGTCTCGTTTCCATCTTTAATTGGGCTTGCCGTTTCTGGGAGCTCCGCTCAAACCCCGCTCTTCTTGCCGGAAGCATCGGTTCTTCGTTCTCCGGTCGAATCGATTTCTGGACACTCAAAGAATTTTCTCGCTTTATCGAAGGTGTCTCCGACCTTGCAACCCGTCTCGCTTTTCAACTTCTTTACTGGACCGGCATGCGTGTCGGTGAACTCCTCGCTCTGACCCCTGCCGATATAAGCATAAAAAGGAACGAAATCAGGATCGGAAAAACATATCATCGATTTCATAAAAATGATGTCATAAGCAAGCCCAAAACAAAGAAAAGCGAGCGGGCGATCTCTGTTCACCCCTCTCTCATGCGCGAGATATCAGCCTTCCTCCGCTCCGGTTCCGTCCAATCCCGTACAGAAAGAATTTTCCCTTTTACATCCGACAAGCTTGTGTACAGAATGCGGGTCACCTGTAACGCAACGGGTGTCAAGCGCATCCGCATCCACGACCTGCGCCACTCGCACGCTTCGCTTCTGATCGAGATGAACGTCACGCCGCTCCTTATCTGCGAACGTCTCGGGCACGAAAAGGTCGAAACCACTCTCAACATTTACTCCCACCTCTACCCCAACAAGCAGAAGCAGCTTTCGTCCAAACTTGAGGAAGTTTTCAGGAAGAACATGCCCTGAATTTCGGATGTTTTGGTACTACAACAGTTACCGTTACTGTTTTCGATGCAGATGAGAACCAGAAGTTTAAGCAGGATCTCAAGGTTATCGTAAAGAAGAACGCAGAGAGCGTTACAGTTGACGGTGATCTTGTTGACGGCGGCAGCTACAAGGTTGGTCAGACTATTAACGTAGCACTCCCTCGTCAGGGCGTTGATACAGATAAGAGAGATCTCGTTGTAGCAGAAGCTGATGCTGACAAGGTTGAGCTCAAGACAGGCGAGAAGGCAAGAACCTGGACAGTTAAGTTCCTTAAGGCCGGTGAAGTTAACTTCATTGCAAAGGCTTACCAGAGTGCTGCTTATCCCGCAACTACAGCCAGTGCAGCTATCAAGGTTACTGTAGCAGCTCCCGCTCCTACAGGAATCGAAGTAAAGGCAGTTGATACATTCGTTCTTACATTCGATACAGATGTACAGGCAGCTGGTCTCTACACTAAGGTTGATGACATCAAGGCCGGCACAGTATATTACAAAGTTAACGACACAGAGATTCCCTTCTCGGCAGTTAAGTCTGTTAAGGCAGAAGAGAACAAGGTTACTGTTGTAATGTACAACAACTTCAGTGCGAACACACCTTATTTCTATAAGGTTGATGGTGCTGATGATCTTACATTCACTCTTGCCGGAACAGCAGGCAAGGATGTTGTAAGCATCAAGCTTATTACAGACAAGGCAATTGTTAACAACGGTCAGGCTACAGATATCAAGTACATCCTCTACAATAAGGACAGCATCGATATCACAAACACAGTAAAGAATGACACTAATGCCAGTGTTGTTATTACCGCAGCTTCCGGAACAACAAATGCATATGTAAGTGGTGAGACCATTACAATGTACACAGTTGGTGAGAAGGCTACGATCAATGCTAAGTTCACCTACTACGATCCTAACAACAACTATACAGCTACTTCTTTTGAAGACTCTATCGTTGTTACCGCAGTAGAACCCGAGAAGGAAGTTTATTCGGGATTCATTTACACAATTGACGGTGGTGCAAACGACATCAATGCTAACTATGCAAATGCTAAGCATTACTTTGCAATTGGTGATGATACAGTTGTGTTCCAGGCAATTCTTAAGTACACAAAGAGCACAGGATCTGTAAATTACATCGTTGGTAAGGATACCTACAATGGCAAGCCTCTTACAGCTAAGGTTGCAGATGAGTCTGTTGCAGTTATTGTAGGAAACACACTGAACAAGTTTAACATCAAGGCTAACCAGGTTGGTATAACAAACGTATTCCTTGGTTATACTGATAACAACGGAAACTTCCAGACACTCGCTGTTGGCGAGATCGAAGTTAAACCTAAGAGAGCTGCTACTACTATTACAGGTACAGTAAACAAGAGCACTCTCAACACCACTGCAAATCTTACCGGCACTGATTCTGTTGAAATTACATTCGTAGTCAAAGATCAGTACGGAGATCCTATTGATGTTGCTCCCACAGTAGCTCAGCTTCAGCAGAGCATTGATAAGTTATCTCTTACAACAACCATTAATCCTGTAGCTATTG
>JAEEGK010014161.1_pt1 | contig 17853 bp, 17 predicted proteins | sample 8958771 | NCBI WGS metagenome assembly JAEEGK01 (sample SAMN16246547, study PRJNA631951) | gut metagenome | biome: gut microbiome; feature: rumen; material: SC-attached | host: Bos | place: Iran: Karaj | collected 2018-10
TCAGCATTGTGGATGACCCCCTGATACCCGGCACCCGTGGCGCCTGCTATTTTGACTATGACGGCGTAGCCACCCGGCGCCGCAGCCTGTTCACAGAAGGCGTGCTGGATACCTACTTCATAGATACCATCTACGCCCGTAAGTTAGGCATGCCCCCCACCACCCAGGGCACGCACCACCTGATTATGAACAGCGGAGACCAATCCCTGCAGCAGCTCATTGCCGGCACCCGTGACGCCATCCTGGTAACAGACTTCAACGGCGGCAACTGCGACCCCTCCACCGGCAACTTCTCCTACGGGATTGAGGGACTGCTCTATCATGACGGCAACCTGGTACAGCCCGTAAGCGGAATGAATATAACCGGTAATATACTGGAAGTATGGAAGCGTGTTTCCGCCATCGGAAACGACTTTGACCCCTGGGAGACTGAACTGCTGCCCAGTATCGTATTCCAGGAAGTCAGCTTCGGCGGCCTTTAAGCCATCCTCTCACAGAAAGCCCTGTAGGAAGTCTCCAGCCTGGCCAGCTCAAAGGGTTTCAGCTGCAGGGAGAAAGTACCCTTCAGCTCCTCCAGGCCAAAGTAAGCCTTCATCAGGCTGGCCAGATTAAAGGACAGCCCGTCCCCCCGCTTCATCAGATAATAGGCAATGCGCACCAGATAGTCCCGCTCATGCTCAATGTAACGCAGCGAGGCAAACAGCACAAAGGCACACGGCAGCGTATTCACCTTAATCAAATAAGGAATCCACTGACCGGCCTCCTGCATCCCCAGGCAGCGGAACAGATGCCTCACCTCCTCATCATCCCTCAGGTAAGGCAGCAGAAAATCAATCGTCTTCTGCCGGTCCACCCCATTCATCATACCGCACAGATGGCCGAATCCGTCATCCCGGATACCTGCCGTCCCCTTCCCCATCCGTTCCGAGAAAGCCTTCAGCATCACCACCAGGAATGCCTTCGCGTTCCACTCCACCAGCGTGGCAAACAGCTGCCAAAACGCCTCCACCGGCAATTCCGGCGCATAGCGCTCCCCTATCATATACACAGCCGTACGGAACTGCGCATGTGACAGCCCGTCCAGCAACCCTGACAGCGCCTGGTAATCACCCTGACTCACAAGCGGCCCCAGCCGCCTGTCCAGCAGCACACTATAATGCACATCCTTAATCATATACGCTTTTTACGGATACCAGCTAGGCACAGCACCAGCAGAAGCGGGAAAACCGATGCCGCCAGCAGGCCGTCCTGAATACTATTCTCATGAGCCTGCGTACCCAGCCCCACCAGGGACGGACCCAGCGTACCGCCCACATCACCGGCCAGGGCCAGCAGGGCAAACAACGCCGTACCGCCACCCGGAATACGGGCCGACGTAAGACTGATGGAACCCGGCCACATAATACCCACAGCCAGACCGCTCACCATACAGCCCGCAAAGGCAATCACAGGTACCGGAGCCAGCGAAGCCGTCAGATACGCCAGGAAGGACAGAATACCGGCCCCCGTCATATAACCCCGCAAATCCATGTGCTGCCCCCTCTTACCATACCATAAGCGGCCCAGGCCCATACAGAAGGCAAAGCCGCAGGGACCCGCCAAATCACCAATCGCCTTGTCCACCCCTAAGGAAGCCTCCGCGAAAGCCGACGTCCACTGCGCCATAGAACTCTCAGAAGCCCCCGCCGCAATCATCAGCAGCAGAAACAGCCAGAACATCCTGTTCTTCAGCAGTTGTGTCATACTCATCCCCTCAGCATCCTGCACAATCGGTTCAATAGGACAAGTGGCAAAGTTAACAATATTATACAGCGGAATCAGCGCCCACAGGCAAGCCAGCAGCCGCCAGTTCTCCAGTCCGAAGAGCGTAAAGAAAACCGTAGAACCCACAATCACACCCACAGCACCCCAGCAGTAGAAGGAATGCAGCAGACTCATCATCCCCTCCTTGTCCGGGAAGGGGCAAGCCTCAATAATAGGACTGCACAGCACCTCAATCAGACCGCTGCCCACAGCATAAACACTCACACACAGCAGAATACCCGTCAGCGGGTCCGGAAAGAGAGCCGGCAGGAAAGCCATCCCCACAAGGCCTAGCGCCGAGGTAATCTCAGACACAATGATACTGCGCCTGTAATCTATATTCCTGAACTTAGCACACGCCAGGTCCGTCAGCAGCTGCACCACATAGAATACAGCCGGAATCAGCGCCAGGCGCGCAATAGGAATCTCATACTCACGATGAAAAGCCATAAACAGCAACGGCGTAAAATTTGCCACAATAGCCTGCGTCACAAAACCCAGGTAACACGCAATCTTAGTCTTACTATAATCCTTATTAGGGGAAATACAATTCATATTAGCGCTTTTAACACATCCATGCCACTTTTAAGCAGCAAAATTACGCTTTTTTCCTGAACCGACGGCATCCCTCCCCCCATATTTTCCGGCGCACCCGTAAAATCCCGCATGTTTCTGAAGAAAAACCGATTTTATGATAGAAAATCTGTAATTATTCCCTAAATTTGGTTTATCTTTGTCAGCGGGAAAGATAAGTACCCACAACCATAAACTGTAAACCGTAAACCGTAAACTGTAAACCGTAAACTGAATGAAAAAAGTATTGCTTTCTGTTATTTCCATGCTGATAAGCACAGCCGTATCAGCTCAGGAGAAGCCCTTTGTAGTGCCGGCCATTGAGAACTGGAAACCGGCTAAGGGAGAGTTGCAATGGAACCGGCTGACGAGCATCAGCTATAACCAGGCCTCGTTACAGGATGAGGCCGAGTATCTGACAGGCTTCATGGGCAATGTTCCGGCTACCGAAGGCAAGGGAGGCGCCATAAGCCTACAACTCAGCAACAACAGGAAGTTGGGTGCAGAAGGTTACCAACTTATTATCAGTCCAAAAGGCATTACCGTCAAGGCGCAGACAGAACAGGGCATGCTGTGGGGCATTCAGACACTGCAGCAGCTGAAAGTGCAGGGAAAGCCCCTTGCATGTGGTACCATAACCGATACCCCAGCCTATCCTATGCGTGGCATGATGATAGACGTAGGCCGTAAATACATTCCCCTATCCTACCTGTACAGTCTGGTTAACATGCTGTCCTACTACAAGATGAACACCCTGCAGGTACATCTGAACGATAATGGATTCCGCAAATACTTCCACGACAATTGGAACGAGACCTACTCCGCCTTCCGAATCGAGAGTGAGCTCTTCCCCGGCTTGACCGCCAAGGACGGCTACTATACCAAGAAAGAATTCCATGATTTCATCCTCTATGCCAGGCAGATGGGCGTAGAGATTATCCCCGAGTTCGATGCACCGGCACACTCGCTCGCCTTCACGCATTACCGCCCCTCATTGTCCTGCGAGGAATACGGAGCCGATCATCTGGACCTCCGCAATCCTGCCGTCATCCCCTTCCTGGACAGCCTCTATACAGAGTATCTGGGCGGTCCTGAACCCGTTTTCTGCTGCCCCCGCATGCACATCGGAACAGATGAGTATAGCAATAAAGACAGCGCCGTGGTGGAACTTTTCCGCCAACTGGCCGACCATCTGATCCGTCATGTGGAAAGCTTTGGCAAGCAGGCTGTGCTATGGGGCTCGCTCACACACGCCAAGGGCAATGCACCCGTCAAGGCAGATAACGTAATGATGCAGATGTGGTACAACGGCTATGCCGACCCGAAGGACATGAAGCAGCTGGGTTACCAGATGGTAAGCATCCCTGACCGTTTTGTCTATATCGTCCCCGAGGCAGGATACTATTACAACTACCTGAACTGCCAGAACCTATATGAACGCTGGACACCGGCACTCATTGCCGACCAGCGCTTCCAGGAACGTGACCCGCAGATCTCAGGCGGCATGTTTGCCGTATGGAACGACATCTGCGGGAACGGCATTTCCGTGGGTGACATCCACCACCGCATCTTCCCTGCCGTACAGGTAATAGCCGAGAAAACATGGCATGCCGTTAATGACACCCTGGGCTATAACACCTGGGATAATCAACGTAAAGCATTAGGTGAAGGATATAAGTGCAACCAATTAGGTAACACACAGATAGATATCCGCAATCTGAAGCCGGAAACCGTCCTCATCCCCAGCGATGAAGCCCAGATAGGCTATGACTATCAGGTAGAATTCGACATCACCTGGTCAGCCGAACCCAAAGGCACCATCCTGACAGAGAACCCCTACTCCTGCGTCTGGCTCTCCGACCCCATAGGCGGATGGCTAGGATTCTCGCGTGACGGCTACCTCTATACCTTTAATTATAAGGGCAAGCCAGGCAAGAAGGAACATCTGGCCATCAAGGGCACCAACCGCAGCACCTCGCTCTACGTAAACGGCAAACTGGTGCAGGAATTAGGCATTGAAAAACGTTTCTACATGAAGGACAAGACCTACAATTACATCCGCACCCTTGTCTTCCCGTTACAGAAGACTGGCAGTTTCAATAGCCGCATTACAAACTTTAAGGCGAGGAAGATTAAGGAGTAGAGTCAGCTGATAACGGCAACTTTGATACAAAAAAAAATCGACGGGCCTCACGGCTCATCGATCTTGAATCCAAATTAACATAAAGGCATTTATTACATGCCTATTTAAAAAAAATTAAAAACACTTGCCGTTTCACAACGTCGTTTTCGGGATAATATTGCAAAGGTACAACAAAAAACTAATACCAGAAAGCGCCGGACTCCTTTTTATTCTCAAAAATGCCATATCCCCGGCAGTTCCACCCTCATCTTTGAGGTCGAACTGATAGGAATAGCATAGCAGCCTTTGCTAAAGTCCCTGCTTAAATCTTTATAACGCTGTCACATTTTGGCAAAGATATGAAGAAATCTCATAGTGTGTGTATTGATAGATTAATAGATGGATTTTCGTTAATTAGGATAGTACCATATTCACAACTGAGGTGTGTTGTTGGTCCAGTGTACTTCTTCCTGCGTAATGAGCCAAGTTTTGCCGTTGTCGGGATTGCCCTGATAGAAGAGGTAGGTACGCCCGTTCTTGTCCGTAAACAGATGGGGGTGTCCGCTCTCGCTGCTGTTCCATTCGCCCAGCTTGCCGTTGGGCTTGAAGGGCTTGTCGCTCAGGCGGGTGAAGTTGATGCCATCCATGCTATATGCCACGCCTATCTGCTGTGGGCTGTTGTTGTAGGCTCCTGCATAGAACAGCCACATCTTGCCGTCCTTCACGCAGATGCTCGCGCCCTCTATACATTCTCCTTCCCAGGGAAGTTCGGGGAACAGAATGCTCTTGTCCGCTGCCAGCTTCCAAGCGTTGCGCGAGAAGTCAGTTTTCTTGTCGGCAACGGCAACGCCCAGCTTCTGAATCTTGAATTCCGGGTCGCGCGTAGCAAAGTAAAGGTAGTATTTGCCCTTGAAGTAAGCCACCTCGGCATCTATCGCCCTGCCGCAAGACCAGTCTGATGGTTCAGGGTGGAAGATGGGGTTCGTCTTGTCGCGCTCAAAGTTCACGCCATCCTTGGATACAGCATGGCAGATGGCATCCTTGGGCCCGTTTCCGTAGGTCTGATAGAACAGATGCACGCGGCCCTTCCTTACGATGGCGCCAGGGGCACAGAGCCCTTTCTTCTCGTATTCCAATCCCGGTTGTGGTGTTATCTCGCCAATGCGTTTCCAGTTCACCAGATCCTTGCTTTCGGCTATGCCGATGTTCCATCCCTCCATGCCGTTCCATTGCCGGGGTGGTATGGAGTAGTACATCAGATAGCGTCCCTTGTACTTCACTACCTGAGGGTCCTTGGCGTAAGGCAGTCCGATACGGCTTGTATCTTCGAACATCATCTGCTGAGCACTCATAGGCAGCTGAACCAAGCAGGCCAATATAACTAGTATAAAAATCTTATAACTCATCGTCAATAATCAATTTTGGTATACAAAAATAAATAAAATATAGGAAAGAAAAGAATAATCCCGCTGATTTTTAATTTAACATCGAAAGACACGGAAAACGCGATGGGTTTTTCCGAAAAGAGCCTGCCTCACGGCAAGCTCCTTCAGTATGAAACTTCATAAAATATGTGAAGCAGATTTTTCTGCGCGACAAAATTATGAAGAATTTTCGGAAGAAGAAATGAAATCTCCAGAATAATGAAGCCAAGTCAGATAAAATGTGTAGATTTGCAGATAAAACAACATAATCTATGAGCAGTAAAGAAATACAGGCCCTGAAGGAATTCTTCCTTCATGACGAATTTGCAAGACAGAACGGCATTGAGATAGTTGACATATCAGACGGATACGCCCGCACACAAGTCAGGATAGAGCCCCGCCATCTCAATGCAGGCGGCAGCGTACAGGGCGGCGTGCTCTTCACCCTGGCCGACCTCGCCTTTGCGGCAGCCACCAACAGTCACGGCACCCTTACCGTCACCTCCTCCGCCAACATCACCTTCGTCCGTGGAGCCACCACCGGCATCATCACAGCCGAGGCACGTGAACTGGTGAACCATCATCATCTGCCATTCTGCGAAGTCCAGGTAACAGACCAGGCAGACAACCTCCTGGCCGTCTTCACCGCCAGCGGCTATCGCAAGGAAGGACATTCCACTACCGGAAACGCAAAGGCATAAGGACCAGAATAACCAATGAGTGAGATTAAACTGATAAAGGGTGAGTTCAAGGAGAAACTGGACCTGCTGTTTGCTCCCGGCGTGAAAGCGGGATTCCCCTCTCCTGCAGAGGACTACCTGCATGAGAGCCTGGACTTTAACCGCGACCTGATACGGCATCCTGAAGCTACGTTCTACGGACGTGTGGCGGGTGACAGTATGCAGGATGCAGGCATCTGTGAAGGAGATATTGCTGTGATAGACCGCAGCGTAGAGCCCCAAAACGGCGATGTGATTGTGGGCTACATCAATGGTGAGTTCACCATCAAGTTCCTGGACGTAACGCACCGCAAGGACGGCTACATTGAGCTTCGCCCTGCCAATAAGAAGTATAGTCCCATCCGCATTGACGAGAATGACAGCTTTGAGGTATGGGGTGTGGTAGTCTGGACAATCAAAAGCTGGAAGAGATAGATGTACGGAATCGTTGACTGTGATAACTGCTATGTCTCGTGCGAGAGAGTGTTTCGCCCTGACTTGAACGGAGTGCCCGTAGTTGTGCTGAGCAACAACGACGGGTGCGTAGTGGCACGCAGCAACGAGGCCAAGAAGCTGGGCATAAAGGCGGGAACACCATACTTCCAGCTTCAGCAGCAGTTCCCCAATCAAAAGATAGCCGTGTTCTCCAGCAACTACGAGCTATACGGAGAACTCACAGGGCGAGTAGTGGAGATCATCCGTCAGGAAGCCCCTGCCTATTTTAGATATAGCATAGACGAATGTTTTGTCTATTGGCAAGGATTCGACGGTGTTGACTTGAAACTTTGGGGAGAAATGCTTCACAAGCGGATTAAGAAGAGCGTAGGAATGCCTGTCAGCATAGGCATAGCCCCCACGAAGACGCTGGCGAAGATGGCAAGCCATTTCGCCAAGAAATACCAAGGCTACCGCCATTGCTGCCTGATAGACACCGAGGAGAAACGCAGGAAGGCCCTGAAGCTTTACCCCATAGATGAGGTATGGGGCATCGGCAGGCGCTACGCTGCCAGGCTGCAGGCCTTAGGCGTACAGACCGCCTATGACTTTGCGCAGCATCACGAATCATGGGTAAGGTCAACCTTCAACAACATCGTCATCCTGCGCACCTGGAAGGAGCTGAACGGCATAGACTGTGTGCCCAATGAGGAACTGGCCAAGAAGAAGAGCATCTGCACCAGCCGCAGCTTCAACGGCATGGTGACGGACTTTGACACCCTGAGGACCCACGTATCCAACTACGCTGCCCGCTGTGCCGAGAAGCTGCGGCAGCAAGGCACGGTGGCCACGATTGTAAGTGTGTTTGTGAACACCAACTTCTTCCGCGAAGATTTGCCGCAGTACTGGAACTTCCAGGAGAAGCGCCTGACCATTGGCACCAACAGCACCATAGAGATTGTGAAGGCTGCCACAGAAGTATTGCGGGACATCTACATAGAGGGTTATCACTACAAGAAAGCAGGGGTGATAGTAATGGGTATCTCCCCTACCTCGCCCCAGCAGCTGGATCTGTTTGACTACAATGCCGAGCAGTTCCAGAAGATGAAGCGGCTGGATGCAGTGATAGACCGCATCAATAAGGTGAATGGCTCTGAGACCGTAGTCTTAGGCAGCCAGCAATATACCCGTAAGGACGGCAAGGGCAAGGCCGAAGTCTTCGCCAATGCCATCAAACATGATTTCAGAAGCAAGAACCCCACCACACGTTGGAGTGATATTATAACACTGAAATAACTCACATCACCCCGCCAGCATTAACCATTCCTCTGGAGTAATCACTCTGGGGGAATTTTTGTTTGAATATGATTATTCGTAGTACTCAATATTAAGCTCATCACTCACATTGAAGTCCTCATGATAATCATCATCATCATCCCCTATCAGCAACTCCTTATGCTGATTCACCATTCCCAGACGTAAGTAGCCGTCTATTGTTATGATAAACTTCGGTAGTACCATAAAAGTAATTTAACCAACTTATAATTTAACTGATGTTTATTTTAGACGTGGACGTAATTGTTTTATATAGGCATTGATCTGAATGGTAATCATTGTTTCTGCATCATTTTGATCTTTTATATTTAATAAATGGTCTTTTCTATATTTGGCTGTTTCAAAGGCGTATTTAAGATACGGGTTATTTGAAATAGACGCATAATATCCCAAATTATCAATACTTGAATAATGGAGAACATCATCAAGACTTTTAATAACATCTCTTTCAAAAGTATTTTCATTATATTTAAAATTTGAGAAATTATAGAACTGACTTCGATCGTTGTAAAAAGAACCTATTGAGTCACAATAAATTCGAGCTGAATCAGCCTTTCCGATTCCCCAATAATATGCTGCCAATAACCCATAGAAGTTTTTCCCCCACTTTTTTATTTCATCATTATTTTCATGAATGACCTTCCATGCATTAGAAGACTTATCTCCAATGTATAATGCATCCTGCATAGATACGAGTTGAGCCATCACACGAAGACGCTCATTTTGTAATCCTATTATTGGAGGCAGCCAATTAGGAATAAAAGTCTGATTTACAAGACTATAACTTTTTATGACTAAATTATCTAAACTATCTCTCCACTTATGAACTTTTTCCAACAAATAATGATAATCTGTAGTATCAAGATTCATTTGTTCTAACAGGCTATATGCCTGGTCGCAATGTTTTATGTCGATACATATTTGAGCATCACGTACTGCTTCTTTAATTGATTTATTTCCTCCCAACCCGTAATACTCTTTCATTGCTCTACCTAGATATGCATATGCAACATCTTCTTTTCTGCTTTCATTTAGAAGACTGTCGGCATATTTGAGTTCAGGTATTACAAATGATTGTTTATCCTCTTTTATGAAAGATTCAATCATAGTGCAACCCATCCAAGCAAGCAATTCTGGTTGTCTTTCTTCATATAAAGCCCATCCAACAGAATCCATTTGAAATTGATTTCGAATTAACTCATCACACGACACGGTATATGAAGAATCATTAAAGGATTTAATTGCAATATTATTTTTTCTTATAATGAAAGGAATCATACAGATTCCAATGATTATTAACACTTTGCCTAAATAAAAATATTTATTGAAATATAATAATGTAAAACCGGAAAAAAGGCATATTATAATACACACAATAAATGGAATATCAGGCAAAGCTCCTATTCTATTGAAGAAGATTAATAATCCTCCGGAGATAAAGCTTATTATATATCTATTTATCTCTTTTTTAGTCCATTTTATAAAGAAGCTTATTATACTGTTGCTCATAATATTGTTTTTGTTTAAGAATCGATTCAATAATTAATAAATTATCAGCTTCATTTTGATGCCCAGAATAGTTTAAAATATAACTTAATATTTGCAATGCATTAATCTGACTCTTAATATCCTTTTTATCTATTGCAATTTTAAGAGACTTATCCAATTCCCTACTTGCTATATATATATTTATCTTATTAATATCTTTAATTGATATATTTTCATAATTATCATCCTTTGTTCGACTAATATTTAGTAGCATTAAAGCATATTGAAAATGAGCATCAAAAGATTCTGTGTACCTAATATTAGAATTAAAAAACATGTAAAGTTTAGCTAAGAATTTTGACTCTAGATGCCAAATTCCCCATGCATTGGCAAGGGTGCTTTCTATATAAAATATATTATGTGTTTGGCTGTTTGTCTTGCGTAAAGCAAAGTCAAAATCATTTATAAGACACAACAATTTATAATAATTTTTATCTGTGAAAGCATAGTAATTATATAACAAATTATAACTCATTATGCAGGAATTCGAACACATATTATATTGTTGTTTTAGAATCTCTAGACAACTATCTTCATACATAATTCCATGAACTGAATCAGGATAAGCATAAACTAACTTTTCTGCATATGGGATAATATCTACAATATCATAAAATTTTCCCCATTCAACCATAAAAGTCATTGCCCGATAAAAGTTTTTATCTGCAGATGAACGAATATACTTCAGACCTGTGTTTTCATCAATTTGCATACCTAATCCGTAAAAAAGCATGTAGCCATAATAGTATTGAGCAATAGGGTCAGCAAGATGAGCTTTAATTTCTTTTGCTGCTTCTGTGTAATTATGTGAATAAAAGGAGCTTAAACCATAAGATTGGTATTTATTATCATAATCAAGAAGCAACTCTTGTTCTTTTAATAATAAAGTAGAAATTTCATTTTTCATTCTCCTCTGATCGCGATTCTGTAATATCATAATTATTCCTAGAGACGCTGATGTCATTACGGATAATAATAAACAGGTAAAGATTTCTTTAACACCTTGTTTAATACTGTATTTTTTAAAATACTTTGCAAATAAGAGATATATGAAAAGAGCAATAGTAGTAGCAAGTGTAACAGCAAATAATTGAATTGGAATTTTTAGATGATATATATATGACAGGATTGATGGAATTGTAGGGAACAATCCCAAAAAAATTGTTTTGAAAGATTTGTTTAAATAAAAAAATCCTCTTAACTTGTTTATGTTAATTGTTATCATGGATAATAAAGGTTGTAGAAAGTTGTTTTTGAAATACTTTCACATAGAGACTTAAGATTCTAATATTGGGGATATTGTTTCTTTGTATTCCTCAGGATATAGTATTGTAACAAAATCCCTAAATCTACTAAGGGCTACATATAAAAGATTCAGATAAAAACGAGCATTTAGCTGGGGTTTCACTAATTTGCTGTCCACTCTATCAAATAGAAGTCGGTCATCATATCGAATGCTTTCCCACTCCCCTTCAAATCCATTAAGTCTTATTTTTGGTTTTTCCATAGCTTAATCCTCCTCCTTCTTATTTTCGTCATTCAGGTTCTTAAGTCTCTTGACAGCCTTGTCAAAGTCACTTTCCAGCAGACGCATTTCACGCTCACGATAGATTTCGAACTCCCGTTCAGCTTTCTCAATGGCTTCCTGATGCGAAACAGTACCAGTACCTTCGAGGATATTCTTACGCAATCGCAATATCTGATCATCGAGGGCTGCTACCCAATCTGCCATCGTCATAGGATTCTGCTCCAAAGCCTGGAACTCGGCATAGTCGAGGAACTGTGAGGTGAGCAGGTTCAGTCGTTGCAGTTCCAACTCCGTCAGATAGTTCTTGGCTATCTTCACATCATCGCGCGTCACGTAGTTGCCCTTGAAGTTGGTCATTCCCACAAAAGGCTTCTCATTATCCACACGCTCATAAATCAGTTCTGCTGCCGTATGCTCATGTACGGCATAGTGCATCTTGTTCTGCACAGTAGCGAAGAAGAGCTTAGTCATCTTCGAACGTGGATCGTAGTCAGTAGATGTGGCATAGATGTCTGTCACCTGCTGATAGAAGTTGCGTTCACTGCTACGAATGTCGCGGATGCGTTGCAGCAACTCCTTGAAGTAACGGTTACCACCCTGCTTCAGTCGCTCGTCATCCATCGTAAAGCCTTTCTGGATATACTCGTGCAAGCGTTGTGTTGCCCAACGACGGAAGCGCACAGCAATGGGCGACTGCACACGATAACCAAGGGCTATGATGACATCGAGATTATAATGTAAAACCTGGTAGCTTTTGCCATCTGTGGCAGTTGTTCGGAATTTCCGAACAACTGCATCTTGCTCCAGTTCCTTATCCGCAAAGATGTTTGTCAGATGCTCACTGATATTCGATTTACTCGATTGATATATCTCCACCAGTTGAGCCTGTGTCAACCACACATCCTCATCGGCAAAGCGCACGTTTACGCTCAGCTTTCCCTCATCATCTTTATAGAGTATAATCTTATTCTCCATCGCAGCTTATCACTTTAAAGAGTTCTTATCTTGCTTATCTACCGGCATACACTTTATGTTTGCAAAATTACGAATAAGCGAGCGGAATACAAAAGGAAAAACAATTTTTCTTTTTATTCCCGAGCGAAAGTAATTTCGGCGATAGCCAAAATTACGAATAAGCGAGCGGAATACAAAATAAATCAATATTTATTTTTATTGACGAGCGAAAGTATTTTAGAGACATAGTCTCAAATATACATAAAAATAAAGAAACGAGAGTGAAGATTATTGAAAAATTCACTCTCGGTCACAAATGTTTTCAGATTATAAGCCGTTGGGGCATGAGGCCATTTACAGCCGTGAATACTCCGTGGCATCAAAGCAGGGGCAGTCCTTGTGGACATCAGGGAGGTCGCGGTGGCCTACGATGGCAGCGCCGGGGTGTGCTGCCTTCAGTCGCTTGAGCAGCCTCAGCAGTGCCTGTTTCTGCCTGGGGGTGCGTGTATCGGCATGCTTGCCCTGGGGGTCTATGCCGCCCTCATAGCAGACACCTAATGAATGCTCGTTATACCCCTTGGCATGAGCACCGATTAGCTGTTCGTGCCGTGTCTGGTAAGTATGGCCGTCGCGGGTGATGTAATAGTGATAACCGGTGAAACCAAAACGTTTGGCATGGTCGTTGATAAGACTTGTAACAGGGTAATTCCGGTTTGAACGCGTGGCGCTACAGTGAATGACTATAAGATTTATGCTTCGCATCTTGTTAGAGGTTAGAGGTTAGAGTTATCGGACGCATGATGCGGTGCTCAGTGCGGTGATAGCTGCTGTGATGATGCTTGCAATCATCTGAAGGATTGCCTTCCAAGTTTCTTTTTTCATAAAAATAGGGGTTAGAGGTTAGGGGTTAGCGAATTTTGGTTTCAAGTTTCAAGTTTCAGGTTTCAAGTTTCAAGTTTCAAGTTTCAGGTTTCAAGTTTCAGGTTTCAAGTTTCAAGTTTCAGGTTTCAAGTAACTTTTATTCTTCACTCTTGACCTTCGGTCGAGCCTGCTCACGCAGTCTTCAACTGTCAACTGTCAACTGTCAACTGTCAACTTAGCATAGGGCCCGAAGGCCCTACGCTCTGCTAGTTTTGCTCGTCGTCACCGCCGCCGGTGCCGCCTGTGTTGCCACTACCGCCGGTGTTGGAACCCTCCCCCTCGGGGGAGTTAGGAGAGGGGTTATTGGGGTTCCCGTTCCCGTTATCAAGGCCAGTATTCTTTGCCCTTCTGAGCTGAGCCTCCAGACGGAGGGACTTGGAAATAAGCTCGCCAGTGGCGCGAGCACGAAGCCTTACTCCCTTAATGTGTTTGACAACGCTGAAGAGATCTTCTGAAACGGCACCGCCGTTGTTTCTGATACCCAGCGAGAAGATGGCCAGGTCGGCAATCTTAACGTTCTTGCCTTCGAGCAGCAGCTCCTTGATACAAGAGACCATGTCGGTAAGCATACCCTTGATGGCTCCCTTAGAGTAAGGGGTGTTGTGGCTGGACATGTGGTCGGCCAGGCCATCCAGATCTACGGTCTCGTCAATTACCGGATAGGCAAAGAACTTGCCGAAAGCAACAGACTTGGCGTTCTTGTTCTGTTTCAAAACGTAGAAAATCATAACTTTGCTTTTTAATGGTTAATGGTTAGTGGAAAGAGTTTCGTTGACTGTCAACTCTTAACAAGTGCAAAGTTACAACATCGGTGACGGGGGATTCTGACGTTTCGTTCGTTTCGCTTCGTTTCGTTAGATTCGTTCGTTAAATATCGGGGCAGCCCAGATATTCCTCTATCAGGCCGACTTCCTTGGCGGTAAAGTACTTGGCAAACTTGCTGCTGTTACAGGCGCTGAGGCGTTCCTTCAGTTCAGGACAGCGGCGTATCCAGCCCATAAGCCGTACCGTAGCCACATGGGGATCACTAGCGGGGAAATACAATAGTGCCAATTCTGATTTGGCGTAACTTCTTATCTTCATATACTTAGGGGATAACTGTCAGCTAATATAGTCCTTAGCTGTTGTAAACTATATAGTTATACTATTCAAGTATTATACTTACTATACATACAGATACAGATAATACAGTAGTTTTTAAACATACACGCGCGCGCAGGAACTTTTTTTTTCGCGAAATTCAGAGTCCTGCGCGCGCACGTGTATCAGAAAACTGCTGTATTATCTGTATGTGTATGTATCGGCGCAGGCGTTTCCGGGGTGGAATCATGTGCCATCAGGAAGCGTACAGAGCGCATTTCCTCGGCTGTGCGGCGAATGACGATGTAACCACGGGTGTTACGGTAGGTCTTACGCTGGAACCCCTGTTCCACAAAGGCACGGCCCAAGGATACGGTGGACAGCTTCTGTGTTATGCCTATGCCTATGATTTGCATGGCCAGTGCCACACTCATAAACTCACCTGACTCCTGTTCACCGGGTTTACGGAAGTAGAGCTGTACCAGCTCATGTTCCAGACGGGGTGTCTCAAACTGACGGTTATGTTCGGTAAGCCGGGTGATATCCTCCTTGGAGAACCAGTAGCGGAAGCCGCTCTTGTACAGCCGGTACGCCTGGCTGTAGATACCCTGATAGTTGAAGGGGTGAAGCCTGGGGTTGGTGATCTGCTCTACCTCGAAGGGCAGCCAGCGGCGGTTGCCGGTGGGATCGCTCAGGAACTGCACGTTATTACCGGTACCGCAGAAACTGGCTATATGGGCTCTGTGCTCGTGATAGTGGGCGTATGCGGCACGCTCGTCTATACTGGGCATGGTAACTGCCGCCTTCAGCTGATTCAGGTCCTTGGGCGACATGGTATCCAGCTCCTCGCAACAGACCAGTCCGTACTGGGCCAGCGTCATCAGATCATCCTTGGTCATCCGGTTGGCATTGGTCTTGGTGTAGAAGTACGACTTCAGCCGGGGCGGCAGCAGATAGTTGAACCAGGTAGTCTTGTAGCTGCCCTGTTCGCCTATGAGTACCAGAATCACGTTGTTTACCACACTGTCATCCACCCATGCGGCTACCATGGCTACCAGCCATTTCTTCAGATAGATGCTGAAGAGTTCCTGCTCCGCCTCTCCGCCCTTTACCTTAACGGTGGATGCCAGCTGACGGATATAGTCCTCCCCTGCCCCGTCAGCATCATCCAGCTCCCTAAGATACTCCTTAAAGGGATGATACTCCGGCACAAAATCACTCTCTATTATCCTGAAAAAGTCCTGAATATTCACACGCTTGGCACGTGACATATCCTTCCAGAGGGAATTCACCTTGGTATCATTAACAGGTATCCAATGCTCGTTCCCGCTATTACACCACTCCGTCCTGCACGTAATTATATTACGGCGCAGGCGGATATTGGCACTCAGGTATGCCTCAATATCCTCTACCGAGGCAAACTTCTCACCCTTATCATACTGGGAACGGGATGACGCTGCCCTGCTGCCATGCTCTTCGGTCTTCTCGTAACAAGAGGCTATGACATCCGCCGTGCGCTCATAATCAGGAAACTCACTCACGGCCCATTCTGTAGCAGATGACAAAGAAATTCCATACTGATTCAGCAGGTAACCTACACGCATTACATAGTCATTGTGGTTGCCAGGGGCATAAATGGCCCCCTCGCTACTGATTTCCGGAAGGATGGCCTTGTCATAGAGCGAACGGATGCGTAACAGTTCCCGGTTCCGCCTGCGGGTCTGTTTATCCCGCTGCTGTGCCTGCTCCCATTCCTGTCCGATCCAATCTACCGCAAAGACCTCAGCATCAGGGTTGTAGTACACATCCGGGTCATGTGCCACCACGGTCAGACGTGTAACGTTCTTACACTTCTCATCCGCGCTGATACCCAAAAGCTGTTCATAGTAGGTATTGCAGACTAAGAACGCCTTCTTGTAGAACTGAATCTGCTGACTCAGTTTGAACGTCTCCTCCAGATCATACCGGAACAGCACGCGCAGTCCCTCGCCGCTGATGGTGGTATAGCACAGCAATGTATGCGGGTCGTCAATAATTTTCCGTTTCAGTGTCTGAAGCAAATCCTCATTTGAATCAGCGGATGAGTTGTCTGACAGCGTGGCTACGTGGTCAAAGTCAACCATACCTAATCCTGTCAGCCCTACCACATCCTTATGCGCCTTACCTCCATTGAAGATACAGGGTACGGCAAAGAGCATGCTCTCGTCCTTCATAGAGGCAAGCTTCTCCTGTCGGTATCCCATGGTCAGCACCTTGGTCCTTTCATCCTGCTGAATGGCTCTGACCATCTCGTCCAACGTACTCTCTGTAGGCTGTTTGTCCCAAAAATTTTTGAATACTGATAGTTTCATACTTATATAATTGTTCATTGGCCACCTGGGTGGTCACAGATATGGTTATCCTTATTTAACACAATCTTAATGAAAAATAGCATGGGACAATGATGGAAAAATTACATCCTGAGATAGCTACTTCCCGTCGAATAATTTAACCACCAAAGCCCACGCCTATTCGGAGTGAGCTATGGCAGCCTTCGTATTCGACATAATTTCCCTTTCGGGAAGTAGCTATTTAGGATGTTCGAAGCCTTAGGCTCTATTTTCCAAAAAGATATGCGAAATTAATACATTTTTATTTCTTTTGCAAATTCTGAGGTTATAATCTTGTCTTATCTGTTCATTTTGTAGTTTAAGGCCCAGCCGAGCGATAATCGCCCAACGTCAACGGGAACGTCAACGTTTATGGAGTTAAAATGTTAAAATGTTAAAGGGTTAAAATGTTATTTCTCCTTTGGTGTTCTGCCAAGAGATCTTGTGAATAATCTGAACTGATTTCCGCGCTTTGACCTTCGGTCGAGCCTGCTCACGATGATTTCATCGACCTCGAACGCGACTCGGCCATTAGAGTGCAAGCACTCATGGCTCTCACTGCTTACTCGGTTCGGCAGTGCTCAAACAAGTTTGGCATTGCTCTCGCTTAAACGCAGCCTTCTGCGCGAGATAAAAAATCGGTTCAGATTATTCACTAGATCTCTTGCCCGGATGGGCAAAGGAGAATAAAATAAACAGGCTTTATTTGGTTTTTCTCTCGGTTTGCACTATCTTTGCAGGCAGAAACGTTTCAAACATTACGGATTATGGCAATCACATCTATGGCTCCTGCACAAGGGCAGATATTGGTTAACATCAATGACATGTCATTGCTTAAAGATATTAAGCGTGCACTTTCATTGATGCGTGGTGTAGGTAAAATTTGCAACACTAAGGTAAGTGAAAAATCTGACATGGCCAAATCCTGAGCAACTTTTTGTTGCTCAGGTACTTATAAAGAAAGTTAAATTAAAGTGCTGCGGAATTTAGGTGAAACAAATTAAGTGATGGACTACGGACAGATTATAGATAAGGTGTACAC
>JAEEGK010014162.1_pt1 | contig 17852 bp, 16 predicted proteins | sample 8958771 | NCBI WGS metagenome assembly JAEEGK01 (sample SAMN16246547, study PRJNA631951) | gut metagenome | biome: gut microbiome; feature: rumen; material: SC-attached | host: Bos | place: Iran: Karaj | collected 2018-10
CACGTAGTCGAACATCACGGCCTCGCGGGCACCGAAATACATGCGGCGGTTGTTGCCCTGCAGCAGGTTGTAGAAGTTGCGCTCCTGCAGCATGTAGGGGTTGGGGTAGAGGTAGGCGTGCGTCTTCTTGAAGTCGTTGTAGTCGTTGGTCCAGGTGCTCGACTGATCGGCCACGCGGGTCAGGTCGAGCACGTAGTCGTCGTTGTTGCCGTAGCCGCGCATGGCGATGGAGTAGGTGATGGTGTCGTTGCCGTTGCGGTGGCACTCGTAGCGGTAGGACTCCACGGCGTGGCGGGCCATGCTGTCGAGGACGATGCAGACCGTATTGGCCAACGGCAGGTCACGGTCGAAGGCCACGTTCCAGCGCCGCGACAGGTGGAACTTGTCGTTGATGCGCGACACCGACACCTTGGCGCCGTGGGCCGTGAAGTCGTCCATCAGGCGGTCCATCCACAGTCCTTGAGCCGACGAGCCGACGTTGCCGACGGTCAGCATTAGCAGCAAATTGAGTATTCGTCTCATAGGCTTATTCCGTTTCAAAGAGTTCTTGGTTCATGATGGCCAGAGCCGTGCGCAGTTCTGCGCCCTGCTGTTGCACGGCGGCCATGTCGATGTTGAGCAGGCCGGTGGCCGGGTCGTCTATTTCGGTAACGGCTTCGGCTACAGCTTCGGCCTCGCCGACAGACACTTCAGCTGGCTCTGCCTCCACAGCGTCGTGCGGTTTTGCCGCACGAACCTTGCGTGCTGGCTTGGGAGCTTCAGCGACGACGGCCACCTGTTGCGTCGTTTCCTCCACAACCGGCTGCACCGTGGGCTTCGGGGCCGGTGTTTCCGTCCTCGCCACCGTCTCTGGCTGGCTTTCCCTTTCAGGCATATACCACCAGAGGCCCAGTAGCACCAATATGGCAGCTGCCGCCGACAGCCACCAGCGATGCTGGTAATTCCTGATTGGTACTTCGTGCGCCGCCGGCTGCCGGAATCCCCGGAACATCACGGCATAGGCCGCCCACGCTTCGGGAATGTCCGTCCGCGTGCAGAAGTAGTCGGTCAGCAGCCGCTCCTCCTGTTCGCTGGTTTCGCCCGCCATAAACCGGTCGAGCAGGTCGTTTATCTGTTTGTCTGTCATCATCGCTGTTTATTGATTAGTTCTATCATCCGTTTCCTGGCTTTCGAGAGTGTGCCCCGCACCGACGACTCCGTCATTCCCGTGATGGCCGCTATCTCGGCGAAGCTCAAATCCTCGACGTTGCGCATCTGCAGCACCGTGCGCCAGTTGTAGGGCAGTTGCGCCATCGTCTGGGCAAACAGGCTGTCGGTCTCAGTCGTTTCCAGTCGTCGCTGTGGCGTGTCGTCCGTGCGGTCGCCCTTCCACCCCAACAGTTGCAGCAGGGGGTGCCGTCGCTTCTGTCGCCGCCGGTTCTGTGCCAGATTGCGGGCCGAGGTGGCTGCGTAAGCCAATAGCCGCTCCCTGCCGCCATCCAACTGGTCCAGCCGTTCCCACATCCTGAGCATCGTCTCTTGCGCCACGTCTTCGGCCTCCTCACAGCCTACCACCGCCGTCGCAGCCTCCACGGCTCGCCGCCGCAGTTCTGCCGCCCAGGATATGTACGTCTCTCTGTCCATCTGCTACTATATACACCAAAGTTTGCGAAATGCTACGCAAAATTAGCATTTTCTTTTGGAATGTCCAAGAAAAAAGCTACCTTTGCAACAAAAACAGGAAGAAATGCTCATCTTCGACATCAAGCGCTATGCCATTAATGACGGGCCGGGCATTCGGACAACCATCTTCATGAAGGGATGCCCGCTGCGCTGCGTGTGGTGTCATAACCCGGAAAGCTGGTCAGCAGAGCCGCAGGTGCTCTTCAAACAGTCGAAGTGCATCCGCTGTGGTACGTGCAACGAACCGGGCTTCACCGTGGACGACTGCCCCACCACCGCCCGCGAACTGTGCGGCCGTGAGTACACGATGGACGAGCTGATGGCCGAGATTGAGAAGGAGCGCGACATCATGGAGGACAGCGGCGGAGGCGTGACCCTCTGTGGTGGCGAACCGCTGATGCACCCCGACGATGCACTGGCAATCCTACGTGAATTGAAGAGACGCGGCTTCCACCGCACCGTCGACACGGCGCTCTATGTCCGGCCGGAGGTGGTGGACGCTGTGGCCGCCGAGTGCGAACTGTTGCTGATAGACCTGAAGTTGATGGACAGCGAGAAGCACCGCCGCTATACGGGTGTCGGCAATGAGCTAATCCTTGAAAACATACGCCGCGTGGCCGAAACCGGCCACGACTTCCGCATCCGCATCCCCCTCATCGACGGCGTCAATGCCGACGATGAGAACATCGAGCATACGGCCCGCTTTCTCAGTAGCCTCTCCCCTCCCTACGGGGGAGGGGCTGGGGGTGGGGCTGTCCACCTCCTTCCCTACCACGACGTGGGCAAGGACAAGCACAGCCGCATGGGTAGCACCTACAATCCTGAACACTTGCCGATGGCGTCGCCTTCTGATGAGCTGCAGCGTCACTGCAAAAGCCTGTTGGAAGCCCACGGGCTGCAGGTCATCATCGGCGGCTAAATAAATAAGAACAAATATAATAAATAAGAACAAATATGTTGAAGAAAAACTTAACAATTGTGCTCCTGCTATCGGTAGCAGCAAGTGTATTCGCCGAAGAGGTGGAAATTGATGGCTTGTGGTATAATCTGAACCCAGATGAGAAAGAGGCTCAGGTCATACAGTATAAGAAATCCTCCACGTATAGTGGTAACATTGTGATTCCCGAAAACGTGGTGTGCGACGGAGCAAGTTATAGTGTGACGAGCATAGGAGATAAGACTTTTATGTTTTGCGGTGGTCTGACCTCTGTGACGATTCCTAATAGCGTGACGAGCATTGGGATGGGTGCTTTTTATGGCTGTAGCGACCTGATGTCCATCACGATTCCCAACGATGTGACGAGCATAGAAGATTGTACTTTTATGTTTTGCAGCGGCCTGACCTCCGTGACGATTCCTAATAGCGTGACGAGCATAGGGAACAATGCTTTCACTGAATGCAGTGGCTTGACCTCAGTCACAATCCCTAACAGCGTGACGAGCATAGGAGAAGGCACTTTCTCAGGCTGTAGCGGACTGATGTCCATTACGATTCCCAACAACGTGACAAGCATAGGAAACAATGCCTTCTCTGGTTGTAGCGGCCTGACCTCCATCACTATTCCTAACAGCGTGACGAGCATAGGAGAAGGCGCTTTCAGTCATTGTAGCGGACTGATGTCCATTACGATTCCCAACAACGTGACAAGCATAGGAAACAATGCTTTCGCTGGTTGTAGCGGCCTGACCTCCATCACGATTCCCAACAGCGTGACGAGCATAGGATACAATGCTTTCTCAGATTGCAGAGGCTTGGTCTCCATTACGATTCCTAATAGTGTGACGAGCATAGGAAACAATGTTTTCCGTTATTGCAGAGGTCTGACTTCCGTAATGATTCCTAACAGCGTGACTGACATAGGCGAGGGGGCTTTCCATGGTTGCCGCAGCCTGACCTCAGTCACGATTCCCAACAGCGTGACGAGCATAAAATATTATACTTTCAATGGTTGCAGCAGCCTGACCTCCGTCACGATTCCTGACGGTGTGACGAGCATAGGAAACGAAGCTTTCAGTAATTGCAGCGGTCTGATTTCTGTGACTATAGGCAAGGGAATAGAAACTGTTGGTACCGGAGCGTTTGCATCATGCCTGGAACTGACTGATGTCTATTGCTATGCGGAGAATGTGCCAATTATGAAGGATTATTGGAGTAACACACCCTGTACTGATGCTTTTGATGGCTCCTACATCGAAAAAGCCACGCTGCATGTGCCTACGGCTTCTATCAAAGCCTATAAGTCTACGAAACCTTGGAGTGGTTTCAAGAATATTGTGGACATAGTTGACTTGAATTCAAGCGTGAACGACATGAAGACGCAGCCAGTAATGATACAAGCGACAAATGGCGTCATAACTGTGACAGGAGTTGACGATGGCATAAAGGTGGAGGTTTTCGGCATGAATGGCGTGCTGGCCGGTTCTGCCTACAGTCACAACGGCACGGCTACCGTCAGCACCACTCTGCAAACGGGTACAACAACTATCGTGAAGATTGGCAGCAGGAGCGTCAAAACAATTATGCGGGACGGTTCTACTGATCATTTTGAAAATTGGAGATTGAAATAAAAGCCAAAACTATGAATAAAAGAACTATTTTCCTCGGTCTTGTCTGTTGCGGCATCTTTGCTACCCGCACCCATGCCCAGCTTCAGACCAATGCAGGCATCCAGTATCTGCAGTGTATGCAGAAAGACGTGTCGACGGACTTCTACGACCTGTCGAACACCTATTTCCTGGCCGACTCGCTTGACGGTTTCAATACCGAAAGGGGTATGGGCTTTGTACAGTGGAAACGCTACCGATTGTCGCCCCGTCAGGCGTTCAACCTCAATGGCTACTGGCCCGTCCGTATGCAGATGCTCGACTTCCCCGATGCGGCGTATGAGAACGACCCGTTAATACGGATTATGATAGAGTGGATCACGCCGAGGACGGCGAGAATCAGAATGGATACATCACCGGCATTTAAAAGAATCGACGATTCGCACGATGTGATGTTCTGCGAGGCATTCAAGAAGAAATTGCCTACTCTGCGGGATTTGGACATCGAACTGAAGACCACTAATAACGACGAGAAGATAGCCTATCAGACGAAGTATGGCTGCATCGAGATTCAGCGCTATCCCTTCCGCATTGTGCTGAAAGATGCCAAGGGAAAGATTCTCACACAGACGCGCCATATCATCGATAACGACTCGACGCAGGTGAAGCTGCTGCCGCTGTCGTTTATCAAGCGCGGCAGTGACAACTCGCGCAGCGCGAACCCCGTGTTCCTGCTGTCGCCCGGCGAGCGCATCTACGGCTGCGGCGAGTCGTTCACCTCGTTGAATAAGGTGGGCCAGAAGGTACACCTCAGCGTCACCGACCCTCAAGGTCCTGAGACCGACGGCATGTACAAGCCCGTGCCCTTCTATTTCTCCAATCGTGGCTACGGCATCTTCATGCACACCTCAGCCCCTGTCACTTGCGACTTCGGGGCTTCGTATATTGGGGCCCAGCGCCTGTTTATGGCGGATGAAGAGATAGACCTCTTTGTGTTCTTCGGTGAGCCGAAGGACATCCTGAACGAGTATACGGAGATTACGGGCAAGTCGCCCATGCTGCCGCTGTGGAGCTTTGGCACCTGGATGAGCCGCATTACCTATTTCTCGCAGGAGGAGGGCCTCGACATTGCCAAGAAGCTGCGTCAGCACAAGATTCCCAGTGACGTTATCCACTTCGATACCGGCTGGTTCGGCACAGATTGGCAGTGTGACTATGAGTTTGCCAAAGACCGCTTCCCCGACCCCGTTGGCATGCTCAAGCAGTTGGCCAACGACGGTTTCCACACCTGTCTGTGGCAGTTGCCTTACTTCACGCCCAAGAACCGCTTCTTCAATGAAATTCTCTATGAGGACCTGCACGTGAAGAACGCTGATGGCGGCATGCCTGTGGAAGATGCCATCCTCGACTTCTCCAATCCTAAGACCGTCAGCTGGTATCAGTCGAAGATTACGAACCTGCTGAAGCAAGGCGTCTCGACCATCAAGTGCGACTTTGGCGAAGCGGCTCCCTACAACGGCTTCTACCATAGCGGCAAGGGTGGACTCTACGAGCATAACCTCTATCCCCTGCGCTATAACAAGGCGCTCTGGGAAGCTGTTGAGAGCCAGTATCCCGGCGAGGGCATCATCTGGGCCCGTTCGGCCTGGGCTGGTTCCCAGCGTTACGCCCTCCACTGGGGCGGCGATGCGGCTACTAACAACATTGGTATGCTGGGCGACCTGCGTGGCGGTCTTTCGTTCGGCCTGAGCGGTTTCTCGTTCTGGAGCCACGATATGGGCGGCTTTGTGACGGCTTCGCCCGAGGACATCTACCGCCGTTGGCTGCCCTTCGGCTTCCTGTCGAGTCATACCCGTGCCCACGGAGCGCCTCCCACCGAACCGTGGCTCATCTCGGAGTCGTTCACCAAGGCTTTCCGCGAGTGTGCCGAGATGAAATACCGGCTCATGCCCTATGTCTATGCTCAGGCCAAGGACTGCACTGAACGCGGTCTGCCGATGGTGCGTGCCCTGCTGGTGGAGTTTCCCGACGACCCCGGAGCCTGGCTCGTGGAGGACGAGTATATGTTCGGCTCGCAGATATTGGTGGCTCCGCTGCTGGAGAGCGGTAACAGTCGGACAGTCTATCTGCCCAAGGGTAAGTGGATTGACTACCAGAGCGGCAAGGTCTATGACGGCGGCTACCAGACGCTGACGGCAGGCCGTATTCCCGCCATCATCCTCGTCCGCGACAGCAGCATCATTCCCCATGCTCCGCTGGCTCAGCGAACAGACCAGATACAGTGGGACAAGGTGGAGCTGAAGACCTACAAGGCGGCAGCACAACAGTGTACCGGCCTGCTCTTCAAGCCTGGTGACAAAGCATTACAGGAAATCAAGAAATAAGGAAAGCATTATGGACAACACGGTAAACCAACGATTACAAGACCTCCGCGAGGTGATGCGGCGCGAACATCTGGCCGCCTTTATCTTCCCCAGTACCGATCCGCATCAGGGCGAATACGTGCCTGACCACTGGAAGGGCCGTGAGTTTATATCGGGTTTCAACGGATCGGCTGGCACGGCAGTGGTCACCATGACCAGTGCCGCCCTGTGGACTGACAGCCGCTATTTCCTTGCTGCCGAGGAGCAACTGAAGGGCACGGAGTTCCAGCTGATGAAACTGAAGATTGAGGGCACGCCGACCATCGCCCAGTGGCTCAACAGTCAGATTGTGGCTGGCGTTTCTCCCGCCAGCACGGAGGTGGGCATCGACGGCTGGTGCTCGTCGGCCAACAGCGTGAAGGAACTGATAGCCGACCTCAGGAAGGAGGGCGGCATGACGCTGCGCACCAATCTGGACCCGCTGAAGCTGATCTGGCGCGACCGTCCCGCCATCCCCGACCATCCTGTAGAGATTTACCCACTGCAGTATGCCGGTGAGGCCACGAGCAGCAAGATAGCCCGCATCTGCAAGGCCCTGCGCGAGAAGCACGCCGACGGTATGCTGATGTCGGCCCTCGACGATATTGCCTGGACGCTGAACCTGCGAGGTACTGACGTTCACTGCAATCCGGTGTTCGTCTCCTATTTGCTCATCTCGTCGAAGGATGTCACCCTATATATAGATAAGGTGAAGCTGACACCCGAGGTGTCGGCCTACTTGCGGCAGGAGGGCATCAAGGTCGACGGTTACGAGAACGTCGTGAAGGGACTGAAGGACTATTTCGAGTACAACATCCTGCTTGACCCCGACGAGGTGAACTACGCGCTCTACAGGACGGTTAGCTGCGAGATAGTGGAGGAGGAGTCGCCCGTGAAGCGGATGAAGACCGTGAAGAACGCCACCGAGATAGCGGGTTTTAGGTCGGCGATGCTGAAAGACGGCATCGCCATGGTGAAGTTTCTGAAGTGGCTGGATGAGGCCTGTGGGCAGAATGGGCATCGTGAGACGGAGATTTCCGTCGACCGGAAGCTGACGGCGCTGCGCTCCGAGCAGCCACTCTACCGCGACATCTCGTTCGACACGATTGCAGGCTACGGTGCCCACGCTGCCATTGTCCACTACGAGGCGACGCCCGAGACCGACATCCCCCTGGAGCCTCGCGGTCTGCTGCTGCTCGACAGCGGCGCGCAGTATTTGGACGGCACGACCGACATCACTCGCACCATTGCCCTCGGCCCGCTGACCGACGAGGAAAAGCTGATCTATACGCTGGTGCTGAAAGGGCACATCCAGATAGAGTTGTGCAAATTCCCCAGTGGGGCCAGCGGTACGCAGATTGACATCCTGGCCCGCAAGGACATGTGGCGCGAGGGACTGAACTACCTGCACGGCACGGGACACGGCGTGGGTACTTACCTGAATGTCCACGAAGGGCCTCACCAGTTCCGCATGGAGTGGAAGCCCGCCCCGCTCGTTGAGGGCATGACCATCACCGACGAGCCGGGCATCTATCTCGCCGGCCGCTGTGGTGCCCGCACGGAGAACACGCTGCTCATCACGGCCTACAAGGAGACGGAGTTCGGTAAGTTCCTGCAGTTTGAGCCGCTGACGCTCTGTCCCATCGACAAGCGCCCCATCATCCGTGAGCAGATGACGCAGGAGGAAATCGACTGGCTGAACGACTATCACCAGACGGTTTACGACCGCCTGTCGCCGCATCTTGACAGTGATGAGGTGAAGTGGTTGCGCGAGGCTTGTGAAGCTATCTGAAGATTATATTTCCTCCAAAGCGTAGTACTGATAGTCGCGCACGATACGGCGCAGGAAGAACTCATCGCCCGACTCGCGCCGACTGACACCCAGAAGCTGCTGCACCTTCTGCGACAGCTGGCTGATGCGCTCGGGCTGTTCGCTGTCGATGGCGCGACGGATGATGTCGACCTGCTCTAACGAGAGGTCAGCGGCCTGAGGGTAGGAGGGATGGTAGCCACGGGTCAGGTAATCGTACTCGTCGAGGCTGACCTGAATCTTGGAATAGCTGTGCAACTTGACAACCAGCGTGCCCGCCGCCATATCGCCGAGCCGCTGGTTGTTGCGGTTCAGAATCATCACCAGCACGCCAACGTAGCCTAACAGCGGGCCGTCGGCAATCATCAGCAGCCACCGCAGCAGGTAGGCAGCGGGCGAGGGTAGGGTGCCGTCGGCCATGATGACGCGCAGCATGATAAGTTTCTTGCCGATGGTCTGCCCCCCACTGAGCATCTCGCACAGCGGACAGTAAAACAGGATTGGCAGAGCGACGAGGGTGATGATGGCCGTAGGGCCGAACTTAATGCCGGTAAGGCGGATGAAAAGCACCCACAGAAAGAAGTAGGCTATCTGCACCACCCAGTCGATGACCTGTGCCACCATGCGCTCGCCGACGCTGGCCGGTGTCTGGCGCAGGCGTACATATTGTCCGGTAACGATGCTCTTTTCTGCCATTTCGTCGGCAAAGGTACGAAATTATTATCAATTATCAATTGTAATTATAAATTATTTCGTACCTTTGCACAGAATTATGAAGGAAGTCACGTTCATAAGACAGAACATCGAGAAGTGGCGCAGTGCTGAGCTGGTAGTGGATGCGGTCGGTGAGACCGAAGCCACCCAACTGGCCGACACCTACATCGACGTGACCAGCGACCTGGCCTTTGCGCAGACACACTACCCGGAGTCGAAGATTACACGCTATTTGAATAACCTCGCCTCGGCCCTTCACAACGAGATTTACCGCTCGCAGCGCTACCGCTGGTCGCGGCTCGTGACGTTCTGGACCGACGAGGTGCCGCGCACGATGTGGGAGGCGCGGCGCGAGTTGCTGACTTCGTTCATTATCTTCCTGACGAGTGCCCTGGTGGGCATGCTGTCGCAGCTGTTCGACCCGGAGTTCTGCCGCATCATCCTTGGCGACAACTATGTGGACATGACGCTGCAGAACATCGCCAATGGCGAGCCGATGGCCGTCTACAACGGCGACCCTGAGAGCGATATGTTCAGTATGATTACGCTGAACAATGTCAAGGTGTCGTTCGTCACCTTCGTCCTGGGCGTGTTCACCAGCATCGGCACGGGGTTCATCCTGTTCCAGAATGGCGTGATGCTCGGCTCGTTCCAGACGTTCTTCGCCCAGCACGGCCTGCTGTGGCAGTCGGCGTTGGCCGTCTGGCTGCACGGTACGCTTGAGATTTCGGCCATCATCGTGGCCGGAGCTGCTGGCATAGCCATGGGCAACGGCTGGCTCTTCCCCGGCACCTATCCCCGGCTCGTGTCGTTCCGGCGCGGGGCGCGTCGCGGTCTGCGCATCGTGGTGGGTGCGGTGCCGTTGTTCGTCGTGGCGGGCTTTATCGAGGGCTTCTTCACGCGCCACACCGAGTGGCCCGACCTGCTGCGGCTGAGCATCATCCTCTGTTCTTTGGCATTTGTTATCTATTATTATATTGTATTACCTAAAAAGAAAAACCATGAGCTCAGAGAAACCATTGATTAAACTCTATCGCAAGAGAACGTTTGGCGACAAGCTGTCTGACACGTTCGACTTCGTCGGCGAGAATTTTCGCACGCTGTTGAAGTACATCACCTACTTAGTCCTGCCTGTTGCAATCGTGCAGACGTTCTGCATGAACAACTTTATGACGGGCTATATGGAGTCTATCACCGCTATTACAAGTGGCGGAGGCCGGAACTTAGCCGATATGCTGCAGTGGCTCTCGTCGATGGGGCTGTATATGTTGGTGCAGTTCGTAGCCATCATCTTGGTCTATGCCGTGTCCTACACGATGATGCAGCTTTACGAGCAGCGGTCGGAGCGGCTGAAGGGTGTCACTTTCGACGAACTCCGGCCTGGCGTGGTTCAGAAGTGCTTACGCCAGCTGGTACTGCTGGTCACGAGTATTGCTATTTTTGTAGTCATCGTCCTGCTGATGGCACTGCTGATAGCCGCCAGTCCTTACTTCATCTTGCCGGTCATCATCATAGCCGCTGTGGTGCTGCCACTCTTCGTGCTGGTCTATCCCATCTACCTGTTCGAGGATACGGGCATCGTCAGCGCTTACGCCAAGTCGGTGCGCTTGGGCTGGAAGACGTGGGCCGGCATCGTTGGCGTCATGATTGTGCTCTACATCATCTCCTCCATCATCTCGGGTTTGATTTCCACACCGTGGTACATCATGGTCATGGCGAAAAACCTCCTTGCCACCCAGGGCAACACCTCGGGCTTTGTCTCGTCGTTCGGCTATACGGCCATTCAGTATCTGCTGGGTGTGGTGTCCAGCTTCGCCGGCAGTTGCATAATGGCATTGATGTGTATTGGCATCGCCTATCAGTACGGCCATGCCTGCGATAAGGTCGATGGCGTCGGCGTTGACCAGGATATTGAAAACTTCGAGACCCTCTAACCTACCACCTAACACCCATCACCCCTCACCCTTCACCTTGCCCGATACCCTCGTCATAGACAGCGCGCAGATAGCCCAGTGGCAGGCTCAGCAGGACTTCGACTACAACCGCGAGTTGGTCGGAGGTGGGATGACTTTCACTGAGTGGCTGATGATGCAGGTCAGGGAGTTCCTGAACGACATCTTCGGAGATGCTGTCAACAGTACCGTCGTCCAGTGGGTGCTTGCCATCCTCGCTGTCGGCGTGCTGGGCTTCATTGGGTGGTATCTGTGGCGCCAAAATGGCGGCATCTTCCGGCGGCAGGAACAGGGAGAGGCTACTGATTGTGATGCCGAGGACACCATCTACGGCGTCGACTTCGGCACCGCCATCAGCCAGGCTGTGGCCAACAGCAACTTCCGCGAGGCCATCCGCCTGCGCTACCTCCAGACCCTCAAAGCCCTCACTGACGCCAGCCTCATCGACTGGCAACCCTTCAAAACCCCAACGCAGTACGTCCGCGAGTTCTCAGCTGCCTGTTCGCTGTGCAGCGGCGGTGCCGCTGTCCCCACAGCTGCTGCCCCCGCCGCCTTCCGCACCCTCACCGCCCATTTTTTGCGCGTTCGCTACGGCAACTTCCCCGCCACCCGCCCGCTCTATGAAGAGGTGGAACAATTAGGAAAGGAGGTTGTCCGTGAACCGTAAGTTCTGGTTGCTAATCCTGGGTCTGACTGTGCTGATGCTCGTCTTGGAGTACCAGATGCCGCGCCGCTTCGTGTGGGAGCCGACCTTTGCCCATGCCGACCGCCAGCCCTTTGGCTGCTACGTTTTCGACAGCATGCTTGCCACCACGATGCCCCAAGGCTATGCCGTCTGCCGTAAGTCGCTGTCGCAGTTGGCTTTGGAGAAATCGTCGCCGCGTTCCATCGTCATTCTACAAATCGGCTACCAAGGACAGGACGTTAATATCGACACCCTCCTTGCTTTGGCCGCCCGAGGCAACCGCATTCTTTTTGCACACCCGTATTTCAATGACGAACTCTGCGATACGCTGAACATCTATTGTAACACGAAATATTACTTCGTTGCCTCCAATTTCCAGAAGAGCTTAGAGCAGATAAACACGTACGACAGCATATTCTGGGTAGGTGACTCAGCCCTTTATAAGCCTACTATTACCCGCGTTAATCCACAGTTTATCAATTCCGTTATCTTAGACACGATTCCAGCCGTCCCATTGGCCAAGATTAACAATTGGGAAGATATGCAATTCGCGGAAGAGCATATCGACAAGGACAGCCCTTATATGAAGGCAGATTCGTCGAAAACCAAGGTGGCCGACGTCGTAGCCCTAAGTTATCCCATTGGTCGTGGTGAGTTGATCCTCGTCACCACGCCGCTGCTGCTGACCAATTACGGCATTCTTAACAATCCCGCCTACGTCCATCGCCTGCTGAACCGCCTGAAGGATTTGCCTGTGGTGCGCACCGAGGCCTACATGCCCAACTACGACGTGGCGGAAAGTTCACCCTTCCGAGAGCTGCTGAAGCGTCCGCCCCTACGCTGGGCGCTCTACCTTGTACTGCTCGGTGTCGTGCTGCTGATGGGCTTCAGTGCCCGCCGCCGTCAGCGTGCCATCCCCGTCGAAAAGCCGCCCCACAACTACCAGCTTGACTTCATCCGCCACATCGGTACCCTACAATACATGAAACAAAAACATAATAAGAGTATATGGAAGAAAGAAAAAGCTTAGACCTGACGGCCTTCGCCGAGAAGGTACAGACGCTGCGCCAGGCCATCGGCGAGGTCATCGTCGGACAGGACCAGAACGTCGAACTGCTGCTGACGGCCATCCTCGCCGGTGGTCACGTGCTGATAGAAGGCGTGCCCGGCGTAGCCAAGACGCTGCTGGCCAAGCTCGTGGCCCGGCTTATCGACGCCAAGTTCAGCCGCGTGCAGTTCACGCCCGACCTGATGCCCAGCGATGTGCTCGGCACCAGTGTGTTTAACATGAAGACGCAGGAGTTCCAGTTCCACGCCGGTCCAGTCTTTGCCGACCTCGTGCTGGTCGATGAGGTGAACCGTGCCCCTGCCAAGACGCAGGCCGCCCTCTTTGAGGTGATGGAGGAGCGGCAGGCCACCATCGACGGTACCACTCACCCCATGTCGCCGCTCTACACCATTCTGGCCACGCAGAACCCTGTGGAGCAGGAGGGCACGTACAAACTGCCCGAGGCGCAGACCGACCGCTTCCTGATGAAGCTCACGATGGATTACCCGTCGGCAGAGGAGGAGCTGCGCATCCTGCAGCGTCATCATGAGAATGCCACGTTTACCGACCTCAGCCGCGTACAGCCCGTCATCACCAAGGAAGAGATTCTGCAGTTGCGCACCCTGCTCAGCGAGGTCTATGCCGAACAGTCACTGCTGCAGTATGTGGTCGACATCGTCCAGCAGACGCGTAAGAGCCGCGTCGTCTATCTCGGTGCCTCGCCCCGTGCGTCGGTGGCCATCCTGCAGTCGGCCAAGGCCTACGCTCTGCTGCAGGGCCGCGACTACCTGACGCCCGACGATGTGAAGACGGTTGTGCCCGCTGTGCTTCAGCACCGCCTCGTGCTCACCGCCGAGGCCGAGATGGAGGGCTATACGCCCCAGAAGGTAGCCCTCCGTCTGCTCGATAAAGTGGAGGTTCCCAAGTAATTGTTCCCTTTGCTGCAACAGTGTTGCAGCATAGAAAGACTGCCAATGTACCTGCGTCGCCGCTTCTACCTCCTGCTGCTTGCCGTCGCCCTCGTCACCGGCCTCGGTTCTGCTTACGCCCCTCTGTTTACGGTGGGACGGCTGCTCACTTTGCTGCTGCTTATAGCCACCCTCGCCGACGTCGCCCTGCTCTGGCACCGCCGTGCCATCACCGCCGAGCGCAGACTCAGCACCCGCTTCAGCAACGGCGACGACAATCCTGTTACCATCAGCGTTGAGAGCACCTACCCATTCCCCGTCCGCATCGAGGTAATCGATGAGCTCCCCTTCCAGTTCCAGCAGCGCGACGGCACTTCCCATTTCTCTCCCATCACCCACCACCCATCACCCATCACCTACTCCCTCCGTCCCACCCGACGCGGCGTGTATGCCTTCGGTCACGTCCTTGTCTTCGCCTCTACGCACCTCGGTCTCGTCGAGCGCCGCTACCGCTGCGCCTCGCCCTGCGACGTCTGCGTCTACCCTTCATTCCAGAAACTGCACCAGTATGAGCTGATGGCCATCAGCCAGAACCTGCAGCAGCCAGGCATCAAACGCATACGCCGCATAGGCCGCAATACCGAGTTTGAGCACATTCGCGACTACCTGCGCGGCGACGACTATCGCACTGTTAACTGGCGGGCGACCGCCCGCCTCAGCCGTCCGATGGTGAACGTCTATCAGGACGAGCGGTCGCAGCAGGTGTTTTGTATCGTCGACAAGGGCCGCGTCATGCAGCAGGCTTTTGAGGGCATGACCCTCCTCGACTATGCCATCAACGCCTCCTTGGCACTCAGCTATGTAGCCATGCGCAAGGAGGACCGTGCCGGACTCATCACCTTCAACGATAACCTTGAAACCTTCGTGGCTGCCGACCGCCGTCCCGGCCATATAAACAAACTCATGGAGACGCTCTACGCCGAGCAGACCAACTTTGAGGAGACCGACTTCTCGGCTCTCTCAGTGGGTATCGGCCGCCACATCAGCAAGCACTCCCTGCTGATACTCTTCACTAATTTCATGGGGCTCGTTTCCCTGCAGCGTCAGCTGCCGTTCCTCCAACAGATAGCCCGCCGCCACCGCCTGCTCGTCGTTTTCTTCGACGATGTGGAACTACAGCAGTTTGTCGCTTCCCCTGCAACTACTGCGGAAGAGCGCTATCAGCACGAAGTCGCCGAGAAGTTCGTTGCCGAGAAGCAGCTCATAGGTGCCACTCTTCGTCAGTACGGCATTCTCTCGCTATTGACCTCGCCGCAGGATTTGACGGTCGATGTCATCAATCGTTACTTGGCCATGAGAGCCTTTTGAGTAGTTAATTTATAAAAAAATAGCTAAAAACTTGGTGGTTATGTAAAAAAGTAGTAACTTTGCACCCGCTTTTCGTGGCCCCTGGTCCGAAGCACTAAGTTTAACAATTAAAATTTTAAAGCAAAGCAAAATGATTATTGTACCAGTAAAAGAAGGCGAGAACATCGAGAAGGCCCTCAAGAAGTTCAAGAGAAAGTATGAAAAGACAGGTGTCGTGAAGGAGCTGCGTCGTCGTCAGCAGTTCGACAAACCGTCTGTTCTGAAGCGCCTGAAGATGGAGCACGCCATTTACGTACAGCAGCTCCGCGCCACTGAGGAATAAAAAAATCCTAAAAAATTTGGTGGTTCGAATTTTTTTCCGTAAATTCGTTGCCGAAAATCGTGAGTAAGTGAGAGCCGTGGTGAAGCGTGCTTCATAAATGGCCGAACGTGAACGATTTATCCAAAGTTGAAAGGTAACGTTTATGATGGTCGACCAGTTTCTGAATTACCTGCGCTACGAGCGGAACAGAAGTCCGCTGACAGTGCGGTGGTACGAAGAGAATCTACGCGATTTCGAAACGTATATTCAGGGATTGGGCGATTGTCTTACGTTGCAGACTGCTGATGCCGACGTGATCAGAGGCTGGATGGAATACCGGATGGACGCGGGCAAGAAGCCTGCCACTGTGAACCGCGGACTGAGTGCCATAAGGACGTTCTATCGTTTCGCCTTATCACGTAATCTTGTCGCAAAAGACCCTGCCCGCAGTATATCGGGACCCAAGAAATCGAAACCGTTGCCACAGTTTGTACGCGAGGCCGAGATGGATCAGCTCTTTGATGAGACGCTGCAAGGGGAACAATATAATAATGTACGCGCGCGTACCATTTTATTATTATTCTATGAGACAGGAATCCGTTTGGCAGAATTGGTTGGCTTGAACAACGAAGATGTTGACTTCGCCGCTATGCAGCTGAAAGTCACAGGCAAGCGCGACAAGCAGCGCATCGTCCCTTTCGGTGACGAGTTGGCACAGGCACTGAGCGACTATATGACGCTGCGTGACCACGAGGTAGGAGGCCGTTCGTCGGCTCTGTTCCTGACCGACAAGGGCGAACGGATGAGCAGATGCCAGGTGCAGTACCTGGTCAAGAAGCATCTCTCGGAAGTCACTACGCTGAAGAAACGTTCGCCTCACGTGCTGAGGCACAGCTTTGCGACAGCCATGCTGAACAACGGAGCCGGACTTGAAAGTGTGAAGAAACTGCTGGGGCACGAAAGCCTGAATACAACAGAAATCTATACACACACTACGTTCGAACAGTTAAAGCGAGTTTACAATGAAGCCCACCCAAGGGCATAACCTTATTTATAAACTATTAAAAAATAGGAGGTAACTATGGAAATTAAAGTTCAGTCGATTCACTTCGACGCCACCGAGAAGCTACAGGCGTTCATCGAGAAGAAGGTCGCCAAGTTGGAAAAATCATTTGAAGACATACAGAAAGTAGAGGTGCAATTGAAAGTTGTGAAGCCCGCTACCGCCCAGAACAAGGAAGCAAGCTTGTCTGTGGCCGTCCCTGGAACCACTCTGTTCGTTGAGAAGACGAGCGACACTTTTGAGGAGAGTGTAGACCTTTGCGTCGACTCCATGAGGGCTCAACTGCAGAAATTCAAGGAAAAATTGAGAAATCACTAAAAAAAACTTGGAAAAGTTTTGGTAATTCAAAAATAAGTAGTAACTTTGCAGCCGTTTTCCGACAGGTCGTAAATCTGAAACAGAGAACGGCTGCTTTGAGAAGCCTCTTTAGCTCAGTTGGCCAGAGCACGTGATTTGTAATCTCGGGGTCGTTGGTTCGAATCCGACAAGAGGCTCAAAAGTGACGAAGACAAGACGCAAGTCTATAAATTGGGTGGATACCAGAGTGGCCAAATGGGGCAGACTGTAAATCTGCTGGTTTTTACCTTCGGTGGTTCGAATCCATCTCCACCCACTCTCAAGAGAGTTTGTTTTTGCGGAAATAGCTCAGTTGATAGAGCACTAGCCTTCCAAGCTGGGGGTCGCGGGTTTGAGCCCCGTTTTCCGCTCTATGAACAACAAAATGCTGTAATAGCTCAGTGGTAGAGCACTTCCTTGGTAAGGAAGAGGTCCTGAGTTCAACTCTCAGTTACAGCTCTCTGAGGAATGAGGAGGAGCAAAAACATAAGTATTCAAATATAAAATTAATAAAACAACAAAACAATGGCAAAAGAACAATTTGTGCGCACCAAACCGCACGTGAACATTGGTACTATCGGTCACGTTGACCATGGTAAGACAACTCTGACTGCTGCTATCACGACCGTACTGGCCAAGCAGGGTCTTTCTGAGGTGAAGTCGTTCGACCAGATCGACAATGCTCCTGAAGAGAAGGAGCGTGGTATCACCATCAACACCGCTCACGTTGAGTATGAGACAGCTACTCGTCACTACGCTCACGTTGACTGCCCGGGACACGCCGACTATGTGAAGAACATGGTAACTGGTGCTGCTCAGATGGATGGTGCTATCCTCGTGGTTGCTGCTACTGACGGTCCTATGCCTCAGACCCGTGAGCACGTGCTGCTCGCCCGTCAGGTGAACGTTCCCCGTCTGGTTGTCTTCCTGAACAAGTGCGACATGGTTGACGATGAGGAGATGCTGGAGCTCGTTGAGATGGAGGTTCAGGAGATTCTCGCTCAGTATGAGTTCGAAGATGATACTCCTATCATCCGCGGTTCTGCCCTCGGCGCCCTG
>JAEEGK010014163.1_pt1 | contig 17852 bp, 11 predicted proteins | sample 8958771 | NCBI WGS metagenome assembly JAEEGK01 (sample SAMN16246547, study PRJNA631951) | gut metagenome | biome: gut microbiome; feature: rumen; material: SC-attached | host: Bos | place: Iran: Karaj | collected 2018-10
TATTATCTTTATATAAATTTTTTTTTGATATTGTATCAAATTTAACATATCTATTATCAATAGTAGAATTAATAACTGATATATTACAAGTTCCATTAATTGGTTCTAATTCATAATAATATTTCCAACTATATTGTCCAGGATAAATACAAGGTTTATCATCACTTAATTTTAATTTAATTAAAATTGGTTTATCAGTTGATTGATTAGTATAATGTAAAAATTGTCCATTATTTAATTTTACAGTTTTATATTTAATATCTGAATTATCAATATTATTATTATTATCAATTTTTATATCATTTATTGGACAATCTTCATTTAAATTTAAACATAATTTTTGATTTAAAGAATCTAATATACCACATTCTTTTTTATCATTTGAACAATTTTGATTTAATTTAACTGCATTTTCAAGATAATAATTATATGATTTTCCTATTATTGGACAAAATTTAAATCCTTTATAATTATCAATATCTATTTTATCAATTTTTTCTATAAATTTACATTGTGCTTTAATTTCTTCATTTGAACATTTACCTTTAAATATTTTATTTTTATGTTCTGGTTTTTCTATTCCTGAATCTTTTCCTCTACAATCACATCCTTTTTCTATTCCTCCCCAAAATCCTAAATTAATTGATGGAGAACAATTATTTGTTAAATTAAAATCCATTATTGAAAAGTCTCCAAAATTTGTGTTTAATTCATTGAGAAATGCTTTAGGAAATGATATTTTATAAAAATATAATATTATAAATAAAATTATTAATCCTGTACAAATAATATTAAGAATTATTAATATTAGTAATCTTGTTCCATAAGTCATTTAGTTTAATAATCTTTTTTTTTTATTTATAATTCTTTTATTTTTTGATAATTATTTTTAAATAAAAAATTTGATATTTTTATCTTTGATTAATTAAAATAATAATTAATTTTTTTTTTAAATATCAATGCTTTCACTAAGTGAATATATAAATGAAACACGAAATGCAAAAACAAATGAAGGACTTCATTCTATTATAAGTAAAGAAATGGCAAATATTAGATCTCTTCCAAAAGAACAAAATACAACAGAAGTAAAATATATAAATTTAAAAAAATGTATTTATACAAGTTTACTTTTTGAAAATGAAGAATTATCATTTATATATATGACATGTATTGATTTATTAGCATCAACTGAATTTAAATATAAAAAATTAGCATATTTAGGTTTAACAATTTTTTTTGATGAAAATAGTGAATTATTAATGTTAACTGTTAATGTAATTAAAAAAGATTTATCAAATCAAAATGAATTTATAGTAATAACTGCATTAAATGCAATTAGTATTTTATATTCTGATTATTTAATTCCACAAATATTAAGTGATGTTTTAAATTTAATAGAAAGTAAAAAAATAAAAATAAAAAAAAGAGCAATAAATACTATGATTCATATATATAAAAAAAGTAGTGATAAAACTGATTATACAAATACTTTAATTGAATCTTTAAATAAAATATTAATTGATAAAAAAGAAAAAGAAAATGGAGTTTTATTAAGTGTAATTCAATTATATAATGAAATAGCAAAAAGTGAAAAAATAGAAATTAAAAATTTTAATAAATTAATAAAAGCTTTAATTGAAATTTTAAATAATTTATTAAACGGTTTAGACACATCTGAAACTCAATATGAAATTGAAGGAATATATGATCCTTTTCTTCAAGTTAAAATAATTGAATTATTAAGAAATTTAATGAAATATCATGATAAAAATTTTAAAGAATCAAATCAATTAAATAATATTTTAGCTTCTATTTCAACAAATACTAATTTTGAAAGTAGTTCTGGAAAAAGTATTCTATATGAAGTTGTTTTGACTATTATTTCTATTTCATTAAATGATGAATTAAATGATATTGGAGTTAATATTATATTTAAATTTTTAAAAATTGAAAATGATATGAATTATAAAAAAATTGCATTAAGTTTATTAAATGAAGTCTCACAAAATAAAGATTATATTAATAAATATTTAAAAAAAAATAATGATATTTGTAATGCATTATTATATAACATTAAAAATTATGATTCAAATATTAATATAAATGAAAATGATTTTATTTCTAAATATTTTTCTTTATTATTTAAATTAGTTGATAATTCAAATATTAAAATTATAATTAAAGAAACTATAAATTTTATTTTAGCAAATAGTGAAAATAATTTAGTTAATGAAGAATTTACTACTTTAATTTTTAATTTACTTGATGAATTTTCAAATAGTTATAAATATCAAATTGACACTCTTATTCAAATAATGAAATTTATTGGTAATTATTTTGATTCAAAAATATCTGATTCAATTATAAATTTATTTTTAAACATTAAAGAATTACATAAATATACAATTATGAAATTATTAAATGATATTGAAGAAAATTATGGACAAAAAACTTTAGTTAATACTACTATTTATTTATTAGGAGAATTATATAATGAAATTGATAAAGATATTTTTAATGACAATCATTTAATTGAATTGTTTAAAAAATGCAAATTAAATTATAAAGAAAATAATTATTTAATTAATACATATTTTAAATTATTGATAAATGAAAAATATGAAATTAGTAATGAATTAAATGAATTTTGTAAAAATGAAATTGAAAGTATGAAAAAAAATTATAATTTTGAATTACAAGAAAGAGCTTGTGAATATTCAATATTTTTTAACAAAAGTTCTATAAAAATTGATATGAATATCCCTTCATATAATGATAAAAAAGATAAAAAAAATTTTAATGAAAATAAAGTTATATTTGATCCTAATTTTGATGAAGAAGATGAAGAATCTTTAAAATATATAAATAAACAATTATATATGAAAAAAATTGAAGAAGAAAATGAAATTTTTCAGTTTGTTAATAATATTCAAGTTAAAAAACCACAAAATATAAAAAAAGAAAATAAAAATAATGATAATAATATTAATATATTAGATATTAATTTTTTAAATATTAATACAAATGAAAATAATATGAATAAAGAAAAAAATTTACTTGAAGAATTTGATTTTATAACAGATGAAAATGAATCAAACAATCAAATAAATAATAATTTATTTTCATTCATTGAAAATATTACAGAAAATAAAGAAGAAGAAAAAAATGAAGAAGAAGATAAAAAAGAAGAAGAAAATAAAGAAGAAGAAAAAAAAGAAGAAGAAGATAAAAAAGAAGAAGAAAATAAAAAAGAAGAAAATAAAAAAGAAGAAAATAAAAAAGAGGAAGATAAAAAAGAGGAATAAAGAAAATAAAAATAATTAAAATAAAATAATAATATTTTTAAAAATATAAATATTATATGAATAATTTAAATATTTATTTTTTATTTTCCTTTATTATTATTTTTTCAACTGCTTTCATAATTTCATTAGAATATCCTTTAATTTTAATTCTATCAATAATATTACTTGGAAATACTCCCATATGATAAAGTAATCTAATAGAAACTATTTTATAATAAGTTCTTTTTTGTCTTAAAGAATAATATCTAATTAATAATGATTCTACATCTCTTTTATTATTAAATAATTTTTCAATATATATAAAAATTAAATATCTATTTTTTGAATCCCACCCTGAATTTATTTTTTGTCTTTTATTTAAATTTATTATTAAATTTCTATTAAATGCAGTTGTGATTATTTTTGAATTATTATCAATATTTTTCATCTTATCATATATAGTATCATTTGGATTTAATGTATTTTCTTTTCTTTTCTTTTTTTTTAATTTATTCTCTCTTGTTATACTTAATCTATTTTTTAATTTATTATTTAATTTTGTTGTATATGATTTTTTTATTTCAGAAATTGAAGAATCATTTTCTTTTTTTACTGTATTTGTTTTTTTTATTTCTATCAATTTATTTAATGATAAAGTATTAGATTTTTTTATATTTGAGTTTTCTTTATTTCTTTCTTTATTTAAAGAAATACTCTTAAGTAATTTCTTTTTTTCTCCCTTTATTTTTGGTAAATCTTCTTCAATTTTTTTATCATCAATTTCTTCATTTTCCATATAATTAAGCATATTTTCATTATCTTTTAATTTTTTTTCTACTTTTGTTTTATTTTTGAAAGTACTATTCTTTGAAATATTCTTAGAATCATCTTTAATTATATCATTTAATAAAGGTAATTTTTCAGTATCATCTTTAATTTTTTTATTTGATTCTTTTTTTCCTACAATATTTTCTTCAATTTCAAAATCAATATTTTCTTCATAATTATTAAATTTATTAGAATTAAGTTTTGGACCATTTTTTTTATCAATTTCTTCTTTTTCTTCATAAAAAAATTCTTTTTCTTTATTTTTATTAAGTTTTGGACCATCTTTTTTATCAATTTCTTCTTTTTCTTCATAAAAAAATTCATCTTTATTTTTATTTACATCTTTTAATTTATTTCCATTATTTATACTTTCTTCAATTACATCATTTTCATCAAATTTATATTCTTCTTCAATATTATCTTCATTTTTCTTTTCATCAAAATTTTTATCATTTTCATCAAATTTATATTCTTCTTCTTCATCTATTTTTTTATCATTTTCATCAAATTTATATTCTTCTTCTTCATCAATTTTTTTATCATTTTCATCAAATTTATATTCTTCTTCATCTTCATTTTCAATTTCTTTTTTTTCTTCATTTTTAACACTAATTGAATTATAAAAATTCATATTTGATTGTTTTCCACTTTTAAAAGTTTGATTATAAGTATTAGACATTTCTTGTTCTGATGGTTGATAAAATTTTTCAATTCTTTTTTTATAATCTTTTTTAATTAAAGGATTTTTAGTATTTTCAAATATAACACTTGAATCATTATAATAATTATCTTCAACTTGAGGATTATAAGTTGGAGTCATATCATAAAAATCATTCCATTTTCTTATCATTAAATCAGTATTATATATTGCATCTTCATAATCATTTTCTGATATTAATAAATATGGTGAGTCAGTTAATCCTAATTTTTTTGACATTTTATTATAATCTTTAAAATAACTATCCATTGTTTTTTTTAATTTTTTTTGTTCATTTATTTCATTCATTTTATATTCATCTGGATATAATGGTTTTCTTTTTTTACTATTTCTAAACCTAGTTTTATAAACACTTTTCATATTATTTATTAAAAAAAAAAACCTAAAAAAAAAGAATAAAAATTAAAAAGAATATTAAAAAAAAAAATTAAAAAAAATAAAAAAATTAAAAAATAATAAAAAAAAACCAAAATTTTTAAATATAAAAATTCCTATATAAAAAAACCCTAAAATCCATTTTCTTTAATATACTCAACTAATTTCTTAATAGCTTTCCCTCTATGACTAATTTCATTTTTTTCTTCAGGACTTAATTCAGCAACATGTCTTCCATCAGGTAAAACAATAATAGGATCATATCCAAATCCATTATTCCCTTTAGGGCCATCTAAACATACTTTTCCTTCTAAATATTCTTCAAAAAAGTGTTTATTTCCATTAGAATCAATATAACAAACACAACAAGTAAATCTACAAGTTCTTTTTTTTTCTTCAACTCCTTCTAATAATTTTAATACTTTATTATATCTATCTTCATCACTTGCATTTTCACCTGCAAATCTATGAGAATGAATTCCTGGTTCTCCATTTAAATAATCTATACATAATCCACTGTCATCTGCTATTACTGGTTTTTTACTTAATTTATATATTGATTCTGCTTTTATTAAAGAATTTTCTTGAAATGTTTTACCTGTTTCTTCTACTTCTATTTCGTATCCTGCTTCTTTTTGAGATATTATATCTATTCCAAATTGAGATAGTTTTTTTTTTATTTCAAATATCTTGTTCTTGTTGTTACTACAAAAAATAAATGTTGCTTTGTTTTGGGTTTTTTCTGACATTTTTTGACTTTTTTTTTTTGTAATAAAAATTTAAAATTAATTAATTTTTTTAATGAATATTTTTTTTTAATATATATATATTATTAATTTTTTTTTATTGTTTTGATGTATTTTCTGAATATAATGTTGAGTTTATATTTTTTTCCATTCTTTTTCGGTATTTTTTTGATATTCCTTTTCCATCTCTTATTAATTCTTTTCCATTTTCACTTAAATTTTTTGAGATTAAATATACTAAAATTTCTATAAATGAAAAAATAAATCCAATAAAAAAACTAATAATGCCAAATTTTTTTTTAATTATATAAAAAGCAAAAAGAGTCCAACTAAAAGATGCAAATAAACCAATTATACAAGTATAAATTGGAATTAATTTATATTTATTTTTTTTAATAACATTTATTATTTGAACACCAGGAGCAGCATAAACTAAAATTGTTGAAAAACAACACAAATTATAAAGAATTTCATTATTTTTTATAAATAAAATACAAATAAATGATAATGATAAAGAAAAACAAAAAAATATAGTTGAAATTATAATTGATTTTAACATATCTTTTTTTGATAAATAATATATTAATAGACATAATAATGATAATGATATTATATTTGAAAAAAAATTTCCAATTGCAATATAAGGTTTTTCAATTTTAAATCCATAACAAGTCCATATTAAACAATTTAAATAATTTATTGCTATAATTAATCTTGGAGTAAAATTAAGCAATGATATTCTTTTTTTAAATTTTGAAATTAATAATAATGGAGATAAAAAGAATAATATATTTAAAAAAATACAATACCAACCAAATATAATTTCTGAATTTTTTACCACTTTTATTTTAAAAAATATTCATTTTTTATTTTTTCAATAATATAAAAATCTAATTTTATTTTTATTATATTAAATTAATATTTATATTTAAGGAATTAATAAACTAATTAATCTTTTTTTAATTTTCTTTTCTTTCTACCACATTTTAAAAATAGTTTTGTGATATATATTATCAAAAAAATAAGAGTTAAAATAAAAATTATAAATCCTACTTTAAAATCTAATCCATCTAAAAATAGAATATTTTTCCTTTTAAAAGGTGTAATTATTTTTTTATATGTATAATTAAAACCATATTCTATCCAATAATTATATTCATCTTTTGCATTTTTATTTGATTTTAATATTTTTGATATTCTTTCTGCATTTTTTTTATAGTCTGAATTTAAATCTATTTCTTTAATTAATTCATTAATATTGCCAAAATTATCATTTAAGATAATTGCAGCTCCTGTTTCTTTTAAATATTCATTTAAATTTTGTTGAATTGTTCCTTTTCCATATACAATAATAGGTATTCCAAAATATAAGCATTTACTAATTTGATTAATATCACTTTTAATTAAACAATATTTTATATTTTGATTAATAAATTCATTTTCATCTCTTGTATATTTTACATTAATCTTTATATTCGTTAAATCAATTTCACTGTTAATAAAAAGGTAATTATTTGTTTTAGTATTATTTAATGTTTCATTTTTTAAAATAAAACTATTAAAAAATAACATATTTGAAGGATGATTAATTGGAGTAAAAATTCCATTTGGAAATTGAATTATATAAAGAGAATTTAAATTAAAATAACTTTTTATCCTCATATATTTAAAAATATGAATGTCTTTTAAAATACTTAATGATTGTTTTTGTGCATAATGAAAATAATATATGTCAATTATATTATATATATAATTTAATATTTTTAAATGAAATTTATTTTGAAAATTATTTCTACCAATATAAGGAATGGTCCAAAAATTAATATCAAATCCTTCAAATAGAAATTGAGGAGCAGGAATATTGCATAAATAAATAAATAAAGGAATTTTAAAATATTCTTTTAAATATATTGAAATATAATTTGGAATATTTGTTTGAATCATTGAAAAATTTATTTTTGCTTTTATTAATTTATCTAAAATTTTTTCTTTTATAAATGACTCTGTTAATAATTTTAGTCTAGAATTAAAAATATCTTTATAAAAAGAAATTTTTTTTGATATTTCCTCTTTCATTGGTTTTAAATTATCAGAATTTCCATAAGGGTATAAAATATATTTTTTATTTGGATTTTTCCATTTATTTACTTCACTTTGATGAATTATTAAATGATAAGTATAATTTGAATTATCATATAAATTTTTTATATCTAAATTTTCATTATTTCCATTTGGAAAAAATAATACTAATATATTTCTTTGTCTTTGAGAAGAAATGATGTTTAAAAAAATTATGAAACAAAAAATATTTAAATTCATTTTTTATAAAAATATTAAAAGGAAATGTTAATAAAAAATCTATGTTATAAATAAATAAAAATTTTATTAAAGAATAAATAAATTTAGTTTGAGATACTAATAATATAATAATTATCTTTTTTCTATTAAAAAAAAATTAAAAAAAAAATATTCAAATCATTTAAATCCAATTTAAATTTTTAAATAATAAAAATTTTATTATATAAAGAAAAGAATGGAAAATATAATTAATGAATAATAAAAATATGAAATAAATATTATATATATTTTAATATTATTTTAATATTAGTATATATATTTATAATTTATTCCAATAAAAAAACCAATATTTAAATCGTGTGAAAAAAATTAATTTATTTAAAACTTGGTATTATTATTACTCAAATTTTAATTTTAATTTAAAGTATTTTTAATATTAAAAAATTATCAAAATTAAATTGTGATTGTGAGGACGATTATACAAATAATTTAATAAATACATTAAAAAACAATTTAATATAATTCATATTTATATAATTTTAGTTATTGATTCAATTGGAATTTTAAGTAATTAATTTCTTCTAGTTGAAGTAATTGCTTCTGGAGATTATAAAAACGAAAATAAATTTATTAAAACCTATTTCAAATAAAAAACATTTGCTTTCAAATTCTAAAGAATTTCAAACTTATAATGAAGATGTTGATTATAATGGAGGAGGAAGTTTTTAATTAAATTAGTTAAATATATAAAAGAATAAGTGGTTTTTATATTTATTCAATTTTTTAAAAAATTTATAATAATAAAATTTTAATGAATTATTTATTTTATAATTTATTAAAAAATTCTTCTAAGAATAAATATTTTTATTAATTAATTATTTAATTTATAATAATTTATAATTTATTTTTCTCATTTATATATATTTTAAATCAATTCTCCAATTATAATATTATTTGAATATGGATGAAATGAAAAAATTTTACCTATAAATTTTATATTTTTTATATTATCATTATTATATAAAATTAAAGATTCTAATTTTTCATTTTCATCTAACTTTATATCAATTTTTTCTCTTATTTCTAAAGAATTAGAATCTACAATAAATAAAGATTTTTCCTGAGTATAAAATAAAAAATTATTTTTATTTAAATATAAAATATCATACATTTTATCTAATAAATAATTTTCTATTATTTCTTTTTTATTAAAATCAAAATAATATATTGTATTTTCATCACAAAAATATTTTTCAGATAATTTTTTAAAACAATATGCTGAATTAGTTTCAAAATTTGAATCATAAATTTTTTCTAAATTATCAATATTATAAATAGTAATATAATTTTCATTATATTCATATGGTTCATAAGGATCATCTGAAGAAAAAGAAAATCCATTAAGATAAAAAATATGATTATAATTATTAAAAGATTCAAAAACTATTGTTATATGTTCTAATTCATTAAATGAATCTTCATCAATATTTATATCATCATTTTCATTTGATTTCTTTTTAATTTTATATTCATATTCAATTAATAAATTTTCTATTTGAGAAAATAATATTTTTCCTAAATAATCAAGTTTACATAAAAATTTGCTTTTTATCAATAATATTATTTCATTTTTTATTTTATTTTGAGTAAAAGAATATACATTTTTAATTGAAAAAAGATGTTTTAATTTATTATTATTTAAATCTAATTGCCATGATGAAAGAGTAGTTCCAGATAGCATTAATATTGTATTTTGAGGAGTTATTTCAATTTTATTTGCATATATACGTTCAGGAAATTCTAATTTTGATATTATTTCAAATGTTTTTAAACTATAAAGAGTCAAATTTTGAGAGAATATTAATAAATTATTTTCATATAACATTATATTATTTGAGAATTTCTGATTAATTTTGGAAATAATATTCATTTTAATTGTTGATATTTGGGCGTTTTCTGGAATAGACATTTTTAATTATTATTTTAATTACTTAATTTATATATATATATGAGAATAAATAGAAATAAATATATTATTAATATAATATTATAATTATTTAATATATTTAATTTAATTAATTTTAATTATTAATTTTATTCTTTATTCAAAATAAAATCATTAATTCAAATATTAGAGATAAAAAATAATCTTTATTTATTTTTTTTATTATCAAATTAAAACATAAAATATAAAATAAAATAAATAAAAATAAATGAATGATTCATGTTTAAGATTATTTATAATAATAGATGTGATATCTTTTATAATAATTTTCATATGTTCCATTATATATTTAACATCAACAACATTTTCAACATCATTCTTAAGAGAAATGAATGAAAATTTCAAAGGGATTCCAATTTATTCATTAAATTCAAATTGTAATAATCCTTTAGTATTAGGATATTGGGCAGGAACTAGGGCAGGATGTGATTGTAGAGGTATATATGATAGATATATTTCACATCCAAATAAATTTACTATAGGTGCTTGTGGTTATAATGAAACAAGAGCAAAATGTATAAATTATGATAGTAGAGATTCAATAAATTTTATTAAATATGAAGGATTTTCATTTTGTATTAATGAAGGAAAAAATGTTTTTGAATATAAATATTACACAGAAAATTCTGTTTCAAAAGATGAAGAATGTGCTAATGGATTTAAATCATGTGGTTATTTAGATACATTAGATCAAAAATTATGTATTAAAAATGATGAAGAATGTCCAATAAATGATTTAATTATTAATAATGCAAAAGAAGGACCAAAAGATTATATTACTATTCCTTTAAATAATAATAAATATCTTCATTATACAAATAAAAATAATCAAAGTCATATTATAACAAAATTAAAATTAAGTGAATATAATCAACCTTGTATTTATCCTGGAGAATTTAGTTGGAAATATCATTATTTTTTAGAACAAAATTCTAGTAATTGTAAAACTTCAATTGAATCTAAAACTTATGATATTAGATATATTGAAATTGATAATATTAATAAATATGAATTATATTATGACAATGGTGTATTGGATTCAATTAAGGATTTACCAAATTATTATACTCCAATATTAAGATATGATATAATTTATTTATATAAAAGAACATTTTTAGGTATCGACAAAAAATGTATGAAAAAAAATAAATTTTCTTTTGAATATTTCATTAATTTAAAAGAGAAACATTCAAATGCAAAATATTACATTCAATTAGATTTAATAATTTTAGGATTAGTTATATTTACCACTATTTTATTGCTTGGTATGGCTGTAATAGAAGGAAATACTCAAATATTAGAAATTTTTTGCTTTATAGAAATTTTATTTATATCAAAATTTACTCATAAAGATAATGTTAGTTTAGCAGTTTTCATGGTTTTTACTATTATTCATATTGTTCTATTTATATTTAATTTAAAGTCCTTAATTAATTTATTTAGTATTGACATTAAATTTAATTGTGGTGATTCATTAACAAATGCTTTAATTAGAGAATTAACAAAAATTATTGGAAAAAATATTACTATAAATATTATTATGATTGTTTGTTCTTCTATTACTATATTATTTTTAATAGGAATTGTATTTATTGAAATTTTTAAAAAAATAGGTGAATGTAGATTTAAAAAACAATGGAATTCAGATTTTAATAATGGTTTGATAAGTGAAAAAAATGAGAAAGATGATTTAGGAATTGTATATAAACCGAATAATGTTTCTAATGAAAATTGTGAAACATCAAAAGCTCATGTTACTAACATTCTTACTTCAGTAAATGATAATAATATAAATAATCAAAACAATATATATACACCTTTTTCAGGACAATATAATCCAAATAATGGAAATAATAATGAAAATTTGAATAATAATACTTAATAGAATAATTATCCACCTCCACCCTTAAATATCTAAATAAATAGTATTTAGTTATTTTATTTAAAATTAATTTTTATTTATTTGAATATTATATAGTATTTTAAAATAATATAATTATTATATTTTCATTTTTTACTTTTTTCATATATTTTATATTTATTCACAAAAAAATTAATAAAAATTCATGGAGAAAAATATTATAAAAATTCATCATAGAAAGATAAATTTATCAAGAAACAAAAGTCAAAAAAATAATTTTTCAAGAACAAAGTCAATAAATTCAATTAAATCTCAAATTAATATAAATAAATATAAATTAAATAATTGTAATAGTTATTGTGAAATAAAAAACAGTTTAAATAGACCAACAACTAGTGAAATTAAAAAAAAATTATTATTACCTAAAATTGATAGTAAAAATAATAGAACACCAATTAAAATAAGAACAAATAAAATTGATAATGTAAATAAAACACCAAATCTTGAAAATAGAAAAATTAATAGGTATCTGAATTTATATAATAATCAAATAAATAAAAACATTAATAAAAATTATATTGAAATTACAAAAAGTAAAAATAATTTAAGGATTAAAAATTTTAATGAAGTTAAAAATAAATTATTAAATAATAATCATGAAAACAAAATAAAAAATAATTTGAATATTAAAGGGAATAATAAAAATCATGATTTTGAAAAAAAAACAATTTTAATTCAAAAAGTATTAAGAGGTTCAATAACAAGAAAAAAATATGAAAAAAAATTATCTAATATAAAAACTAAAAATAATAATTTATCCAAAATTACACAAAATAAAAGCAAAGATAAATTAAAAAATAAAAGTAAAACAAAAAGTAGAAGTCAAAGTAAAAAAAAAATTAAAAGTAAAAATAATATAAAAAAGAAAAATAAAGGTAAATCATTGAATAAAAGTAATTTCAAACACACAAATATAAATTGTTTAACAATAAGTAGTGAAGTAAGTAAAGTTTCAATTAATTCAGAAGATTTAAATTTTTCAGATGAAGAATCAGATGATATAAATGAAGATGATTTACCAAGTGATATTGATTAATATAATAAAATTCTATTTTTTTTTATTATTATTTTTCATTAATAATGATAAATATATAATTTTTTTATAAAAATAAATTTAAATATTAATTTAAAATATTTTAATATCTACCATTAAATATTATTATTATTAATTTCTTAATATTCAAAATTAAGTTATTGATCTACATTATTTATTATATAAAATAATAAATATATATAAAAATTTTAACTTTTAATATTTTTTCTATTAACATTACCTTCATATTCACCAATACAATTTCCAGAAGGATAATAATTTGCAACTGAATAAATTTTTCCATTTTTTTGACTTAAAGCAATACCGAAACCAACTTTTTTTGTATTTACCCAAATTAATTGAGTAAATCTCGATGCATTTATAAAATCTTTTGGATTATTAAAATTATAATATTCAATATCATTATAAAAATTATCTGTCATTTCTTTACCTGTAAATAAAGTTCCATTTGAATAAATATTTTCACCAATTATTTCTCCATTTTTTAATTTACAATTTGAATGAAATTCTTTTCCTTCATTTGCTATTTTTTCTGCATGTTTTTGTGCATGTATTTGTAAATCATTATCTAATTCTAATGGTTCTGTATTATGTTCTTTTCTATATTTATTATGTTGTTCTAATGCATTTTTAGAAAATTTATATATTTCAATTTCAATATTTTTATGATTAAATTCATTTATGAAATCATTAGAATTTTTAACTTGAAAACAACCCATTTATTTAATTAAATCAATTAGTTAATTTTTATTATTCACTTTTTATTATTTTAAAAAAAATAAATATTATATTTTAATTAATTTATTTGAAAAATCAAAAAAAAAAATCATATCATAAAATATGAAATTCCTACTTCTAATTCCTTTATTATTTTTATTTTATGAAGTATCCCCAGCACTTTTATTTAAATTAGGTGTAGTAGAACCAGTTTGTTTTATAGATGAATTTTTTATAGATAGTCCAGTATTTATAAAATGGAAAATATTTACTCCATCAAGACAAAATGTAACAACAATATTAAAACATATAAGATTAACAGTTGAAAAAAATAAAGAAATTGTATATGAAGCATTTGTTAATAATTATAAAGGAAAAGCAGCATTTTCTTCAGTTGAAAGTGGATTATTTCACATTTGTATTCAAAGAGCAAGATATCAAGGATCAAATTCTCCTACTGAAGATATTTTTGTTAATATCAAAATTACAAGTGATAATATGGAAGAAGTTAATTTAGATGATGCACTTTTATTTGAAGATGTTTATGAAGTTAGAAATAAAACTTATTTTATTGAAGATTTATCTAATAATATTATTCAAGCTCAAAATAGTGAATTAGAATTAGAAAATATTTCATCTATTGAAACTATTTCTTATACTAAATGGTATAAATATATTGCTTATGCTCAACTTATTATTACTTTTGTTATTGGATGTATTCAGATAATTAATTTTAGAAAGTTTCTTAAAAGTCAACATGTTATTTCTTAGGATATTTATTATTATATTTAAATTGTAAATTATTGATGAGAATTAAATTAATTAAATTTGTTTTTTCTAATTTAGAATAATAAAACAATTATTTAAAAAAGATTTATTAATAGATTTATTTTATGGAATAATATTTTTAATTATTTTATATTTTTTTCCATTTTAATTTAATAGTTTTTTATAAATGTTTTATTTTTTTGGTTTGGAAAAAAATATCATAAATAATAAACTAAAATCAATATAAAATTTTAAATATTTTATAAAACATAAAACCTAAAATAAAAAATTATATAATGTATTTAAATGTATTAATGTTCATTTTTATATTTATATCATTTTTAAATAAAACAAAATCTGTAATAGTATTTAATTTTGAAAAAAAATTTAATTTAGCAAATATAAATGAAAGTATGCTTTATGATTATTTTTATAATAATGATTTTATAAGTTATATTTCAATAGGAACTCCACCACAAAAAGTCCCATTAAATATTAATTTTGAAAAGCATTCTTTTTTTATTTTAGAAAAGGAAAAATCAGGAATATATAATAAAAATTTATCTTCATCATATAAATTAATAAATAAAATAAAAAAAAGAGTATTCTCAGAATATTTTAGTGAAGGTTTAGAATCAAATGAAACAATAATATTAAAAAATGATAATGATAAAGAAATTAAAATAGAAGAATCATCATTTATGATTCCAATAAAAGAAGAAAAACCAAATTTAAAAATTCCATATGGTGGAATTGGTTTAAATTTTAAATCACATGTTGATATTAAATATGAAAATTTTGTTTATCAAATGAAAGATAGAAATATAATTAATTCATATGCATTTTTTTTAACTTTTAATGAAAAAAATAATAGTGAAGGTAAATTATATATTGGAAGTTATCCACATCAATTTAATACAAAAAAATATAAAGAAAATGATTTTCTTTATATGTCAGCTAGTTATAATAATATTGGAAATCCTGTTTTTAAAGTTAATTTTGAGAATTATGAAATTTTTGGTAACAAATATAAAATGAAGAGTATTGATTTTAATGCTTCTTTTAGTGGTATTCTTGGAAATAGGAGTTTTAAAAAAATAATTGAAAAATATTTTTTTAAAGATTTATATGAACAAAATATTTGTAAAGAAGTTATTATTAATAAAGCATATACTTTTATTGTTTGTAATGAAAAATGTAATGTAGAAAAATTTGGTAATTTTTCTTTTTATTCTAAACAATTGAATTATAGTTTTGTTTTAAGTTATAATGATTTATTTAAAAAAGAAGGAGATAAATATTATTTTTTAATAGTTTTTGATACTGTTTTTTATGAAGATTTTAAAATGGGAGAACCATTTTTAAGAAAATATTTTATAATATTTGATCAAGATAGAAAGATTATAGGTTTTTATAATATTAATAAAAATGATGATAAAAAAAATACTTTTGTTTATATTATTATTTTCATTTTAATTGGAGTTTGTATCATTTTAAGTGCTTTTTTAACAAAATATGTTTTATATAAACCAAGGAAAATCAGAGCTAATGAATTAGAAGATAATTATGATTATCTTCCTGAAAATCCAGAAAATTATAATATAAATTAAAATTAAATTATTTTTATTATTATTTTAAATTATTTAAAAATTATTATATTATTTTAAAAACATTAATTTTAATTTGCATAAATAATGCATTTTTATTATTAAAATAAAACTAAAACTCAATTAAACATTTAAAATGAAAAAAAAATATTTTTGATTTAATTGATATTTTTTAATTATTTTATTTAAAATATATTTTCCTAATATATATAATATTATGAAACAAAAAAGAAGTGAAAATGGAGCATATTCAACAATAAAAACTTTCAGTCAAGATGATATTCCAAGATGTTTGCAATGTAATTTAATATGTTTACTCAAATTAAATTATAGAAAAAGAGTTCCAACAATTTATTATGAATGTGAAAATGGTCATAATGGATTTATAACTTTAAAAGAATATTTAAATAAATATAATAAATTTTCTCTTTCTAATGAAAAATGTAAAGAATGTGGTAAAAATCAAAAACAAGTTAAAGTTGATTTTTTATATTGTTTAACTTGTTCAAAATTTTTATGTAATTCTTGTCAAATAAATAAACATCCAAATGGTGAAAAACACAGTATTATTGATTTTAAAAGATATGATACATTATGTAAAATTCATTCTAATACTTATGTTTGGTATTGTTATGATTGTAAAAAAAATATTTGTGCTTATTGTAAAAGTGAACATGATTGTCATAATTTAATTGAATTACCTAAACTTAATTTTAAAGAAAGTGATAAAAAAAAGTTAGAAAAAGATATAAATGATTTAGAAAATCAAATTAAAGATATTGATAATATAAAAAGAAATCTTATGGAAATTATTGATAATTTAAAAGAAATTAGTACTTTAGAAGTTAGTTTTATTAAAATTTTATTAAATACATATAAATATGAAGAAAGATTAAAGAATTTAAATTATTATGTTATTGAAAATTTAAAAAAAATAAGTTCAAATTCAATACAATATTATGACAAAATATTTAAAGAAGGAAAAAAATGTATAACACTTCTTCAAAATATTCATTCAAATAATTTAACAAGTAATTTCAAAACATTAAAATATCATTTTGATATAATAAATTATTTAGATAAATTAAAAAATGGAAAATTGGTATCTTGTTCAGATGATAAATCATTAAAAATTTATAAAGAAAATACATTTGAAGTTCAATTATCAATTAAAGAACATTCAAAAAGAATTAATTCATTTACTCAATTACGTGATGGTAGAATTATAACATGTTCAGCAGATCATACAATGAAATTAATAAAATTAATTGGAGATGATTCTTATCAAATTGATCAAACATTAATTGGACATTATAGTGATGTTTATAAAATTATTGAAATAAAAGAAAATGAATTAATTTCAATTTCAAAAGATAAATCAATGAAAATATGGATATTAAATAAAAATAATAAATTTGAATATATTACATCAATAATATTTCAGAATAAAAATTCAAATTGTAATATATTAAAATTAAATGAAAAAGAATTTGTTACTTCATCATGTCAAGATGAATGTTTAAAATTTTGG
>JAEEGK010014166.1_pt1 | contig 17850 bp, 16 predicted proteins | sample 8958771 | NCBI WGS metagenome assembly JAEEGK01 (sample SAMN16246547, study PRJNA631951) | gut metagenome | biome: gut microbiome; feature: rumen; material: SC-attached | host: Bos | place: Iran: Karaj | collected 2018-10
AACTTTGATTCCCCAGAAGAATTTATCAAGGCTTTAGAAGATTATATTGACTATTATAACAATAAAAGAATAAAAATCAAGTTAAATGGTATGAGTCCAGTACAATACAGAATGACTCAATTAAATACGTAAATGTTTAACCCGTCCAACTTCTTGGGGTCACTTCAACCTTCGACGAAGTCAAAGGTGCAAATCGAGTGAAAAACCAAAGGAAAACTTAAATATCTATCGCTCATTATCCAATTCGCGTTCCAACTGGTCGGTACGATGCTGGAATTCACGATAGGCATTCGACAGGTCAGCCTTGTTAATGTCAATCGTGGTATTCACAGGTCGCCAAGGGTCTCTCAGCGTATGCTGGAAGAGCCACTCGTAGGTCTTGCTGGTATAGAAATAACGGGCCAGAGCACCATGCGAAGCTCCGGGCAACCAGTCGTAACGCAGGCGACTGGTGATGCCCAGTGTCTGCATACCCGTTACCACCTTCTGCGACTCTCTGACGGAAACAGCCCTGTCGGCAGTGCCATGCACAATCCACAGGGGCAGTTCGCCCAGTCCTCGGTAGTCTTTCAGCGTTGCACCGCCACAAAGGGCAATGGCTGCTGCAATCTTATCGGGATAGGTGCCTGCAAAGTCGAGGGTGCCATAGCCTCCCAGACTCATGCCCAGCACATAGACGCGCGACTCGTCGAAGACATAGTGCAGCTTCATCCACTCCAGTATTTCGTTCAGTTTATGTGGATCCCACCAACCACCGGGATTCTGGGGGGCTACTATCAAGGCAGGAATCATCAGTCCCATCTGGGCAGCGTCAATCGACCCATAGCGCAGCACGCGGTTGAGGTCGCGCCCACAGAGACTGGCACCGTGCAGAAAGATAATCAGCGGGGTTGTCTCCTGCGTATAGTAGTATTCTTCCGGTGTGTAAACCCAGAAATTGTAACAGCCCTTTATCACCCCCTTCTTAGCCGACAGCAAATCGTACTGCGCCTGGAGAGGTAAGAGGGATGAAGTAAGAAGTAAGAGTATTAATAGCTTTTTCATTTGATGACGAATTTATAGATTTTATTACCACGACAGCCCACGACGGCAGTATTGCCGATGGCTATGGGCGAGGATTCAAAATTAGCGCCTACCACCTTCTTGCACACCACCTCGCCTGTTCGGCCACGGATGATGCGGATGATACCCGAGGCATCGCCTGCAAAGATGAAGAGCTCCTGTTTTTCGTTATAGAAAGGAATGGGCGACGACCAGGCAAACTGTCCGTAAGGCACCCTGTACACTATCTTGCCGTCTTTGGTATTGAAAGCAACCAGTTCGCCTGCCGACTTATCGGCACCGTTGCGACAGAGGTTGGCAAAAATCATATCCCTACAGTCGCCGCCACCTATCAGCGGACTGGCATACATACCTCCGTCGAGGGTCTTGCCCGGCAGATTGATGCGACGGCAGGGGATTTTCTGTTCCCATACCAGCGAGCCGTCGAGCCCGTTCAACTTGATGAAATGGCTGATGCCGCTCTCGCCTTGCTTGTCAACTTCGCAAGCGGTATAGAGATAAGGCACGTCGCCTTCCTCGCGACACACCATCGTGCCGTCAGAATCGTCGTGATTGTTGTAATGCCAGACAGGGCGCATGGTGTTCAGATTGATACACATCACATTACCTCGGTTATCCGAGAAATAGCCATAGTTGCGATAGACACAGAGACTCGACTCTATGCCGGGAGCCATTCCTCCTGCCCGATAGCGCATCACGCTGACACGACGCAACGAACCCTGTGTGCGCTCATATTTATATACACTGCCGTTTTCGCCACACCAGAAGAGATAACCACCGACCACAATAGCATTGGAATCGAAGGCATTCCACCCTCGCCAAGCCTTGGAATCGGGACCGAAGAAGAAGGTACGCTCATGTTTCAACAAGTCGAAAACCTGACAACCGAAGGGCCCTGGCTGACGGGGCACACCCTGTCCCACGTAGAGATTCATCAGTTCGGGGTCGAGCGACATGGTGCCTTTCACCACATTACCCAAGTCCAACGGTTCGCGCGAAGCCTTGCCCGTCTGATAATTGATGAAATAGCCCTTGCCACAGAGCGAGCCCACCATGATTTCCTCGTTGCTGAAATCTGCCGTCAGCCCGGGCGACGACTTCCTGAACTGTTCCATCTGTTCTGGTGTCCATTTGGCATAGAGTGGCTGACCAGTCCATCCCGAACCGCCTCCCCATGTTCCGAAACGCGTGTGAGTGGTGTCGTATGCAGTTTCAAACTCCCAGACTATCTCCACCTCATGAGGGGTTCCCTTCACGTGACCACTGAAACTGGCGTCGCGTCGCAGGTTCTTTCTGAACACATACACGCCCTCGCGCTTCTCGTAGCGGTCGTCCAAATCCTTCAAGGGGGCAGCCGTGGAGTCTTCGTCCTCTATCACATATTGAATCTTGCCGACAGAGGCGTATGCCGTGTCGGGCAGAAAGAGTTGTTCTACAGGAATTTCTTCTTCTGTTTCGGTTGAATCGTTGGTTTCTGCCACCGGGGTTTTCTTCCCCGTACATCCTGCCAACAGCAGCAGGCTGGCCACAACTATCATTTGTCTCATGGTCTCCGTTTATTATCATTTGTTACGACAGAGTCTTGCCATTGTGGAATAATGGACTCGCCCTTCGTTGTTTCCAAGTCGATTTCCGGTATATCCTCCGGCTCCGGTTCATAGGGGATGTCGGTAGGTTTCCTATACAGCGACACCTCCACCACAGCCACGCCCTGCGACAAGATGCCCAGTTCACGGGCAGCACGGATGGAGAGATCGATAATGCGCCCCTTCACGTAGGGACCACGATCAATCACCTTCACCACCACCTCTTTGCCATTGGCAGGATTCTTCACTTTCAGCAGTGTACCAAACTTATGCGTCTTGTGTGCACACACCAGACTGTCGTTATACAGGCGTTCGCCACTGGCCGTCTTGCGTCCTTCCCATTTACGGGTGTAGAACGTGGCCTTACCCTTCTGTTGAGCCTTCACTGACAGGTTGTCACCCAGCAGCATCAGCACCAGCAAGAAGATCATCTTGTATCGCATCATAGGCTTATCGTATTGATACCAAGGTACAAAGGTAAGCATTATTTTGCAAAACACCTTGATATTTTGCAATTTAGCGCAATTGTTAGCATTTTTTATAGGTCAGCGGATGGGCAGTTCGTCCTTTCGTTTTCTGAACATCTGATAGGCCGACTGCCTTTCGTCACTGGTTATTTCGACGTTAAGGTCAACTTGTCGCTGAGGTTCTATGAGGGTATGCAGGAAGAGCCAGTCGTAGGTGTCGGAGAGATAGAAGAAACGTGCCAGGTCGCCATGCGAGGCACCCTGTATCCAGTCGTAGCGCAACCGGCTGTCGGCACGCATTTGTTTCATGGCGTCAACCACTTTCTGCGACTCCTCCACCTTCACGGCAGTATCGGCTGTTCCGTGAATAATCCATAGCGGCAACAGTCCCAGATTCTGATAGTTACGCAGCGTACTGCCTCCGCAGAGCGCCATTGCTGCAGCCACCTTCTGGGGATAGGTCTGTGCAAAATCGAGTGTGCCGTATCCTCCCAGGCTCATCCCTATCACATACACCCGTTGGGGGTTAAAGGTATAGTGACGCTGCATCCACTCTAAGATATCATTGATTTTCTGTGGCACCCAGTGTCCTTTCGGGTTCTGCGGAGCCACGATGAGGGCAGGTATCTGCAGCCCCCTCTTCACAGCGTCCAGCGGACCGTATTTCAGCACCTTATCCATATCCGTGCCTCTCAGACTGGCACCATGCAGGAAAATGATGAGGGGGGTGGTGCGCTGGTATTGCTCGTAATCGTCAGGCACATAAATCCAGAAGGGATAGCCGTCGCCCTTCACTGCCTCCTGCGTAGTCAGATAGTCGCCACCCCTTGCCGTTGCTGCCATCAGCAGCACCATGATGATGCACCCCCAGTGTTTCATACCATAAAAGATTTTGCTGCCAGCTGTCCCATTGCCTCATAGGCACGCTCGCTGGGATGCAGATGGTCGCCACTGTCATATCCGTCGGCAAACGCCTTGGGATTGCCGGTGCCACGAACTGCAGCATCGAAGTCTATACATCCGTCAAAGACGGGCGAGGTGCGCAACCACTCGTTGAAGGCCTGTCGCATCTGCTCGCGTTCTTCGTTGTAGGTGCGCCAACCATAGATGGGCAGCAGCGTACCGCTCCACACCTTCAGTCCCATCGCCTTGGCAGGTTTAACATAAATATCCTCGACACCCTCTTCCATTTCCTCCACCGTAGGCAAGTCGCTCCACGGACGGAACGGATTGACGTCAGTGCCCACAGGGTGTATAATGTCGTTGATGCCATGCTGGATAATGACATCCGAAGCCCCAGCCACATTCATCTCGATGGGGAAACGCGTAGCCCCCTTCAGACCATACGCCTGATAGGTAATGCAGTCGTACTGACGGAGAATGCGCGTACCACTGACGGCACGGCGTATGACAGCCACGTTCGAACCTAATGTCTGTTGCGCCATATAGTCGGGCCACGACTGTGCTGTGATGGAGTCGCCATAGCACACAACGGCATGGTTTTCCGCTGCTGTCAGCACGTCAATGGTATTGAGGAAGTAGAACCAGTTGGTGTGGCGAGTCAGGTCCAGCGGCAACTTGTCAGCCTCCGCATAATCGCCATAGGAATAGTAGCCCTTGGACAGCGGACCGGTGATAAGTGTTCCGCTGTTCATCTGGGTAAACCCTGCCAGATAGAAGCTCACCTCTATCATATCGCCGCCATTCACCGCATAGCCGATGGCGTCGCTCTCCGTCTCCGTACCCGGCATCAGGGTAACACCCTTTCCGCCTCCAAAGGTAATGGGCGTGTGCCCCACGAAAGCCTTCGCAATCGTAACAGGTTCCGTACCCGTGAGGTTGGAGAAGCGGAAGCGCAGCATCGTCCCGCTGAAGCACATCCTGATGGGATAGCGCAACGTGAGGTCCTTGGCATAAATTGCCTCGTGACGATTGGTAATAGAAGTGGCATTACCCCAGCAAGCCACCCATTTTTCTTTTTCTGTCATCATATTACAAAACCACAATACGTTTGCAAACCGTTTGCAAAGATACGATTAAGTGAGCAAAGAACCAAAGCAAAACTTGTTTTTTCTAAAATCTTCCCCCTAAACAGGGGGATTGAGGGGGTCTCCGTTACATTCTGACGATTTTTACTTTGTTGTTTCACAAAAAGTTTGTAACTTTGCACTGATGAATACGATACTATTAAGTTTTGACACAGAGGAATTTGACGTGCCTCGCGAACACGGAGTTGACTTCTCACTGGAAGAAGGCATGAAGGTGTCGCGCGAGGGCACCAACCGCATCCTGGACGTACTGAAGGCCAACGGCGTGAAAGCCACCTTCTTCTGCACCGGCAATTTTGCTGAGCACGCTCCCGAGGTGATGCAGCGCATCATGGACGAAGGTCACGAAGTGGCGTGTCACGGTGTGGACCACTGGCAACCGAAGGAGACCGACTTTGCACGTTCGAAGGAGATAGTTGAGCGAGTGACGGGGCGCCAGGTCTATGGCTATCGCCAGCCCCGTATGTTTCCCGTCAGCGACAGCGAGATAGCGCGGGTGGGCTACACCTACAACTCGTCGCTCAATCCCGCCTACATCCCCGGGCGCTATATGCACTTGACGGCTCCGCGCACATGGTTTATGAAGGGCGAAGTGATGCAGATTCCCGCCTCCGTGTCGCCTTGTATCCGTTTCCCCCTCTTCTGGCTCTCGCTTCACAACCTGCCCGAAGGTCTCTACCACTGGCTCGTCAATCGCACACTGAGGCACGACGGCTATTTCGTCACCTATTTCCACCCTTGGGAGTTCTACGATCTCAAGGAGCACCCAGAGTTCAAGATGCCCTTCATCATCAAGAACCACAGCGGGCGACAGATGATGCAGCGATTAGACCGTCTTATCAAGATGCTGAAAGACAACGGAAACACATTCACGACGTTCAGCGAGTTTGTTGAAAAGGTAAAAAAATAAAGCGCATGATTAGACTTGCAACAGTTTCACCCTGCTATAACGAGGAGGAAGTATTGCGTTCCTCCGTTGAGCGACTGACAGCCCTCTTCCAGCGGATGATCAGCGAGGGGTTGATTGCCGGCGACAGCATGATGGTGTTTGTAAACGATGGCAGCCGCGACCGCACTTGGCAGATTATCAGCGAGTTGCACCAAGAAAACAAGTTTGTCCGTGGCATTAACCTGGCTCATAACGTAGGTCACCAGAATGCCATCATGGCTGGTATGATGACAGCCAAAGACTGGGCAGATGCCGTCATCACCATCGATGCCGACCTGCAGGACGACATTGAGTGCATTCCCCAGATGGTGAAACACTTCGAGGAAGGCAATGATATCGTGTATGGAGTAAAGGTTTCCCGCAAGGCTGACCCACTGATGAAACGCATGTCGGCAATGGCTTTTTATAAGATGCAAAGTTCCATGGGTGTCGAGAGCATCTACAACCATGCCGACTTCCGACTGATGAGCCGTCGTGCCCTGCAGATGCTGTCAGACTATGGGGAGCGTAACCTATACCTGCGCGGACTGATTCCGATGATAGGACTGCCCTCGACAACAGTTGACGACGTCATTGGCGAGCGTCAGGCAGGAGCATCGAAATACACACTCAGCAAAATGCTGCACCTGGCGCTCGACGGCATTACGTCGTTCAGCACGCGCCCCATGCAAGCCATCTTCACCATGGGCATCTTTTTCCTCCTCATAGCCTGTGGCATATTCATCTATGTGATACATGCCTGGGTAGCAGGAACAGCCGTCCCGGGATGGTCGTCGCTCATCCTGTCAATCTGGTTGGTGGGAGGATTCATTCTCATCGCCTTAGGCACCACAGGCACCTATATCGGCAAGATATATACAGAGGTAAAGCATCGTCCACTCTATCACATACAAGACATACTTGATTAAGCCACATGGTTCATGTTTTCCATCAACTCAGGCAGAAGGAGGGCACAGCCCAGTTCCTTCGCTTCTGCATCAATGGTGTGATAGCGGCATCCATTCATTATGGCATCTACTACCTGCTACAGTTGTGGACTGACGTGAACATCGCCTATACGGCAGGCTATCTCATCAGTTTCGTCTATAATTTCATTGCCACCAACTACTTCACCTTCCACACCCATCCCACCTGGAAGAATTTCGTAGGTTTTGCCGGCAGTCATGGCGTCAACTATTTCCTGCACATCGTCCTCTTCAACCTCTTCCTTTTCTTAGGAGTCCACAGACTGGTTGCCCCGCCATTGGTCATGGGTGTAGCCATGCTGGTGCAGTTCACCATCCTCAAACTCGTTTTCTCGCGCTGGGGAAAGAGAAAAGAAAAATCCCTTCCCTGAGCCCTCATCAAAAAGAGAGGGGAGGGAAAGGATAAAAAGTCCTTAAGTCTTGGAGTACTTGGAAATAATAAATTGAAGAATTGAAAGAGAGCCGGAAGAAAAATTTCCTTCGGCTCTCTTTAATTAGATTCCTCTTTCAGCCCAGTCGCCCCGGTCAAGGTTGCGATAGCCGATGGCTTCGGCAATATGAACAGTTTCAACTTTCTCACTGCCTGCAAGGTCGGCAATGGTTCGGGCAACTTTCAAGATGCGGTTATAGGCACGTGCCGATAGCTTGAGCCGTTCCATAGCCATTCGTAGCATCTCCAAGGAAGGAGCGTCGGGTTCGGCAAAGTCATGGAGCATTTTTTCTGTCATCATGGCATTGCAATGAACACCTTTATACATATGGAAACGTTCTTCTTGTATCTTACGGGCACGGATAACCCGCTCGCGGATAATGGCAGACGGTTCGCCCGGCTTCATCTGCGCTAACTGTGCAAAAGGCACTGCCTGAATCTCGCAATGGATGTCAATACGGTCGAGTAGAGGGCCCGATATTTTATTCATGTAACGCTGTATCTGTCCTGGTGTACATGCACAATGGTGCGTAGGATCACCATAGTAGCCACATGGGCAGGGATTCATCGAAGCAATCAACATGAATGAACATGGATACTCCACATTATATTTTGCACGGCTGATGGAAATCTTACGGTCTTCCAACGGCTGGCGCAACACCTCCAAAACGCTACGGCTTAGTTCGGGCATCTCGTCCAGGAAAAGCACACCATTATGAGCTAATGATATCTCTCCAGGTTGGGGGTTCGTACCTCCACCCACCAAGGCAACTTGCGAGATGGTGTGGTGGGGAGCTCTGAAGGGACGCTGACTGATGAGACTGGTGTCGCGATCCAGTTTGCCTGCAACAGAGTGAATCTGTGTCGTTTCCAGACTTTCTGCTAACGAGAGTGGGGGAAGGATGCTGGGTAAGCGTTTGGCAAGCATTGACTTGCCTGACCCCGGGGGACCTATCATAATTAGGTTATGTCCACCTGCTGCGGCTACTTCCAAGGCGCGTTTCACGCTCTCCTGTCCTTTGACATCGGCAAAATCCAAGTCATAGTGGTTTTGCTGTTCGTAGAACTCCTTGCGCGTATCTATGTAAGTAGGCTGGTAACTATTGTCCCCGTTCAGAAATTTGATAACATCCATTAATGTCTCCATGCCATAGACATCCAGTTGGTTGACCACAGCAGCTTCACGGATGTTTTGTTGGGGGACGATAAGTCCCTTGAACTTTTCCTTTCGGGCCCTGATAGCTATTGGAAGAGCACCACGGACGGGCTGCAGTTTTCCGTCAAGACTTAACTCACCTACCATCATGAATTTGTCCAATTTCTCAGCTTCCACCTTGCCGTTAGCCGACAGGATGCCGATGGCTAGAGGTAAATCATAGCCAGAACCTTCTTTCTTGATATCGGCAGGCGACAGGTTGATGGTGATGTCCATGGTGGGATTCTTCAGTCCTATATTTGAAATGGCAGCCCTTATTCTGTCATAACTCTCCTTGACGGCAGTATCGGGCAATCCCGTCAAATGGAACTGCACACCACGTGTCATGTTCACTTCCACCGTAACCGTGGTAGTCTCAAGGCCATTGACTGCAGCAGTATATGTTTTTGAAAGCATAATAATCTCCTTTTTTTATTCCCTATCCTTATTAATCAGTTCGAGGAGTTTATCGACGGCTTCGGATTCGGGGATGTTTTTCTCTACACAGACTTTCTGCTTGTAAAGACTGATTTTGCCACGGCCTGCTCCGACATATCCGTAGTCGGCATCTGCCATCTCGCCAGGACCATTGACGATGCAACCCATAATGCCTATCTTCAGACCTACTAAATGGCTGGTGGCTGCCTTGATGCGGGCTATGGTGTCCTGTAAATTATATAAGGTGCGACCACAACCCGGACAGGAGATGTACTCGGTCTTGGTGAACTTGATGCGAGCGGCCTGGAGGATGGCGTCTGCTAAAAGAAGCCTCTCCCCCGACCCCTCTCCTAAAGGAGTGGGGAGGTTTGGGGTGGTGGATTCGATGACGAGATTGGTGGCTTTGCGATCGATGAGGAGGGAGCCGGACGCCATGGCAGCCTTGAGCTGGAAGGTTTCCCAGTCGGGGGCGGAGAGGATGAGGTGGAGGGTGTCGCCCTCGATGTACATGCGCTCTCCATCACCGTCCTTGCGGAGGGGCAGGGGGAGGGTCTTGGCTAACTCGACGAGCTTGCGGGCGACGGGGATTTCACACTCGGGCTCTTCGCTCAGCGAGACTCGGATGGTGTCGCCGATGCCCTCGGTGAGCAGGGCTCCGATGCCGACGGCTGACTTGATGCGACCGTCTTCGCCCTCGCCTGCCTCGGTGACGCCAAGGTGGAGGGGATAGTGCATATCTTCGCTATCCATGGTCTTGACAAGGAGACGCACGGTGGTGACCATGACAACGGTGTTGCTGGCCTTGATGCTGATGACGACATCGTTGAAATGCTCGCGCTTACAGATGCGCAGGAACTCCATGCAGCTCTCGACAATGCCCTCGGGGGTGTCGCCATAGCGCGACATGATGCGATCGGACAGGGAGCCGTGGTTGACACCGATGCGGATGGCGGTGTGGTGCTGCTTGCAGATGTTGAGGAAGGGCACGAACTTGGCTTCTATCTTCTGCAACTCGGCAGCATACTCGGCATCGGTGTATTCGAGGTGCTTGAAGGTGCGCCCGGGATCGACATAGTTGCCCGGATTGATGCGTACCTTCTCGCAATACTGGGCTGCGACATCGGCAACATGGGCGGTGAAATGGACATCGGCAACAAGGGGGGCGGTATAGCCGTCGGCCTTGAGGCGTGCGGAGATGTTCTTCATATTCTCTGCCTCGCGGGTGCCCTGGGTGGTGAAGCGCACCAGTTCGCCACCGGCATCGATGATGCGCTTGGCCTGTGCCACACAGCCCTCGGTGTCGTTGGTATCGACGGTGGCCATGGACTGGATGCGGATGGGGTTGTCGCCTCCGATGGCGATATTGCCTACGTGGGTGACACTGCTAATTCGTCTTGTACTCATAATGTACGTCAGCTAATTCTTTGTTTGCCTTGACTATCTTTTCCTTGAGACCTGCCTTGTAGTCGGCCAGACGCTGGGCGATGACTTCGTCGCCGAGGGCGAGCATCTCGACAGCGAGGATGGCTGCGTTCTGGGCGCCATTGACGCCGACGGTGGCTACTGGGATGCCCGGGGGCATCTGGATGATGGAGAGCATGGCATCCAGTCCGTCGAGCATGCCCTTGATGGGTACGCCGATGACGGGCAGGGTGGTGCTGGCGGCAATGACTCCGGGGAGTGCTGCTGCCATGCCTGCTGCTGCGATGATAACTCGAATGCCACGACTCTTGGCATTACGTGCGAATGCCTCGACTGCCTCGGGTGTGCGATGGGCTGACAGGGCATTGACTTCAAACGGTACCTGCATATCGTCTAAGAACTTGCAGGCTTTTTCCATGACGGGCAGATCACTTGTGCTGCCCATGATTACACTTACGATTGGATTCATTTTTATTTAGTCGTTTGGGAAATTGGTCGTTTGGTCGTTTGGGACTTTTTTAATTGATAATTGACCATTTAAACTATGAACTATGAACTATGAACTATGTTCTATAGGAACAGTATCGATATGGCTGCGCAGACGAAGCCTACCCAGAAGCCACCGACGACTTGCGAGAGAGTGTGCTGACGGAGTACCATGCGACAGGTGCCGAGGATGCCGGCAACGAGGAAGATGATGCACATCCACCAGACTGGATTGAAACCGAGATACTCGGCAAAGGCAAAGAGAGCCCCACCGACTCCACCGATGGCTGCGAGATGGGTGGATATCTTCCACCACACATTGATGAGGGCACAGACAATCTGAACCACCAGGGCTGCGATGACGATGGAGATGATGAAATGGGGTATATGCATTTGCATCATGATATAGACGCAACAGAAATAACAGAGAATAGACAGGACGTAGGGCACCATGCGACGCTCGCGACGTCCGAGTTCGATGAGGCTCCAACCCTGATAGCGACGATAGAGGTGGATGAGCACCGTGGGCAACAGGATGGTGAAGAGATAGACCATGATGAGCACCTGGAGCTTGTAAACCCAAGGAAAGATGCTCATGTAACTGAACGTAAAAAGGGCTACCAGCCCGACGATGGGCAGGTAAAATGGCGTGAACACCATACTGATTGCGCGTGCTGCGAGAATTAGTTGTTTCATATTTTACTTACGTAGTCTTGCTACGGGGATGCCGAGTTGTTCCCGATATTTGGCAACAGTGCGACGGGCGATGGGATAGCCCTGGGAGGCCAGGAGCTGACACAACGTTTCGTCGCTATAGGGATGCTGCTTGTCTTCGGCGGCTATGAGGTCGCGGAGGGCAGCCTTGATTTCGCGGGTGGACAGCTCGTCGCCTTCGGCAGTGACGTAGCCATCGGTAAAGAAATGGCGCAGGGGGAACGTGCCCCAGCGCGTCTGGGCATATTTCGAGTTGCTGACACGCGACACGGTGCTGAGATCGAGTCCGGTCTTCTCGGCGATGTCTTTGAGTATCATGGGGCGCAGCAGAGCCTCGTCGCCCTCTTCGAAGTAACGGTGCTGCCACTGGATGATGGCCTGCATGGTGACGATGAGGGTGTGGTTGCGTACCTTGATGGCCTCGATGAACTGTTGGGCAGCGTCGATTTTCTTTTTGGTATAAAGGAGGGCTTCCTTCATCTGCCTGCTCATGTGTTCGCGATTGTCCTGGTATTCGCGCAGGGTATCGGTGAACGACTGCGAGACGTGCAGTTCGGGCACGTCGGCATAGTTGAGTTGGAAGGTGACGGAGCCGTCGTCGTGGGTATCGATGATGAAGTCGGGGGTGATCTGCTGCAGTGAGCGTCCTACCGTTTCGCCCAGAGATGCCCCTGGTTTGGGGTTGAGCTTGCGCAGTTCGTCGATGAGCGTCTTAGCCTGCAGGTCGTTGAGTTGCAGTGCCTGCTGTATGCGTTGCCAGTGTTTCTTGGTAAAGGCCTCGAAGAAATCGTTGACGACACGCATCATGAGGTCGCGAAGTCGGGAAGGCTCACGTCGCTGAATCTGTAGCAGCAGACACTCCTGCAGGTCGCGGGCACCGATGCCTGCGGGGTCGAAGGTCTGCAGGATGCGGAGCACGTGGAGGATATCGTCAGCCGAGGCATCGATATTCTGATAGATAGCCAGTTCGTCGCTGATGCTTTCGAGCGATTTGCGCAGCAGTCCGTCCTCGTCGAGCGACCCGATGAGGTATTCCATGATGTTGCGCTGTCGGTCGGTGAGGTCGATCATGCCCATCTGTTCGTTGAGCAGGTCGTAGAACGACAGTGACGCTCCATAGATGATTTCCTCACGTTCTTCCTGATAGGACTGTCCCGGGTGATAGACGGGCAGTTCCTCGTCGTCGCGTCCGATACTTTCGAGGGCTGCGTCGAGTGCCGACTGTCGCTCTTCACGTTCGTAGTCGTCGGTGGTATCGTTATCGTCGTTGTTATCGAGGTTGTCGTTGAAATCGTTGTCGTCGGGTTCGTCGCCCGTATTGAGTTCAAGTGCAGGGTTATCGTCCATCTCGGCATTGACTCGTTCGACGAGTTGCGTGATGGGCAATTCGATGAGCTGCGCCTGCAACAGCTGTTGCTGCGTGATGCTCTGCGAAAGCTTCTGCACTTGTGATAATTCTTGTATTTGCTCCTGAGACATTTTTTTAGTTGTTTGGGAAATTGGTCGTTTGGTCGTTTGGGACTTTTTTAATTGACCATTAACCATTGACCATTGACCATTAACCTTTGACCATTGACCATTGACCATTGACCATTGACCTTTGACCTTTGACCTTTGACCATTGACCGTTGGTTTCAATTCTTATAGTATTCTTTGAGTTTGCTGGCATATTCTGCTAATGCAGTGGGGTCGCCGTTGCCATATTGTCGCCATTGTGCTTGACAGGCACTGGTAATTGATTCCAGACTCCCCTCTCTAAAGGAGAGGGGTCGGGGGTGAGGCTTCAAATAGGGATCGCACTGCTGATAGATGTGCATGATGTCGACGATATCTTGGGCGGGGAGTTTGAGAAGACGGCTGAGGTCCTGTATCTCGGGCGTCTCGACGACCATGGTGATGGGGGTGAGACGGAAATAGAGATCGAGGATGATGATGAGCATGATGGGGGTGACGACGGTGTCGGGGGCGATGGGACGGAAATCGGTTTCGAACGTCTCCTGGATATCGACACCCTCATAGAAGTCGTCGTTGCCAAAGGCTTTCATCTGGCGCAGCAGTTTGACAGCACGGCTGAGACGTCGCGGGTTCTGGGCATATTCGTTCCAGATGCGCTCGATGCGTGGTGTCTCGAGATTAGCTATTGCGCACATCTTCTGATAAACTATCTGTGGGGGTATGTGCAGTTCGAGGCATAGCTCTATGGCTGCCTTGCTGTACATCGGTTTGATGCCCACTGGCTTCTTGAGGTAGAGCTGCATGAGCAGCAGCCAGTCATCATCCTGCCATTGTTGAATTTTTGCCATCTTTCTTTATGTTTCTTCTATTGGAAGGCAAAGTTACGAATAAGTGAGCAAAATACCAAATTTATTTGGTTATTTTCGAACGTGAGTAACTTTGAAGGAATTTTTCTTTGTTTTGCGCTCGATTTTTCGTAACTTTGCACGCTGAAATGCTATCTGAAACGATGAAACAAGTTGTAATAACCATATTCCTTTTATGTGCCGCCATAGGACTGCAAGCGCAGACTGCCTATGAGGAGATTATGAAGGACATTCACAAATCGGGAGGTTATCATTATGCCTACCCAGGACCTTCGCAGGCCCATCTGACACCTGCCCCCGAAGGAAAGAAACCCTTTTATCTGAGCCACTACGGACGACATGGGTCGAGGCACTGTACAAAGGCGGACCGTTACGACGTGCCCTACATGATGTTGGCAAAAGCCGACTCGTTAGGTAAGTTGACACCATTGGGCAAGGACGTGCTGCGACGTGTAGGTATCATGCGTGACGAAGCCTACGGACGATGGGGCGAGCTGACTGCCATAGGAGCCAAGCAGCAAAGGCAGATAGCCCGACGCATGGTGGAAAGATTTCCCGAAGTGTTTGAGGGCGACAGAACCCTGGACGCGAAGAGCACGACGGTGGTGCGCTGCATCCTGTCGATGGAAAATGCGTTGATGCAGATATCGAGTATGATGCCCCGGTTGCGCATTCATCACGATGCGTCGAACCACGACACCTACTACATGGTGTATGACGACAAGCCACTGAAGGCTCATCGCATGGATTCGACAGTGATGGCACGCCTGAAGGTGTATGAAGACAAATACGACCATAGCGAGACGCTGATGAAGGCGCTGTTCAACGATATGGACTACGTGAACAAGGAGGTGGACGGCAGGAAGCTGGCCAATGCCATTTTCGAGTTGGCATCGAACCTTCAGGACACGGAGACGTGCAGGAAGATAACGCTCTACGACCTGTTTACTGACGAAGAACTGTACGACCACTGGAAGCTGCAGAACATGCAGTGGTATGTGAAATACGGACGCTGTCCGCTGAATGGGGGCAAGCAGCCCTATGCACAGCGCCATCTGCTGAGGAAGATGATAGAAGAGGCAGACAGTTGTATCAGACTGGAGCAACCCGGTCCCTCGTTGCGCTATGGTCACGACTCGGTGCTGATGCCACTGCTGAGTCTGATGGGTGTGAACAACTACGGACTGGTGACAGAAAATGTGGAGAATGTGGATAAGAAGGGTTGGATAAACTACAAAGCCATTGCGATGGGTGGCAATCTGCAACTGGTGTTCTACAGGAGTAACCCTCAGGACGAGGACGTGCTGGTGCAAGTGCTGCTGAACGAGAACGAGGCCACACTGCCCATCAAGACCGACGATGCACCCTACTACCACTGGAGCGACGTGCGCGACTATTATCTGAAGATGCTTGATGAATACCAACCATAAGACATATACATATAGAAGGCTGATTGCTACCGTTGCCATGCTGATAGGTGTGGCGATGGTGGGTGGCGCCCAGTCGCAATCGGCATTCGACCAGATTACGAAAGACTGGCGATTCTCTGCCAGCAACTACTGCATCTACCCCGACACACAGCTTGCCAAGCAGACACCGGCACCGATGGGGAAGGTGCCTTTCTACATCAGTCACTACGGACGTCACGGCTCGCGATACCTGAACCAGCGAAAGGCTTATCTTCAGCCATACCAGGCACTGCAGAAGGCCGATTCATTAGGCAAGCTGACACCGGTTGGCAAGGACGTGATGCGACAAATGGCACTGATTATCAACGAGTCGGAAGGCAGATGGGGCGACCTGTCGCCACTGGGAACGCAGCAGCACCGAGGCATTGCACGAAGGATGATGACGAATTTCCCCGAGGTGTTTGAGGGCAAGGCCCACATAGACGCCAAGAGTACCACCGTGCCCCGCTGTATTCTCTCGATGGGTGCGGCACTGCAGGCCATGATGGCCAAGAACCCGAGACTGCAGGTGAAGATGGAAGCATCGGCTCGGGATATGTGGTATATGAACCATCAGGACAGGCGCTTGCGTGGCAATATGGATACCCCCGTCACCCAAAAGGCATACGACGAATATCGCAAGACGAGACACCATAACCCACGACTGATGTCGCTGCTGTTTAACGACTCAGTATATGTGAAGGAACACGTGGACGACGTGTGGTTGAACTACTACCTGCTGAAGGCTGCCCTGATGCAGCAGAACACCAGAATCGGCGACAAGGTGGACTTCCTGAACCTCTTTACGTATGAAGACAAGCACCAGTTCTGGCAAATGGAGAATGCCTGGTGGTACTACAGATACGGACCATCGCTGCTGAACGACGGTCACCAACCCTATACCCAGCGATATCTGCTGAGGAAAATGATAGAAGAGGCCGACAGCTGCATCCAGTTGCGCAAGCCTGGAGTGCAGTTGCGCTATGGCCATGAGACCATCGTATTGCCATTGACCTGTCTGCTGGAACTGAACGGTTTCGGATATGAGACCGACAACCTGGAAGAATTGGAGGAACACGGATGGTGGGCTTGTCTGGTATTCCCCATGGCCTCGAACCTGCAATTCGTATTCTATCGTACGGACTATGCGGACAAGGATGTCCTGGTAAAAGTGTTGCTGAACGAGAGTGAGGCCACACTGCCCCTCAAGAGCGACACGGCACCCTATTACAGATGGAGTGACGTGAAGGCTTACTACTTATCGAAAATTGAGCGATACGAGCAGCAACGCAAGGCAAGATGAGGAGAAGGGCGATAACACTGGGGCTAATGGTTTGTATGACCTGTGTCGCCATGGCGCAGGATGTTCTTGAGGAGATGAAACGTCAACCCCAATTGGCTGCCAATAACTTTCGTGTCTATCCCGACAACAATGATCACCACTATACCGAAGCACCAGCAGACAAAAAACCTTTCTATCTGAGTCACTACGGACGGCACGGATCGCGCTATCTGAGTGAGCGGAATGGTTATGAACTGCCATACTGCATACTGTCGAAAGCCGACTCGTTAGGCAAACTGACACAGCTGGGCAAGAAGGTGTTGGGCGAGGTGACGGTGATACGCAACGACGCACATGGCAGGCATGGCGACCTGACACAGCCGGGTTGTGAACAGCTCAGACACATTGCTCGCAGAATGGTAGAGCACTTCCCGGAAGTGTTTGAGGGAAATGTGGTGGTGGATGCCAAGAGTACCACACGCCGACGTTGCATCCTGTCAATGGGTGCCGCCATACAGCAAATAGCCTCGATGCGCCCCCAGCTGCGCATCAGAATGGATGCGTCGTACCACGATATGTGGTATCTGAATCATCAGGACAAGCAGTTGCGCGACAGTATGATGACACATCGTGCGAAGGTGGCTGTCAATGCCTATTGCGACAAGCGAGAGAACGTGGAACGCACGATGGGTATGCTGTTCAATGATACGGCATACGCCAACCACGAGGTGGACCGTTGGACGCTGCACTACTATCTCTATAAGCTGTCAGCCGTTGTGCGTGGTACCATACTGGGTGACAACGAGACACTGAGCAGTCTGTTTACAGCAGAAGAGCTGTACCAGTTGTGGCAGAGGGAGAACGCATGGTGGTATATCAGTTACGGACCATCGCTGCTGAACGGTGGAAAGCAGCCCTACGTACAACGACATCTGCTGAGGAAAATCATAGAGGAAGCCGACAGCTGCATCACCGAGATAACCCCCGGAGCCACCTTACGATTCGGGCACGAGACTGGGATGCGGGGACTGAGCTGT
>JAEEGK010014167.1_pt1 | contig 17848 bp, 12 predicted proteins | sample 8958771 | NCBI WGS metagenome assembly JAEEGK01 (sample SAMN16246547, study PRJNA631951) | gut metagenome | biome: gut microbiome; feature: rumen; material: SC-attached | host: Bos | place: Iran: Karaj | collected 2018-10
GCCTGCTATCACTGTTACCTTCAATAATAGCACGGTTGATGCCTCCGAATACTCCGTTGGCTATAGCAACAACACGAATGCAGGTACTGCTACGGTTACGCTGACAACGACGAACCAGAACTTCGCTGCTGGTGAAACCAACCCTTCGAAGAACTTCACCATTACGGGTAAGACAATCACCGACAATATGGTTTCGCTGAATACAAATACTTTCGTATTTAACAATGCTGTACAAGTGCCGGTAGTAACAGTGACTGACGGTACATATACGCTTGTAGGCGATGATTATGATGTCAGCTATGAACTGGTAAACGGCCAGATCACAACCGAATTAGGAAGTTCGAATGATGTTAAGAATGTAGGTAGCTATAATGTCGTTGTTAAGGGTAAGGGCAACTACAGCGGAACAGTTTCGGCAACCTTTACGATTAATGCAGCTAACATTGGTGATGCAACGATTGCAGGGATAGCAGAACAGACGTTTACGGGCTCAGCGATTACGCCAGTTCTGACAGTGACGTTGACGTTCGGTGAGACACAAACAGAACTGGAACAAGGTGAAGACTACACGGTATCTTATTCGAATAACGTCAATGTTGGTCAGGCTACGGCTACGATAACCGGTAAGGGTAACTATACGGGTACCAAGACTGCCAACTTCAACATCACAGCAAAAGCAATTACGAATGCTATGGTGACTTTGAGTACTGATAACTTCACCTATGATGGAAGTGCTAAGACGCCGACTGTAACGGTGGTTGATGGACAGACGACTCTTACTGAAAATACGGATTATGAAGTAAGTTATCAGAAGGTGGTCGGCGCAACGACAGAAGTTGTGGAATCTCCCACAGATGCCGGTACATATAACGTCGTTGTAACGGCTAAGGAGAACAGCAACTACAGCGGAACAGCTTCGGCAACCTTTACAATTGCTCAGGCAGACTTCTCGCAGCTTGTTATCTCAGATATTGACGCACAGACCTATACGGGTTCGGAAATCAAGCCTGCTATCACTGTTACCTTCAATAATAGCACGGTTGATGCCTCCGAATACTCCGTTGGCTATAGCAACAACACGAATGCAGGTACTGCTACGGTTACGCTGACAACGACGAATAAGAACTTCGCTGCTGGTGAAACCAATCCTTCGAAAAACTTCACCATTACAAGTAAGTCAATCACCGACGATATGGTTTCGCTGAATACAAATACTTTCGTATTCAATAATACAGCACAGGTTCCGAATGTCTCCGTGACTGACGGTACAACTACGCTTGTAGGCGATGATTATGATGTCAGCTATGAACTGGTAAACGGCCAGACCACAACCGAATTAGGAAGTTCGAATGATGTTAAGAATGTAGGCAGCTATAATGTCGTTGTTAAGGGTAAGGGCAACTACACAGGAACAATCAAAAAGGGCTTTGCAATCACGCAGGCTACGCTTGCGAATCTTGCTGTAGTGCTTGAGGGCTGGACGTATGGCACTGAACCCAATGATCCATCCGTAGAAGGTAATTTGGGTAATGGCGGAGTCACCTATACCTATTCGGTTTACGCAGAGAATCCTGAAGCGCAAGAGTTTACATCAGCGATTCCGACGAATGCTGGAAGCTATATCGTTAAGGCTACGGTTGCCGAGACTGCAAACTATCAGGGCGGTGAAGCTACGAAAAACTTTACGATAGCTAAGGCCAACTTTGCGGAGGTAGAAATAGCAGATATTGACGCACAGACCTATACAGGTTCGGAAATCAAGCCAGCTATCACTGTTACCTACAATGATATGACGGTTGATGACTCTGAATACACCATCGGCTATAGCAACAACAAGAATGCAGGTACTGCTACGGTTACGCTGACAACGACGAATAAGAACTTCGCTGCTGGTGAAACCAACCCTTCGAAAAACTTCACCATTACGGGTAAGACTATCACCGACAATATGGTAACGTTGACTGCTAATAGTTTTGTGTATAGTGGAGAGACGCCGAACCTTGTTATGACTGTTATGGATGGCAGTACTGAGCTGACTGAAGAAACTGATTATACCATCAGCTATCAGGTGTTAGATGGTGAGACAGTTAAAGAGACGGAAGATGTCGTTGATGTTGCAACTTACAACGTCGTCGTTACTGGTACGGGCAACTACACGGGCTCGGCTACTAAGAGTTTTGCTATCACGAAGGCTCAGCTTGCACTTACTGTTTCATTAGAGAACTGGACATATGGAGAACAGCCTGAGGAAATTGAACCATCTGTTGATGGTAATGAAGGTGAGGGTGGCGAGACTTTCTACTTTAAGGCAAAGAATGCTGATGATAGCAAATATTCAGAGGTTGTACCTGAGAACGCTGGTGATTATACTCTCAAGGTTGTTGTTGCCGAAACCGATAATTATGCATCAGGTTCGGCTACTGCTGACTTCACCATATCCAAAGCTTATCTGACTGTTGAGGGCGTAAGAGAATTGACAGTTAGCATTACTGGCTGGAAATATGGTGCAGAGCATGCAGGACCTACAGTAAGTGGTAATCTGGGCAATGCTGATGTTACCTATACTTATAAGGACGGAAAGGATGATCAGGCTGAATTTTCAGTGACTGTGCCTACTACCGTTGGAAGCTATATCGTGAAGGCTACGGTTGCCGAGAGCGACAACTACTTTGGTGGTGAGGCTTATAATGAATTCTCTATTGAAAAGGGTGATATTCCTACACCGACGGTTTCTACTATCGACGGACAGACGTACGATGGTCAAGCCCATAATATAATTACAGTAAGCGGTGTACCTACAGGAACAACGGTGAAGTACTACTACGCAGGCATTACAGCTTCTGACTATAATAACGAAAGTTTCGAACTACTGTGTGAGCCTGGTGAAGATGAGTTTAGTGCAACCGTACCAACAACTACCGATGCAGGTTATTTTGCTTTGCTATATAGAATAGATGGTGGAGACAATTATAATGACATAGAAGCTGGTCGATTAATCAAGGTTGCTTTTGTCCCTGCTTCAATCTCAGAGGTTACTATCGACAAGACTTCGATGGAATATACTGGTGAGGCACAGACGGTGACTATCACAAGTGTGAAGGCTGGTACAATGAATCTGACAGCCAATGACTACACCGTCAGCTATGAAATGGTTGATGAGGATGAGGAAACGGTACAAGTTGATGCTCCCGTTGAGACTGGTACTTACAATGTTGTCGTGACTGGTAAGGGCAACTTTACTGGAACTGAGTCAGCAACGTTTACGATTGTGAACCGCACATTGGCTGATGGTGAAGTGACTTTCCATGAAGGTTGGGCCACATATTGTAGCCTTATTGGAGATGTTAATCTGCCTGCTGGTATTGGTGCATACGTAGCTAGTGGCTTAGGCAACGGGGTTGTGACCTTGACGCAAATCAGTTACATTCCTGCAAAAGAACCTGTGCTGCTGAACAATGCAACGACGACGACAACAGACAATACGGAATATCCATTCAACCTACTGCAATATGCCGGTGAGGATATTGATGTAGATGATATGTACTACTACGGATTGCATAACGGTGCGTTTATGCGCGTGACAGGTACGATTCCTGAAGGCAAGATATATCTGTATGCTGAGGAGCCTAATGCTCCACAGTTGACTATCGTCATTGACGGCGAGACAATGGGCATCAATGAGATTGAGACAATGAGAAATGTAGACAATGAGAATGTCTACGACCTGATGGGTCGCAAGGTACAGAAGCCTTCGAAGAAGGGCCTTTATATCAGTAATGGACATAAAGTGGTTGTTAATAAATAATAAGGAGGAAACGCAATATGAAATACAATATGAATCGAGTATTATCTATGATAGCCCTGCTGATGCTGACTATTGGCACATGGGCACAGACAGTGACCGTGAAAGTGTTGCCTAACGAGGATGCAGGAACGGTGACATACGATATCAGTGAAGGTAAATGCACGCTGACCATATTGCCAGCTGAAGGCTTCTATCTGAACAAAGGCAACGTGAAAGCTGTAGCCACGCTGGACGGCGGCTCGCTGCAGGCTCCCAGAAGAAATATCCCCGTAGAAGACGGTGTGCTGGAGGTGGTGCCTGATGCTAATGACACTACGAAGTTTACGTTCACGATACCTGACGCTGCCTACAACGTCGAGGTTACTGTTGAGTTCTACGGAGGCGTTTGGTACGATGCATCAACCAATACGCTGACGCTGAGCAATGCAAATATCACGAGTGGCGATAACTGGGCTTTTGAATTCGATAAGGACATGTCTGCTCTGTTTGTTAAGCTTGTGGGCAAGAATACTATTTCGGGTAATGCCTTTAAGTTTGCTAACAGCAAGCCTGCCTTGGTGTTCATGACCGATGAATTTAATCCTGGCAACCTGCAAATAAGCGGTCAGTCGAGTAGCTTGATTTCTCCAGCAGTAGGTGAGAATGGTGCCGCTGTGTATTACGAGAACGGCTTAGTACAAGCAGTTGCTGAAGATGCCAAAGTAATAAGTGCCTCGCCAGTTAGTCTGAAAGTTGGTGGCGTTACGGTGACCAGTCAGAATAAGGGCGATATCCTGAAAGATGGTAAGGTGTCGTTCGATCCTCAGACAAACACGCTGAAGCTGGACAATGCGACGATTGACATGACGGGAAAAGATGGTTCCCCCATTGAGAGTAATGTCGATGACCTGAAGGTGCTGATGATTGGTACGAATACGTTCACGGCTAACACGACATCGGCATACGGCTTCAATTATACTGGTACGTCAAATACGGGTACGCTGACGTTTGAGCACGAGAAGAACGGTTTCGGTAGCCTGACAGTGAATAGCGGGACGCTGGCCAACGGTTATAATGTGGCTTATGATACTCAAGAGACGGGATGGACGGTGGCAACGAACTCTGTCAGCTATGACACTACATTTGGCGTACAGATTGGTAGCACAGCATTCAAGGCTTCGGCTCTGACAATTGACTCAGAGAACGGTAGTGCAACGTATAGTCCTATCGCTGGTACGCTGAGCCTGAACAACTTCACGACGGCAGACAACATCACGACAACGCTGGAGAATCTGACCATCGTGGTGACGGGTGCGAATAGTGTGGGTGCTGTTTCGTATAACGGACAAAACGAAGACGCAACGATTACGATTGAGAAGAACATGTCGAGCGAGGCAACTATCAACAAGCTGGTGGCTTCGTCGCTCAACGGCTTCGAAACGGTGACGGTTGTGGATCCTCTGAACGATATGTCGACTGAAACACAGGTCATCATCTCTGATGTAGTAACCTATAACCTGTGGGTAAAAGGCACACAGGTGAATAAGGAGAATATGGATGCCATCGCTACGGGTGTCAGCTTCGACGGCGACGCTATGCTGACGCTGACGAATGTGAATACCACCAGCGACGATGCACCCTTCATCACGAACGGACTGAGCAAGCTGACCATTCGTCTGGTGGGCACAAATGCCGTTGATTGCGGTCAACAGGTGTTCCTGGCTAAGAAGGAGGGTGACATCAACCATCAGGTGACGTTCATAACCGATGCTAACGCTGTCGGTAAGCTAACTGTCAAGGTCAGTGAAAGCAATAGCTGGTATACGGGTCATTCAAAAGTGACACTTCTGAACAAGTTGCAGGAAGATAGCAAGGTTCTGGATATGGTAAAGACTGTCACGATTGAAGCACCTACAGCTGAATACGGTCTGTCAGTAAATGGAGTGGCATTAACGAACCTGAATGCCAATGATGTGTTTAAAGACGGATCGGTAAAATACGACGCTACCACGAATGTTCTGACGCTGAGGAAGGCCCAGCTTGAAGGTGACATCATAAGTGATATCGATGAGTTGTTCATCCAACTGCATGGTGACTGTGAGGTGAATGCCTTCGATCGTACTGTTGATTCACAGGGAAAACTTAAATTCTCTCTGGGTGGTAATCAAGGTGGACTGAAATTGAACTTTGCTATACCGACTGCAAAATTCGAGGTGACGACAGCAGACCGACTGACGTTCGATGAGGATAAAACTGAGTTGGCGTTGCCTACCTCTTACGGCATCACGGTCGCTGGTATAAACATCGATTCGGAAAACCGTCTGCATGTGCTTGGAGAAGGCAATGAGTCGGTGATATTCGACAATAACGCCCAGCTGATTCTGAATAACGCAACTATCAATGGTGAGATTGTGGTGGATAAAGCTTCATCCCTGCCTGACAACACGCTGACGATTAACCTGAACGGTGTGAACACCATCAATCTTGATGAAGACCAAAAAGCTGTGAAATGCTTAAGTGGCACGTTGAATCTGATCATCACATTGGATGCTGAGAATAAGGCAACACTCCTGATTAATACTTATGATGATAAAGTGACCAAAGACGATGTCTTCTCAGGTATTACATCGACGTTTGAAGGCTTGACTTTAACTGGTAATGCAAATGAAAAGCAACTTCAGATTGGATATTGTTTGCCACCTATTGTGAACCAAGAAGGTCAAGAAGGCGGAGCGGATTTTGCTCAAGACCTGACCCCTGGTACCAATACGAACAACCAGACCATTAACGGTGTCCTGGTCACGATGGGTGACGAGAGCGGCAACAAGGAAGGTTCCAGCGGTTATGACCAGACCCAGAATGCACTGGTGTTCGTCGGTGCTGCTGCCATGACAGAGGAAAAACTTCAGCAAGTTCTTGAAGAGCAGCCTGGAACCCAAACCTATGCCGACAGATTCACTGGCCTGACATTTGCCTTGCCTGCAGGTTCTTCGATTATCGAAATTGCATCGTATATCTCTGATCCCGATTATGCTTTCTACATACAGGTAGGTGATCAGGAACCAGTAGAGGTGGAGTCTGGTTTTGGTAATACCAGCGCTGCTATGGCATTAACCTCGTTGAAGATTGTGGTTGGTCAAGCAGGTATTGTGAAGCTGTTTATGATGAAGAAAAAGAAAACAGAAAATCAAGAGGAATCTGGTGCTCCCCAGATGGATATGGTCAATCGCCGTATCGGTCCGAAGTCGAGCGTTGCCGGTGGCTTGGGTGGTATTACGATCAAGAACAACAACGTACAGTCTGCATCAAAACCTGCGTCAACATATAAGTCGATGGAGTTGAAGGTACTGACCTCTGCGTTGGCTTCGATTGGTGATGTGTATAGAGGATATACCTGTAACGACCCTGACATTACCGACCTGCCTGACAATATGTTCCTGAAGACGAATACGTCTAATGCACCCAGCAGAAGAGCTGCTGTTGAGACCATTCTGCCCGAGGACCTGACATACCTTGATTTCAGCAATACGAAGATTACGGGTATGGAGGTGAACCGTAAGAGCGGTGCCTTCAACGGCGTGCCTGAGAACGTGTTTATCTACCTGCCTGCAGGAAACACTACGAAGGAGAAGAATGTGGTCATTGGTAGTATTTGCGATAAGCTGGAACTGGACGGATCGGAGAATGCCAAACCCTTCAAGGCCATGAAGAACTTCACCGCTGCCCAAGCCGTACTGAAGCGTAAATTCAATGCTGGCGGCGACGACGCGAAAGCTACTATCTATCTGCCTTATGTCATCCCGCAGGAGGAAGCCGACAAGCTGGGCACATTCTATGAATACGATAGCAATGACGGTACGACAGTCTCGATGACAAAGGTAACCAAAGGTGGACTGAAGGCTAACAAGCCGTACATCTTCCAAGCCAAGGCGGGTGGGGTAGAGAACCCGCTGGTAAGAGTGGTGTCTGTAGCCGCTACGCCTGTCGAAACTGAAGGCTTCGTAGGTGTTTACGAGCGTAAGGACTACGAGGTTGGCATGTACTGTTATGCTGCTGAAGCCAGAGACAATAACTCTATCGGTCAGTTCGTTGAGATGGGCCCAGGCTCATGGGTACCTCCTTTCCGCGCGTATATAATAGGTAATGGTGCTCCCAGCTATGCTATCGCTTGGGATGGTGTTGTTGACGACTTCCAGAACGAAGAGAACGCAACGGCTGTCGAGACTGTGAAGACTGTGAAGACGGTAACCGGCGTGAAGACCCAAGAAGGCTGGTGGACTATCAGCGGTATGCGCCTGAATGCTCAGCCCAAGAAGGCGGGTCTGTACGTCAAGGACGGACGACTGGTGGTCGTTAAGTAATGGTTAATTGATAATGGATAATTAAGATATGATGATGAAAAAAACATATAGCACGCCTCAGATGGACATCGTGATACTGGAGCAACAGCAACCGCTGCTGATAGGCAGTTACGATGGTCCCGCCAATGCGCCTGAGGTTGACCTGGGCATTGACGAACTGAACATCACGGGTAACGACGATGTGACGTTCTCGGACGACGTTACTGTCGACTTCAGCCTGTAACAATCATGTCTGAACCCCCGATTTGCATAAAAAAGGGGGTTCAGACAAAAAAAGTTGCAGAAAAATTTGCAGGGTTCAAAAAATAGTTGTACCTTTGCACCCGCAATCAAGGAGATAACCCCACGGTTGAAGCTTAAAACCTCCTTTGGAAGGATGGGTGAGTGGCTGAAACCAGCAGTTTGCTAAACTGCCGTACGGGTTCCCGTACCGGGGGTTCGAATCCCCCTCCTTCCGCACCGAGGGGATTTCTCTGCGAGAGCAAACTAACAGGATGGTCGATTCATCTAATGGTTAGGATACAAGATTCTCAATCTTGGCATAGGGGTTCGATTCCCCTATCGACTACGAAGAAACATTCGAAATCCTCTGTAAATCAGTGATTTACAGAGGATTTTTCTTTCCAAGGGCGTTAATTAGGTGTTAATCTTAACCAAGAATAAGAAAAGCGACCAACTGTTAATCTTTTCTTCTTTTTCTCTTGTTTGTTCTTATTCTACTATATTTTGAGTATCTTTGCACTCCAAAAAGATTAAATGCAGGATAAAATGGAATCGCAGAATTGTTGGGAACCTATCATACATGAGAAAGAAGGAGTGATTAATGCTTTTGCAAAAGAAGCACTCGATAGTCTTGAAGAACGTCTGACGCGAACAGCCGAGGGTGCATCAGACGAGTATATGGTTAAGTTGGAAGAGGAAGAATATGCAAAAGCGGTAAAGATCCTTACGGATACCTACGCAGAATGCCCTCATGTGAAGCATATCCAAGACGCTCTCGATAAACCTGATTTCATTTGGGACAGTCTGTTTATAGAGAACATTGGCCCTGATGCTGTTAATAAGTGGTATCGTAATCCGTTAAAAGCAGACATTCAGGCATTCAAGAAAGACAATACCATCTATGATGCCGAGAATCCCTATTTCTCTTATATATATAAGGTGGTACTCTATGAGAAGTACATTAAGTTCTTGTTGGAAGACAAGAAGAAACACCGTTATCTCATAGAAATAGCAGAGGAAGAGCGGAGGTGGAAAGAAAAGCAGCGGGAAGATGCCGAGACCGATGCCTTCATAGCCGACATGGAACAGAAACTGGCAGAACGGAAAGCCCATGCCAAGAAAAGTCCTACGCCCCCAAGTGTCACTAAGACTACTCCATCGGTGACACCTCCAGAGACACCTCCTACTTTACCTTCTTTTGAGCATTCTCTTACCGACAGTCAGATGGACTATCTGGCTGGCATTATCAACGAACTCCATATATTCCGCGAAGCGGACATAACCACAGAACAGATAAAGTCCATCTTCAACTGTTCCCCTTCTGTTGTCCTTACCTCGAAGAACAATCGGCTATTAGCCCATTTGTTTGACCAATTATCCAGACGAGGATATATCACGGAGAACTGGCAGGCAGTCATTGCCAAGAACAGGCTCTTCAAGTCATCACAGAAAGATGACTTCCTCAACCAAAACGACCTTTCCACTGCCACGAACAAAGTACAGGATATGGAGAAGGACGGGAAATATAACAAACTTGAAGTGTATATCAAGAATCTGAAAGAACACTAAACATCGCCAACAAAGTAAAGAATAGGCAAAAAGGTTGAGAATAGGTTAAGACCTTAAACTATTTACTTGACACGTAATCTTCCAGGCAGTACTTTTGCCCTCGAATTCAAAATTTCGGAGGGTGCACACTCCTATTGTCTAATTTAACAAATGTGATAGCATATGTGTGAAAACAAAAGTATTGAACAGAGAATCGAGGAACTGGAAAACCTCGTGTATCTCAACAAGAACGTGTTGAGCTTTGAAGAGGCTTGCAAGTTCACCAACCTATCGAAGAGTTATCTCTATAAGTTGACTTCGACGCAGCAGATTCCCCACTACAAACCTCAGGGGAAGATGATCTATTTCGAGAAGGACGCCCTTGAAGCATGGCTTCGTCAGAATCCCGTCAAGACCCAGGCTCAAATCAGTCAGGAGGCTACCCACTATATTCTAACTCACAAGTAAGGCTATGGAAACGAATAATACTAACATGGCTCCGGCAGCCAAAGAGGAAATCCGTGAGCACGGACTAACCAAGAGTGAGTTTGGGGTAATCTGGCAATCCATCCGACTGAAAGCTACCGATGAATATACCGTTCCACCTGAGATTCTTCAGGTGAACGGCTCTACCATCGGCACCTTGGGAAACTTCAGCGCATCAACGGGTAAAGCCAAGAGCAAAAAGACTTTCAATGTCTCAGCTATCGTAGCGGCAGCACTCTCCAATAGTGAGGTGCTGCGCTATACGGCTGCTTTCCCTGATGACAAGCGAAAGGTGCTCTATATCGACACCGAACAAAGCAAGTATCACTGTCAGAAGGTGATGAAGCGAATACTCCAACTGGCAGGATTGCAAACAGACCAAGAGTGTCCTAATCTCATATTCGTGGCTCTTCGTGAACAATCACCAGAAATGCGTCGTACCATCATAGACTATATGCTCTACAAAATGAAAGGCATTGGTCTGGTGGTGATTGATGGCATCCGTGACTTGATGTATGACATCAACAACCCCACGGAGTCCACCCAGATTATTAACATGTTGATGCAATGGTCGAGCCAGTACAATCTGCATATCCATACTGTACTACACTTAAATAAGGGTGATGATAACACTCGTGGACATATCGGTACAGAACTGAACAACAAAGCTGAGACTGTATTACAAGTGACCAAGAGCCAGACTGATCCCAACATCAGCGAGGTCAAGGCAATGCACATACGTGATAAGGAATTTGAACCTTTCGCCTTCCGCATCAATGCTGAGTCTCTGCCAGAACTGGTGGGAGACTACGATTTTGACAAAAAGGAAGCGAAGCGCCAGTCTCTGATCGAGTTGACCGAGGACGAACACCGCCAGGCTTTGGCTAAGGCTTTTGCCAGTTGTGAGTCGCAAGGATATAACCAACTGCTATCATCCTTAATCGATGCCTACGCATCTATAGGCTATTCCCGTGGCCGCAATACCATCGTTGCACTCAACAAATGGCTGATGGCTAATGGCTATATCGTCAAGACGGACAAGAAGTACAGTTTAGCACAGGGCGTGTATATGGCGGAATAATATAAACCAAGTGCCGGAAGACTATGCTGCGCAGCCCCAACGGTATTTCCCAAATGAAAATACCGTAGCTTATTAGGGAATTTTTCGAGCCGCATTACACGGTAACGCTAAAAATTCCCAATAAGCCAAGGGGCTGCTCCCCTATGGACTCCCTGCTTCCCACGGCAAAGCCGACGCAAGCGATTAATCATAGAAACAATAACCCCGTAAAACGAACAAGAAAAATGGGCTACGCAGTATTACACTTAGATAAAGCCAAAGGTGCTGACAGTGGAATGTCGGCACACATTGAGAGAACCATCCATCCGAAGAATGCAGATCCGACGAGGACACACCTTAACCGTGAACTGATAAAGTTCCCTGAAGGAGTGACCTCTCGTACTCAGGCCATCCTGCACCGCCTTGATACGGCTGGGCTGAAACGTAAGATAGGCAAGAACCAGGTACAAGCCATCCGCATCCTTCTGACTGGCACCCATGAGGACATGGTGCTGATAGAGAAGGAAGGCAGACTTGATGAATGGTGCCAGGATAACATCAACTGGCTCCGTAAGACTTATGGAACCGATAATGTCGTATCGGTAGTACTCCACATGGATGAGAGTACGCCCCATCTGCATGCGACTGTCATTCCAATAGTAGAGACAGAACGCAAGCGCAAGAAGAAAGAAGAGGAAGTGAAGCGCACTTATCGTAAAAAGACACCAGCCCCAAGACTCAGCGCTGATGATGTAATGAGTCGTGCGAAGTTGAAGAGTTATCAGAATACCTACGCAGCAGCCATGAAGAAGTATGGATTGCAGCGAGGTATTGAAGGTTCAGAAGCTCAGCATATCTCCACACATGAGTATTATCGTTCCCTGATGTTGCAGGGCAAGAGTCTTCAGGAAGACGTGGACGAACTGCTGAAACAAAGAAAACAAGAAGAAAAGGAACTGGCCAAGGTCAAGGCGGAGAAGAAGACGGAAGAGCTAAAGAACACTGCGGCCAAAACTGCCAATGTTGCTCTCAAAGGCATCAATTCTCTTCTTGGCAGTAACAAGATCAGCAAACTGGAGAAGGAAAACGAGCGACTTCAAGGAGAGATCTCGAAACGTGATGACCAGATAAAGAAACTACAGAAAGACGCAGAGCAACAGAACGACTATCATGCTGAGGATATGCGTTATACCAAGTTGCAGATGCAGAAAACCATCAACGAGCAAGAGCGCACTATCAACAAGATTCTACGTTGGTTCCCTCTTGTAGGCGAATATCTACGTGTCGAGAGCGAATGTCTTATGCATGGGTTTAGTGAAGAACAAACCGATAAACTGGTTCATGGTCAGGCACTGAACTTCAGAGGCTATTTGCAGGCTGACAGGCATAGTCCAAGAGTCTGGGCAGAAAGCATTACTGCCAACATCGTCAGGATAGCAAAGGATAAACTGCAGCTCACAGTCGAACAATCACCCATAGTTCAATGGATTCAACAGCAGATGAAGCATGAGAATCAGGAACGAAGAGAGCAAGATAAAACGTACAAACATGGCTTCCATCTATAATTGGAGTTCCATCGGGTAGCATAAAACAGCCTCGCTGACCGTTTGTTAGGACAGTGAGGCTGTTTGTCTTTCTATGTTACAATATTACCACGGTTCGCCGCCAGGCCAGGGGCCGCCGAGTGGTGGCTCGCCCGAACCTGCGAGCAGTTTAGACTGCGACTGTAACTGATATACCTTCATCGAAGGCTTTTCGTATTTCTTCTTGTCGATATTGTTTGTCATAACTTATATCCTCCTTCGTTTATTTGATTACTACCTTCTTTCCGTTCTTCACATAGATGCCCTTCTGCGGCTGTCCTATGATACGACGACCAGAGAGGTCGTAGATTGGACCATCATTCTCAATGACCACGGCCTCGGGGAGGCTGATGCCCGTTGTATTGTCATCATCGCCGAAGCCCAGGAATCCGCGGGCATTTGAAGGACCTCCAGCCACCACAAGATAAGCACGATGGGCGGGGATAGTGCCTGTGTACGTGTAGAAGCCAACGCCTCTGGCTGAGCCAGTGGTTTCTTTCGAGAGGCAATAGGCATTAGAGGGAGCGGCAGTGGCAGCATCCACGCCTGTCAGTTCGTTGCCTTCGAGCGTCTGTGTCGTTGTTGTAGTAGGTGTCAGCGTGATGGTCGCAGCCGAAGACTTCAGTACGACACCCTTGCCTGCAGGAATCTCGCGTCCCGTCACCTCCGTCAGCACCACGGCCGTCTTGCCGGAGTTTACGGCAGCCTGATACACCGTCGTGTTCGCATCAGCCGTATAACTCTCAGTACTGTTGTAGTACGTTGCCCAGTACTCGCCCGTTGCTCCCTCATTGGCTGTCACGGTGACATCGACATCCTGCGTGAAGTAAACATTTGGATTTGTTGAAAAATTAAATGCATAGGCGCCTTCGACTCTAAGAATACAGTTCTTTTTTGCGGTGAAGGTATAAGGAGAGTTTTTCTTTTGTTTTATTTTTCCGCTAGATACTTTTTCACCATTTATGTAAATCGAAAGAACAGTTGTATTATCAGTACCTGTATAGCGTATAGTGACCTCTGTACCCTCCTCTATGCTTGTGTCAGTTGTGGCGTAAGGGGTACTGCTGTTAGGGTCAGCAGTCAATCCACAAGTTTGCAAGTACAAATACAAATTATCGGCATTAGCTGTCAGGGCAATGAGCCATGACAGGCAAATAAATAAAAATTTTTTTCTCATAATTGTTTTTTTTATAGCGCAAGAGGAAATGATTCCCCCTGTGCGTTGTTAATATTTTATTTTTTTCACTTTGCGGCGAAGCCAAGCAATGACCTGAATGGTGACGTCGCCATAATCATCGTCTTTGTAATCCTCAATGTGGAATGAGTTGATGACAGCCTTGAGCGCACCATTGTCGTCTCTCAATTCCTTGTAATTGGATATGTATTTATGTACAGCGGGGCTTGTCAATGCTTTGTCGTTGAATAACTCTATCGTGATATTGTCCGACTCGGCCGTCGCGAAATCGTTTTCACTGCAGTCAAAAGGAACTTCGGGCGTAACACCCTTGTCGACCTTGAAATAATAGTGTTCCTTATCCCTTTTCCTGTCGTCAATCATCACGAATGCAGCCTCCCTTGCATGGATGCAAGAAAAGTCGTATATTGACGCGGGCGACCCGCGCGTAAAATAAGAGGTGTTATTGTCTCTCTTATATAGGTATAGGCGAGCGCCTGAGAGAGAGAGAGAGAGAGAGAGAGAGAGAGTAATCAAATTATTGAGACCACCAAAGATTAAGGCCACTTTCTTCATGTCCTTAACAAAGTTTGACCTTTGGCCGAAACTGCACATACTCGGTAAGGCAGAAAAAATATTAGTCCTACTCTCGCTTACTCGCAGTTTTAAAGTCTCTCGCTCGTACATTGTGATTATTCTGTTTGCTATTTGGTTGCAAAGGTAGTAAATTTCCATAAATTAGTTGAATGAATAACATGTTTTTTACATATCAAAGCAATATTTTATGCAAAAAAGTTTGTTGATTCAGAAATAATTCGTATCTTTGCACCGACAGAATCCGCCACGCTTCCCGTAGAACAGCGAACCAGGGCGGGTCTTTTATTTTATAGCATTATGATCAACATCTATACAAAACAACCATTGAGCATCGATAATCAGATAGCAAAATGGATGAAGTAGTTGTCTGCTTCATTCATTTTGTTTTTGCCAAGAATTAGAAAAAAATAATGTTTAGTACGTCTCTTTGCTATATATACGCAACACAAACTAAACTTTCTTTTCCCTTAAGGTTGATATTAACTTTAAGGGAAAAAGATAAGTTCAGAGTATGTCTATACTTGGCATGCTATTGATTGCCTTCTTCTTTTCTTCATCGACAGCACGAACATAGATTTCTGTGAATCGTAGGCTACTATGACCTAACAGACTGCTTACCACCTTGATATTAGCACCGTTGTTCAGCAACTGAGTGCCGAAACTATGCCTTCCACAATGCCAGGTTATGTGCTTATCTATACCAGCCTTCTTGGTCCAATGTCTCAATGCCTTCAGGCACATGGTGTCTGATGGTAGGTGAAAGATAAAATCATCCTTGGCATCAGGAGCCTTTACACCTATTATATTTAATAAGGTGTCGTTGAGCGGAATTGTCACACCGCTGCTGCTACTATGCTTCTTTGTCTTGTTCTGACGGAACTTCAGTATCTTGTTGCTATAGTCAACTTCGCTATAGGTAAGTGTCACTATATCACAATGCCGGATGCCTGATAAACAGGTCATGGCAAATGCCCTTCTTATTTCGGGATTCTCTCCAGCATAGTGAGTAGCAAACAACTTCTGCAACTCCTGCTCACTCAGAATGTCCTTTGCCAGAATGTCATCCGTCTTTGGTGTCGTTATACCTTTGCAGGGACTCTTGGCTATCACCTCATTTTCTACGGCATAGTTTATCATGCGCTTAAACCGCTTATAATACGTCTCAGCACCTTGCCCTTTATGATTCTCAACCAAGTAGTCGACAAATTTCTGCATCATGTCACTACTCAAATTCTTGGCTTCAATCCAGTTGGCATATTGGGGATACTTCTTTCCCAAAAAGTCCTTGAAGTTGTTCAAAGCACCAACAAGCACTAACCTATCTGCCACATTCGCAGTTTTGGCAAACTGCTCGAAGTAGTCCAATAGATTGATGGCATCCTTCTTTTTCAGACGATAGCCCTCTTTGTTGTCAAGTAGTTCTTGGGAACGCTCGAACTGGATCTTTTTTGCCAATGCAAGTGTTTCTTTGTTCTGCTGACGTTCTACTGGAGTACGCGGATTCGCTTTCAAATATAGGGAAAGAGTCTCTTTCTTACGAATAGAGGCTCCATTCTCACGATTATAGCCTAACTGGTATTCGAGATAGAGGCTGTACTCAGTACCGCCCTTCACTTCTTTCTTCAGCAGACGTGGATTTCCTGCTTCCACAAGATTTTTGTTTTTCCCTCTGGTTTCTGCCATGATTAATTTTCTTTTGTTTTCCTTTTCGGCTGCAAAGGTACAACAATTATTTGATTTGGGGTGTTAATAAGGTGTTAATTTTAACACCCCAAAGGCAAAAATAGGCATTTTAGTAAAACAAAGGAAAATCCGAATTGTTCGTAAATACTTAATAATCAAGTGGTTTATTTTCTTTTCCTTATTTTTGTTTTCACAGGTTCAATTCCCCTATCGACTACGAAAAAAGGGAGCCATAATGGTTCCCTTTCTTCTTTTTATGCCGGTGCTAGTAGCCCATGCACGAGGTTGTTCCCATGGCGGTCAGAGCCGCCGTCAAAATACTGATGATTACCTGAATAATCGTTTTCCACGTCTCCTTCTTCATCTTTTTAATGTTTAACGTTTAATGTTTAATGTTTAATGTAAAGAGTAGCGCCTCTCGGCGCACTCTTTAATCGCCTTCGCCTGGTTCATCGCCGTTGTTGGTGTTCGTTGGAGTCGTACTACCACTACCGCTGCCGGAACCGCTTGCGGTTTCCTCATCCTCCTTCGGCAGGAGCGAGTCGAGCAATACAAACTCGGCCTTCTTCAGGAACTCGCGGCTCGAGATGTTCTCCTCCGTGGTCTGCTCGGGCAGGAATCGGATGTGCAGGCCCTTGATGTGCTCACGCACGCTGTATTCCTCCTTCTTCTTCGCACCGTGCTTCACGTTCTCCAGCGTGGTGTAGAAAGTGCCGAGGCCCTCAATCTTCACCTTCTTCGAGTTCAGGAGCATCTCCAACAGACACGAGCGGAACTTCTCCAGTACGCCGTACACCACGTCGGGCGTGTAGATCGAGCCGTGCTCAGCAATGTGCTGCGCCAATCGGCGGGTGTTCAACGTTTCCAGCGACTTCACCTTTGCGAACCACTTGCCGAACGCCGTGCTGGTCTCGTTCTGGTTCTGCTTCACTTCATACAAAATCTTTGCCATAATCAATGTGTTTTTCGTAGTATTAGATTCATTTCGGCCAGCTGCATCGGGTGACCGAATCCCGCTTGTGATCACGATGCAAAGGTACGAAGATTTTCCTGTATTTCCAAATTTTGACCTTCGATTTGGGCCGATTTTCAGCACAAATTTGTTCAATTTTCACGAAACGTAACATCGAGGCCCCGAATCCGTAATTTCCTGCCCTCGAAGATTACTTTTCGCCGATAGCGAGCAAGGTGGGCAGACATGGCGATGTCACATTGTAACAATGTAACTTTGTAACATTAAGCACCTGCCGAACGCGCACGTAAACTGTCAATTTTGACGTCCAAGCTAAAAACAGCCTTTTAGGGCAGCTATCGCTACCTGAAGCGTCTAAATCGTATTAAACTTTATTA
>JAEEGK010014168.1_pt1 | contig 17848 bp, 10 predicted proteins | sample 8958771 | NCBI WGS metagenome assembly JAEEGK01 (sample SAMN16246547, study PRJNA631951) | gut metagenome | biome: gut microbiome; feature: rumen; material: SC-attached | host: Bos | place: Iran: Karaj | collected 2018-10
TGGCCGCCGTGCAGCAGTTGGGCGCGGTGGGCGATCACCTCGTTGACGTTCATGTTGGTCTGCGTGCCCGAGCCGGTCTGCCAGATGTGCAGCGGGAACTGGTCGTCCCATTGGCCGCAGGTGATTTCATCGACCACGCGCACGATGAGGTCGCGCTTGTCCTCGGGCAGCACGCCGCAGTCGAAGTTGGCGCACGCCGCCGCCTTCTTGGCCGTGGCGATGCCGTAGATGATTTCGATGGGCATGTGCTTCTTCCCGATTTCGAAGTTCTCCATTGCCCGTTGCGTCTGAGCGCCCCACAGTTTGTCGCTCTCGACTTTCATTTCTCCTAAGGTGTCTTTTTCGATTCTATATTCCATATTGTCTTTGTTGTTTCGTTATAGTCCCAGGGCTCACTGCGTTCGCCCTGGGTTGACACGTGTCGGGCCTGCAGCCCTCTTGGAATCTATCTATGTATATCGTGCCGTTACATCAACTGCTAACTACTAACTACTAACTGCTAACTAATCATAGAATTTCCAGTTGATGCCGAGTTCGAGGCTGCGGCCTTGCATGGGGTAGCCGGGGGTGGTCATGTAGTGGAAGTTGAAGAGTGCGGCGAGGAGGTTGCCGCCGCGCACGAAGAACGAGATCCGTTTCACGCGCAGGGCGAGGTGAGCGTTAAGATAGAGGTAGTTGCCGGCCTGAATCTCCTGCTGGGTGTAGAACTGGCGCATCAGCGGGTTGTAGCCGTCGGCGTAGTAGAGGGTGTTGTAGAACATGTCGAGCCCCACTTGGAAGCGCAGCCGTTTCTTGAAGATGCGGGTGGTGTAGAGGGCGCTTAATTTGCCGGCGAACAACGGCACCGAGACCGCCTTGTTGGTGGAGTGCTGGAGGGCGAGTTGCGCGTCTAAGACGAAATATTTGGTGCGCACCGGGGCGAACAAGGTCAGTTGCACCACCTGCGCCGCCTTTTCGATCTGCTCCGGTTCGAAATCACTGTTCAGGTGGACGTATTGGCCGAGATTGAAGAAGTTGAACCCGACTTTGTAGTCGAAAATGGTCCAGTAAGCGCCAAGTTTGACGATATTTTGCTTTTTCCACTCCTTGATCCAAAAATTGTTGTTGCCCATGTAGTCGCTGAGAATGTAGTCGGGAGAGTAACGGAAGAATGCGGCTTCGAGACCGATGTGATGCCGCTGTGCCTTTTTGATGGTGAAGCGGAAGCCCGCCCTCGCTGCGGCGTCGTTGTGAAGGTACCCGAAGAGGCTGTAGGAGAAGTCACCGTAGAGTTCCCAAACCTTGAAAAGCCGTATGCTGGTGCGGCCGAACAGGGTCATGCTGTTGCCCGGGTAGTGGTATGAGAGCGTGTTGGCGTATTCGTGGCGCACGCCTCCCGCGATGCGGAAATAGTACGGATTTCCGCTCACCGTGTCCACAGGACTGTAGTTCGCCCATTGCAGCGCGTTGGCAATGACATAGGTGCTGAGCGTGTCTTTGGTGGTGTCCGTGCTGAGGTAGTAGCGGTTGTGGTAAAACAGGTTGTTCAGCTCGTAGTCGAAGAAGCGGCTGGTCAGGTAGGTGAAATCGAACGTGTGACTGATGGTCCCGAAATAGTGTCCCTTTTTGTCTTTGATATTCACGTAGTTGGTGAGCTGCGTGGCGTGAGTGTTGACGAGGGAATGGGCGTGTTGGAACATCACCGCGAAACTGTTTAGGTCGTTGGTGATGTTGGTGTCTGTCCTCGGGTTGCGGTCGGTGAAGGAGGCGATATCTTCCAAACCGCCGTTCTCCGCGAACTTGCCGTGGTTGAAGGCGTAGGCGAACAGGAATCCGTAAATCTTGCTGGGGGTCTGATAACGGGCTATCCCGCTGATATTCATGCGGTTGATGCCTTGATGGAGGAAGTATCCCGGATTGCTCGCACCGTCCAACGTGACCACAAAGTCGGCCTGCCGGACGTGTTGCGCGTGCGTGGCGTGCAGCGAGAAAGCACTCATGATGCCGTAGTTGAAACTGAGATCGGTGAAAGAGGTCTGCAGATCGTAAATCTTCAGATCCGATATCTTGTTGAAATAGAGTGAATAAGGAAGCGTGATCCAGTTGAATCCCGTGGGGCGCTCGATGTCAAATACCATGCTCTTGTGCGCCTGCCCGTTGATGCCTAACGACTGGTAGAGGTTCGGTACGGAAAGGAGCGGATCGAAGAAGGAAATCGAGTACAAGGTGGTATCTATGGTGTTGTAGGACAGTGGGTTGTAGTTGACAGTGGGGAAGTTCGCATACCGCGTGGGCAGATAGTCGGGCGAGATGGCCATGGCGGAGTCGATGGCGCGATTTTCCCGCTCCTGCGCCGACACCCGCCCCCAAAGCATAACAGCTAACGCCGTCAAGAAGATATATGTTATTGTCTTATAACGCATTATGACTTTTAGCCCGTTTTTTATTTAACCTGCAAAGATAATATTTTTTGCTGTCGGCTTTTTCACCCCTAACCTTCTAACCTTTTAACCTTCTAATCCGTACTCACTCCCCAACTTGGAACGTCTCCTCGCTCTCCCAATAGGCGCGGATGCTGATGCTGTGCGGGAAGGCGTACATCTTCTCGGGCTGGCGGTGGGTGCGGTAGTCGCCCGCGTCCCAGCGTCCGTTACGGTTTTCATCGCAGAAAACGCTCACACGGTAGGTGTCGGGGTTCAGGAATTTGTAGCTTATGTTTTTAGAGGTTGTCAGCACGTCCTCTTGGAGGATGTTGTCCTTTAGCCAGAGCGTGGCCACGTATTGTTTCCCGTTTTTGGGCAGCACGTAGTTCATGGTGAGCGTGCCGTAGTCTTTCTCGGATTTGGTGGTGAATTGGGCGCGGAGGGTGTCATTGGTGAGGCCGTTGTAGCCGAAGAACACCGAGTCGGGGATCATTACAGAGTAGTTTTTACGTTCCGTAACGGTCATGGGCAGAGGTATTTCCATAAGGAAAGTGTCGGGGACGGCGTAGCGATAGACGACGGTGTCCTTATGGCTTTGTTGTTGTGAATTGACCCATACGTTGAACGAGTCGGCGGGCCGGATAGGGTAGGAGAACTGCAAGGTGAGCGGACGGTGGAACTCGCCGGCATTCAGGAATTTCGTCGAAAGGGTCTTGACCGCCGGGGTGCGTCCGCGTCCGGAAGATGCTTTTTCCTTGTATGGGGTGAGTTTTACGGTATCTATTTGATTGTCAGCTGTTAGAATGAATATAGCGGTGTCTGTCAGCGGGGCTTTGAAGTACCAGATGACGGTGTCGCGGGTGGCGTTGATGTGTTCGAAATGGTCAGGGCACTTGGATAGCGCGGAGGCGGAGAACTGCCCGATGCGTGTCTGGTAGGGGAAGAGGTACAGTCCTGCGGCAGGATTTTCAAAATGGGCGAGCCGTTGCACGGTGTCAGGGGTGTTGAAGGCGAGGAGGGTGACCAACGGCAGGGTGGCTTTCAGCGAGTCGGCCGCGCTGTCGGGCAGGGCGCGGAAAGCCGTGACGGTCTCTTCCGCGAAGGCGATCTCCTCGTTGGGCAGGTCGTAGCGGAAGTTCCCGTTGATGTCCTTGATGGCGAAGAGTTTGTAGTCGCCAGCGGCGATGTTTTTCAACGAGAAACTGCCGTCGTCAAGCGATTTGCTGACGTAGTCGGGCAGGGTGGTGAGCGGCAGGGAGTCGTCGTCGCCTTTGTAGAGCAGCACGTAGAAATCCTTGGCTGGCGCGAGTGTCTTGGCGTCGAGGAGATTGCCTCGGATCATGTAATCGTCGAGGCTGTCGCCGGTGGTGAAGCTGTAGTGGAGGTATCCCAAGCTGTTGCCCTCGTGGTAGTCCTTGATGGCGTCGGAGAAGACCATGTTGTAGGTGGTGTTCGCCCGCAGCGTGTCCTTGAACTTGATGACGACGGACTTTCCCTTGATGGAGTATTCGGGCTTTTCGGCCATTGGCGGGGAGATGAGCACGTTCTCCGAGGGGTTGTTGAGGGTGACGAACTCGTCGAAGTGGATGCGGATCTGTTTCCCGTCGAAGCGCACGGTACCGTCCGCGGGCTCCATTTTGGCGACTTTCGGCGGGGTGGTGTCCTTCGGCCCGCCCGTCGGTGCGGAGATTTTCGCGCAGCCGGCAAGGAGGAGCAACGCTATGAGGCATATTGCGGCTATGGTCGGAGACTTGGGCTTCATTGGTATATTTTTGTCTCAAATTTTGAGGCCGCAAAGATACACAAAAAAACGGTCGGTCGAAATTTTGGTGTCGGTGTGTTGTTAACGAAAAAAATGTATGTTTGCCGTCGGATTTCGTAGCAGGCTTATATTCAAGATGTGGCACTATGGGAATCCTACTGTACTCTTTTGAATGATTGTCAAAGTGATGTGATTTATAGTAAGGCAATAAGATGAATAAAATACTGTTATCAGTGGTGATGTTGGTCCTTGTTGCACATGGTATGGCACAAGCACCTCTTCCACGTACATACGATTATGACGCTGCAGGTAACCGTGTCCTTCGCTCAACAATAGAGTTGCGTCAAATAGCGGTAAATAGTGCTGATGACGAATTTGCTGATATGCAAGATTCCGACACGAAGAATCTTTATTTCGAGGAATTTGTTGATCAAAACAGGGTGAAAATTTATCCGAATCCGACACACGGATTTGTCATGCTAAGGTTTGAACGACCCGTGGAAAAAGGATACTTTCAATTAACATCTTTGTCTGGAAAGTTGTTGATTGAAGGCAAAATACACTCAACGACTGTCGAAATTGACCTTTCCGATTTTCAATCAGGTGTTTATATGTTGACTCTTTTCATAAATGGGGTGGCGGAAACTTGGAAAATCATTAAAAAGTAGGAATTATGAGTGACAGATTCATCATATACGTAATAGATCTTTCGTTGATTTTGTTCGTTTTTTCCATATCAAAAGCCCAGAATACTTCTTTACCAGTTGGTTCGGTTCCTGGCAGCGCGGATGTGACCGCCATGGGTGCTGCCACGTACAGCATCCCTATTGAGGTTGTTCCCGGTACACAGGGAGTCCAGCCTAATTTGAGTGTAATCTATAACAGTATGGCAGGCACAGGTCTTTTGGGAACCCACTGGGATTTGGACGGTCTTTCCGCCATCACGCGAGTGGGCCAGAACATGTTTCTGGACCTGCGTTCTACTTCGGTGTCTATGGATTATTCCGATCGTTTTGCTTTGGACGGAAACAGGCTGGTGTGTTATGATCCAAACCTTTATGGAAGGTCAGGCACGTTGTATCAGCCCGAATTTGAGGATTTCTCAAAAATATACTCCTACGGGACTTTGGGTGATGGACCTGAATACTTCAAAGTCTATCAAGACGATGGCAGTGTGGTGGAATATGGTAATACGGCAGACTCGAGACAAAGGGTGGGCAACGGTGTCTATAGTTGGTATGTTAACAAGATTGCGGACATCAACGGAAACTATATGACGTTCACATACGGGAATGATGGCAGTGAGATTTGGATTGATCATATCGACTATACCGGGAACGAGAGTGCCGGACTGGTGCCTTACGCAAGGGTGACATTCACGTATAGTGATATTTCTCATGTCGGATCTTTCTTTGTGGCTGGACGTGAAATTTCCCAAACGAGGCTTTTACGGGCGATTACGGTACAGTATAAAAATGGCATATCGTACGAGATGGTCCGCCAATATCTTTTCGAATATACCGAGGTTTTTCCGATGCGGCTGACTAGTGTCAGGCTCAAGGGGTCAGATGGTTCGGAGCTGAACCCGACGGCGGTGGAGTGGACAGAATCCCTATATAATGACAACCTTAACAACACGTTATTTACCATCCAGAATTTCAATGGAGGAAATGGGCATCTTGCCGTTGACTTTAATAGGGACGGTGTCTGTGACATAATTGAATATAGTCTTAATTATTGGACACCTTTTTTCAAGCAGGGAAACGTAATAGTCCCGGGAAACCAAAATTACAGCACATCAACATCTTGGAATATCAAAAACTGCCTTCCTGCAGATATCGATGGCGATGGATTTAGCGAAATTGTTACAGTATGTCAAACTTACTACGATAACAACATTTTGGTTGATGTTACAAACCACGCCATGCAAACGAATCATGTTGTCCTGCCCTTCAGTACCGAAGGCTATGGAGGAGTCGCAACGGGTGACTTTTTAGGCAATGGGAAACATCAAATCGTAGTAATGTATTATTATAACAATGCCACCTATATTAAATTTATATCTGGCACACATAACTTCACTCAACAAACGGTATCCGGTGTGATGGACGTGATGGACTTTGATGGGGATGGTAAGGTGGAACTTGTTGTCTCAACCGGCCAGCATTTGACCATTTACAAATTCGAACCATCTACTGAATTGTTCGATTTAATTGCGTCTTTGAATATTGACGGAGGATTTGTTACTTCAGGGGATTTCAATGGAGACGGCATCTCGGATATCCTTTACCAAAACGGCAACTATCATATCGCCTTAGGCAACGGAAGAACCTTTACATACGTGCCAACCAATTTGGGATTTCAACACAATATGTCGAATTTGCAAATTTATCCCACTGTTTTGGATCTGAACAATGATGGTTATGATGATCTCATGACATTTTATAGCGTTTCCGGAGGTGACATGAAAGCAATAGGCTACCTTTGTTGCGGATATTATGACAACAAGGTCTATTTTCAGAATCCTTTCCCGGCTTTTTCATCACCCGTCATACTTACCAGTTCCGAATTGAATGATCATTATAATTTTACTTTTGGTGATTTCAATAATGACCATCATGTGGATTTGGTGGCCTCAAAATCAGTCAACTCCTTATATGATGGTATTTTATTATGTGAATTTAAAATGGAAAAACGAGTTCCACAGGTCAAAAAAGTGACTGCTGGTGACGGCTCGTTTGTGAAATGGAGATATCAAGACATCTTTGGCCTCTTTTACCGTTATGCTTCCCACATCAGCATTCTGCCATATCAGTATAACGTTGTGGAAAGTATGATCAACTCGTTGGGCACATCCATTCAGACAAATACACACCAATATTTTTTCGACCATCCGACATATAGTTTCAAGCGGAAGCAACGAATGGGATTTTTGACCACATCTTCCATGGATGTGAACAGTCAAATTACAGATTCTGTTTTTTATCAGGTTGTCACCGGTGAGAATGCCTTGTCTCAAGATTTCATTATGCCGGTTTTCAAAAAGACGTATGTGTCCCATCAGCTATATAAATCATTAGGGTTTCAAACAGCATGTTTGACATTCAATAACAACAAACGCCGTTTTCCTTACATCTTGAAGACAACCGACACCAACCATCTAAATCAAACCCTGATCACGAATATAGATCTGCGATTGCCAACCGGCAGACCGATAGTGACTCAAAAAACAGTTCAGAATGAGAGTGATTTTTATCCGCAGTTTTCGGAACGCTTAAACTACAAGCAAACAACGCACAATATTCCATCGGGAGGGTTTGTCACTCTGGCAGATTCCATTGTCAAGGAGACTTGGATGGACAATTCTTCAATTAAGTCTGTCCAAAAACATTTATTCACCTATAACAATCGTTATCTGCCCGAACAAATCACAACACTTTCGGATGGCGTTTCCTCTTCATGTACAATTCAAAACTACGACCATTTTGGAAATGGGACGTTAACAACATATTCTGGAGACAGTTGCTTGAGCAAGACGATAACTACAGTGTATGACAACACTGGCAGATTCTGCATTTATCAAGGCTTTGGTTCGTCATTTAGCATCTATAGGACATTCTCTCCGACCACAAGCGGCCTCCTTTCTGTTATGAACGAGAACAACCTCAATACCAACTTTACATACGATGCCTTCGGCAGATTGTTGGAAATTCACTATCCGGATGGTAACACTGATATGGTCGAGTATGGATGGAACACCGACAGCGAGATTCCAAATGCAAAATACTATACCTTAACACACGTGTCGGGACGTACCTATGCCACTGAACGTTACTATGATCTTTTGGGACGAAATATCTGTATGCGCGAGAATGGATATTATTCCGACACTTGTTTTGATCTCAAGGGGAATGTGTATAGGATTTCTGAGCCCTATATCCGGGGCACATCTGATGCAGACAAATTGTGGCATGATTTTCAATATGACCAGTATGGGAGAATCACCAATGTTATCGGGCCTTATACCAATGAATCTTACCAGTATTCAGGATACACAACAACTGTGACGGACAATTTACGACAAACTGTGTCAACTCAAATAACGGACGCGGCCGGTCGCATCCGATACGCATCGGATCAAGGAGGCACTGTAACTTATAATTACTCCCACATACTCTACAATGATAATGTCGCAACACAGACCGACATAACAGCATGCGGTCATAATACCTCTATTATTTCCGATGCATCGGGCAACCAGCTGAAGATCACTGATCCGAATGCCGGGGTTGTGACAAAACGCTACAATGCCCAAAACCAGCTTTTGCAGCAAACCGATGCGCGGGGCAACAAAACAAGGTGGAAATACGATGAATGGGGACGCACCACAGAAAGAAAAAACTCCAACTCGTCCAACGATTCTGTAGTTTGCACTTACGAATACGATGAATATACTGCGGCTCATAGAGGGAGAGGAAAGTTGTCCTGTGTTAAGATTGATGGTGCTTTTGCCGAACGCTTCACATACGACACCCTTTCCCGTCTGTCGCAGCATACCCGTTATATTGACGACTCCGCCTACTCAGAATCCTACGCCTACAACACCTACGGGCAGCTTTCCGCGTTGACCTATCCCGACGGCTTCGCGACGGATTATACTTATACGGGCAAAGGTCTCCTGTCTCAGATCACCAGAGGTGGTACAACCAACTTGATTTACTTTGCCAAAACCTACAACCGATATGGGAAGCCGTTGAAGTGCAGGTATGGCAACGGTACAGTCACCGAGTATTCGTACAACGAAGCAGGGTTACCCACCCGAATCAAAACAGGTAGCATGATTCTTGACGGTCCTGTCAAGCCCATTTTTGAATTGTCGGCTCCAGCCTTGTTAAATAGTATTCCGCCTAATTTTGACGATGGAATATACACCGTTGATAGCTCCATTCAGGATTTTCGCTACAGTTATGACAACATGGGGCGACTCACCCAGCGCATTCAGAAGAACAACCAGTATGAGACATTCCAGTACGACAACATGGATCGACTCACCTCGTTCACGCCGGGCACACTCAATGGCACCTTCCAGACCTTCAGTACCGTGTATGATGCGCAGGGCAACATCTTGAGCAACACTTTAGCCGGAATCTACAGTTACGGAAGCAACAAACCGCACGCGGTGACAGAGGTGACACCCTCGACCAACTTCCCCAATGCCATCTCCGCCGATTCCTGTGAAACCGACTACAACGTTTTCAACCAACCCTCCCGTATAGCCGAAGGCGATGTGGAAATCCTGTTAGAGTACGGTGCCGACAACCAGCGGGTGAAGGCGGTCTTCAAGCGAAATGGGGATGTGGAGCGTACCCGTTACTATATTAGTGCAAACTACGAGAAGGAGGTGGATGCCGCTGGCGTGACCACCCACTACAACTACATCTATGGCGCGACCGGCCTCGCCGCCATCTGCGTGCGCCGAAACGGTGCGGATAGCATGTACTACGTACACCACGACCACCTTGGCAGCTACACCCACATCACCGACAGCAGCAGGCAGGTGATACGAGCGTTGCATTTCGATCCGTGGGGAAATGTGAAGGCCGATACCAATTGGACGGTGTTTGCGGATCGTGAGCCCGGCGAACTCGTAAGCGACTTTTGTTTCGACCGAGGCTTCACCGGTCACGAGCACTATGCCGACCTGAACATAATCAACATGAACGGCCGCCTCTACGACCCCGTGATTGCCCGCTTCTTCTCGCCCGACAATTTCGTGCAGGAGCCGGGCTCCACGCAGAGCTACAACCGGTATTCGTACTGTCTGAACAACCCGCTGCAATATGTGGATCCGAGCGGGGAGCTTTCCTTCAACGACTGGTACATTGATTCAAAACGGAATCTGCAGTGGTTTGAAAGTACCAGCGACTATGTTGAAGTGGATGGGGAAATCTACTCAAGAGTTGGCAGTGTGGTAATATGTTTTTCGAAAAATGGGCAAAGGATTTATGGTGACGAATACGGAGGAATACATTATCTTTCTCCGTTGGACGAGGTGGTGATAGATAAGGCCAAACAACAGGAGGCCTTATCTTCTTCAGAAATAGAGATAGGTTTAAACTATCCGCAAAATGTTGTCACATACGGTTCCTCCACTTTCAGCATCGTTGGTTATAGCATGGAACAAAGCAGTTCCACATTTAGTTTGACCGACAGTAAGGGGAAGTTAAACATTCGCTATTATGAAAGTGGTTGGTTGGGGAATCAATATGTTAAAACGTTTCCTATAGCTGATTACGCTAAATATTTTGAAAGAACAGGTAAGACTCTCGGATGGATTGATGTTGGCTATAATGGTCTTCTTATGCTTTCAACGGATGATATTAAAAAGAAAGTTGTATATGGTTTTGATATAGGTTTTGATATCGTTGGAATTTATGGAGGGGGATATGGTATAGCACTTTCACTATACTATTCAGCGGTAATTAAAAACTATCCTCAAATACAACAGAATGTAAATAAGCAATATGAAGACAGAGCTAACATGATATTGAGGGGATATATTCCTGTTGGCACACCTGGTTTCCCTTTCAAATAATAATTCATTATGAGCAGGTTTTGGGAATATTGTTTTTATCGGTATTGTCAGTTTTATCTGAAACATCCTTTGATCAATTTCGGATTAACTAAAGGGTATGATAGTTTTGGAGAGAGATTTGTGTCCACTCAACAGTTGCTAAACATATTATTTCTATACTTTTTGGTTTTCGGGAAGATTATTGATGTTAATATTTCGAATCTGTGTTTTTTAGTAGGAGTTGCTATCGTATGTGTTCTTTTAGGAATAGTAAACGAGAAAAAATATAACAAAATCACATATAAACGCTTGGAAGAAAAGTATAAATTTGAAAAAAACAGACGACTAAAGGGATGGCTCGTCGTTTTTTATTGGCTATTATCAACATTTTTGTTTTTTGCGGTTGCTTTCTTTTGAAAGAATAACCCTTGATTCTAAAAAAAGAATCCTTTCAGATAAAACATGTGAGTTATGTTTAGGCTCAGTTATAGATTTTGCAATCTTGTTTTCGTTATGGTTTATTCCCATGTTTATCAGACAAATTTTTCAAACACTATTTTGTGCCATCAAGTATATAAGTACCATTTTTTTTATCACCAATTAATGCCAAGCCCATATGCATTACGTAATTAGCTACACGCATATCACCGACAGCAGCAGGCAGGTGATACGAGCGTTACACTTCGATCCGTGGGGAAATGTGAAGGCCGATACCAATTGGACGGTGTTTGCGGATCGTGAGCCCGGCGAACTCGTAAGCGACTTTCGTTTCGACCGCGGTTTCACCGGTCACGAGCACTACGCCGACCTGAACCTCATCAGCATGAACGGCCGCCTCTACGACCCCGTGATTGCCCGCTTCTTCTCGCCCGACAATTTCGTGCAGGAGCCGGGGTCCACGCAGAGCTACAACCGATATTCGTACTGTCTGAACAACCCGCTGCAGTGGGCTGTTGTGGCTTTCTTTATTCTGTCGTTTCGCTTTTTGCCTTAGAACGGAATCACCCCCACGCCCAACTTCACCCCGAACCAGTAGGCGCCGAGGATGCGGCTGCGGGCGTGGTTGTCGTAGTGGATGGGTCTTTTGGGGTCATCTCCGTTGTAGATGGAGAACTCTTTGTGGATTTTCGCGTCCAAGACCTTGTAGCCGCCGAGAGTGGAGCCGAGACTCGTCCCAAGGGTCAGCTTGAGGCGGTTCCATACGATGAAATCGTAGCCGTATTCTATTTTGAGACCGAAAATGCTGCCTCTGTTCTCGATGATCTCTTCGTACGGCTCTTCTGTGGTGGTGAGGATGCCGAGATATAAGCCCTCCGTTTCCATCTTGTAATGGTAGAAAAAGCCGTCGAAGGTGAATTTAAGGTAATGCCCCAGGGGCGCAAACCCTTTGCCGAAATAGTGCTTGTAATAGGCGTTGAAGCCGTGTGCGGTGACGTTGCCGTTGAGCTCCGCCCGCTCCCAGTTCACATAGCCGTCACTATACACGGTTCCTTTCCTGAGCCGGACGTCGGTCCCCACGAACGGCGAGTTGAAGTAGTTGTAGCCCACGCCCACGGTGCCCTTCTTCCAGGCGATGAACTCCACGCTTGGCGAGAGGAAGTAGTTGAGGCCGAGAAACCGCTGCGCCGGTTTGGGGATGTCCCAGCCCGAACTCACCGGGTTGGGGTTCAGCCACGCGGGCGAGAAATAGCCCTCCATGTTCAGGACGATGTGGTTGCCCATGTAGTTGTACATTTGGCCGCTGGCCGTCGCCAGGCCCGTTGCGATGATGAGGAGTAGAATGGTCTTTTTCATGTTTCTTTTTTTTGGCCCAGGGCTCCGATGCGCTTCGCCTTGTTTTGTCCCAGGGCTCCGCTTCGCTTCGCCCTGGGTTGACACGTGTCGGGCCTGCAGCCCTCCTGGAATATATTAAAGTTATAGTCTAAGTCTAAGTTATAGTTTAAGTCTAAGTCTAAGTCTAAGTTATAGTCTAAGTTATAGTCTAAGTCATCGTCATCGTCTCAGATACCGCTCCAGCTCGCGGTAAACGAAGCCGTTGATGTAGGCTTTGCGCATGACCTCGCTTTCGCTGAAGCGGGAGGAGGATTCGATGGTGCCGTCTATGATGTCGAGGATGAGGCAGTTCACGTCCACGTCGTAGGTGCCGAGGCTGAGGGCGCTGACGACGGCGGGGAAGGTGTACGGGAAGACGGGGATGAGCCACGGGAGGAAGAGCTTCTCGGCGTAGAAGCGGCGCCCGGCGACGTCGGAAACGGTGACGTAACAGAGCTTGCGGCTGCCGAGGCCGGCGGAGACGTCGTCAAGGAACTCGGAGGTGTGGTAGCGCATGTTCATGCCGCCGGAATGCCGGAAATCGGAACTCCAGTTGCACATCTTCACATAATCGTTGTATTTCTCGGTCTCCGGCTGTGTGAAGTCCATGGTGAAGGTCACCGGGGTGTAGCCCATGCGTTTCGTGACGTTGCACATGATTTTCTCGAGTTGCTCGGCGTGCCTGCGGTCTCTTTTCGCGTTGCTGTTCCCGCGCCGGTCGTAGGTGCGGTACGTCGGGGTCATGATGAGTATCGACTTCTCGTTGCCGATGCGATTGTTCCCCACTTCCTCCAGCACGGCGAGCATCTCGGCGTTGACCACGGCGTCGTTCACCATGGCCTTGAACAGCGAGTCACTGTGGATATCTACTAACATGTAGTTGACCGTCTTGAACTTTTCTTCCGGAAGCACCTTGCTGTTCGCACTCTGCTGCTTGATGCGGTCGTATTTGGAGTTCGCGCCCTCCACCTTCGTGGTGTCGCCGCCCGCCTGCGCGATTTCCTCCAAGGTGGTGCCCTGCGGGTAGTCGCAGAAGTCGATGTAGCGCATCTTCTGCTTGACGAAGATGTCGGAGATGAGGTCTTTCACCACGACTTGCAGGTACTCATTGCCGGGTTGGTTCTTCATGGCCGTCCACGCGTTGCGCAGCGCCAGAACGGAGTACTCCTGACGGTTCATCTTGTTCATCAGGTAGTTGACCTGCTGCCGTTCGCCCTCCACCTCGCGGTAGGGCTCTGCAATTACGCTTGTCTGCCCGTAGTTCTTGTGTTTCGAGGCTCCGTACCATGCTGTGGCCCAGGCCCGCTCCAGGTATGCGTTGTCGGGGAACGACTGCCGCAGCACGTAAGTGTTGTAGATGGCCAAGTCGTACTGGTGGTTGATCAGCAGCCAGTCGATGCAGGCGAAGCGGGCCGTGTTGTGCAGACGGGTGAACAGCTCTTCGTCTTGCACGAATTTCTTGCGTCCGTCGTTAGGGAGATTGCGGACCAGTCCTTTGGCCACGGTGCGCCGCCGCTCGATGTTGGGGTGGGTGAGCAGCGTGTCGATCATGTTGGAACGGTCGGAGATGTTGGCGACGGTTTTCAGGAAGTGGTTTTCCGGGAACTGGAAGAAGTCCTCCTCCACGGCCGACCGCTGGAACGGGATTTCGTCGAACGGCAGGTCGGAGTAGAGCAACACGTCGAAGATGCCGTCGAGGATGTCGTAGCTGTAGGGCGAATCCTTGAAGTAGCGGGTCAGTCCGACGCGGTCGGCGTCCAGCTCGTGCTCTCGCGAATACATCTGGCTCTTCATGTACCGTTTCACCACGTCGCGGTCCTTGCTCTTTTCTTCGGCCTCTCCGTGGTGCTCGCTGTAGTGGGCGATTTCGTGCGCGAGCACGAAGGCGAGCTCTGCCTCGTTGGTCACCTGCGCCAACATGCCCATGGTCACCAAGATGGTGCCGTTTTTCATCGAATAGGCGTTCACCGTCGTGCTTTGCAGGATGTAGATGTGGACCTCCTGTTGCAGCTGCGGATAGTTCGCCAGCAGCTTCTCGGCGATATTGTCGAGATATTGGTTCATTTCAGTGCCGTAGATGATGCGCCCCTGGTTGAGCATGGACACCAGGAATGGATTGTACGCTTTGTCGGACTTAGGCGTGGTGACGGCCTTGCGAAGGTCGGCGGGAAAAGTCCCCTGCGACTCGATCGGAGTGAAATCCTCCACAGACAACCGCGGCTGCGCGAAAGCAGTCATGCACAGTAGTGCCGCGAGAATGAGAATCGTTTTTTTCATATATACATTATTGATTTCAGCTTTGAATAAACCTTAAACTCTAAACTCTAAACTTCACACGGATATAACACCAAAATTGTAAAAGGTTGCAGTCTGTTGAAAAAAAAAGTTAGAATTTGTGTTTCAACTTGGAGACGGCACCGTTGAGCTTGTTGCTGTTGTAGATCAGATAGCCTATTAATCCGCCATCAACTTTTTGTATCGTATCCGTTTCGGCTCCACGTATCCGAGCCGCATCTTCTTGTTTTCCTCGTACTCGGTGTAGCTGCCCTCGTAGAAATAGACCTGCGAGTCGCCCTCGAAGGCGAGGATGTGGGTGCAGATGCGGTCGAGGAACCAGCGGTCGTGGGAGATGACCACCGCGCAGCCCGCGAAGTTCTCCAGACCCTCTTCCAACGCCCGCAACGTGTTGACGTCGATGTCGTTGGTAGGCTCGTCGAGGAGCAGCACGTTGGCTTCCGATTTCAGCGTGAGCGCGAGGTGCAGACGGTTGCGCTCGCCGCCGGAGAGCACCCCGGCCTTCTTGCTCTGGTCGGTGCCGCTGAAGTTGAACCGCGACAGGTAGGCCCGCGAGTTGATGAGCCTTCCGCCCATCATGATCTGCTCGTTGCCCTCGGAGACCACCTCCCAGACGCTCTTTTCGGGGTCGATGACGGTGTGTTGCTGATCGACATACCCCACTTTCACGGTCTCGCCGACCTTGAAGTCGCCGCTGTCGGGCGTTTCCAACCCCATGATGAGGCGGAAAAGGGTGGTCTTGCCCGCGCCGTTGGGTCCGATGACGCCGACGATGCCGTTGGGCGGCAGGTTGAAGTTCAGGTCGTCGAAGAGCAGTTTGTCGCCGAAAGCCTTGCGCACATGGCACGCCTCGATGACGTTGTTGCCCAAGCGCGGCCCGTTGGGGATGAAAATCTGCAGTTTCTCTTCCTTCTCCTTCACGTCTTCGTTGAGGAGTTTGTCGTAGGCGCTCAGACGGGCCTTTGACTTGGCGTGACGGGCTTTCGGGGCCATGCGCACCCACTCCAGCTCGCGCTCCAGCGTCTTCATGCGCTTGCTCTCCTGCTTCTGTTCCATGGCGAGGCGGTTGGCCTTCTGCTCCAGCCAGGAAGAGTAGTTGCCCTGCCACGGGATGCCCTCGCCGCGGTCGAGTTCGAGAATCCAGCCGGCCACATGGTCGAGGAAGTAGCGGTCGTGGGTGACGGCGATGACCGTGCCCTTATATTGCTGTAAATGAGCCTCTAACCATTCCACCGACTCGGCATCGAGATGGTTGGTGGGCTCGTCGAGGAGGAGGATGTCGGGCTCGGTGAGGAGCAGCCGGCAGAGGGCCACGCGGCGGCGTTCACCGCCGGAGAGGTTCTTGGCGGGCGTGTCACCGTCGGGACAGCGCAGTGCGTCCATGGCGCGTTCCAGCTTGGAGTCGAGCTCCCACGCGTCGTGTTGCTCGATGAGGTCGGTGAGCTCGCCCTGCCGCTCGATGAGCTTGTTCATCTCGTCGTCGCTCATCGGCTCCGCGAACTTCATGTTCACCTCCTCGTATTCCTTTAATATATCCACAATGGGTTGCACGCCTTGCATCACCACCTCCTTGACCGTCAGATTGTCGTCAATTTGCGGTTCCTGCGGCAGGTAGCCCACCGAGTATCCCGGCGAAAAGACCACCTCGCCCTGGTAGGACTTGTCGAGCCCGGCGATGATCTTCAGCAGGGAAGATTTGCCAGCGCCGTTGAGACCCAACACGCCGATCTTCGCTCCGTAGAAGAAGGAGAGATAAATGTTTTTAAGCACTTGTTTCTGAGGCGGATACGTCTTGCTGACGTTCACCATGGAAAAGATTATTTTCTTGTCGTCTGCCATGTTATTGGTTTAGGGTTTAAGGTGCAAAATAGTGAATAGTGAATAGTGATTAGTGAATAGTGAATAGTGAATAGTGAATAGTGATTAGTGATTAGTGATTAGTGATTAGTGAATAGTGATTGGTGAATAGTGATTAGTGAATAGTGAATAGTCTAAGTTTAAGTCTAAGTTTAAGTTTAAGTCTAAGTCTAAGTCTAAGTCTAAGTTTAAGTTTAAGTCAAAGTCTAAGTCTAAGTTTAAGTCTAAGTCTAAGTCTAAGTCTAAGTCTAAGTCTAAGTCTAAGTCTAAGTCTAAGTCTAAGTCTAAGTTAGTAGTTCCTCGCAAGCGCAACAGCTAACAGCCAACAGCCAACTACACCACCGCCTCGAAGATCCGTTTCCCGTACTGCCGCGCCCTGTTGATGGTGAAATACTTGCCTGTGTCTATCAGGCGCTCCACGGATTCAAAGCGTTTGGCGGTGTCCACCATGTAATGCCATTCGGGATTACAACTGCCGGTTACGTTGAATTCTTTTCGCATATTAAGTTTTGTTCTAACAACCTGCAAAAATACACTTTTTTTGACAATGATTTAAACCTGCAGACTTTGTTATGTGCGAATCCACAACCCTTTAACCATTATTTTTTTATTTTTGCCATTGAATCCAAGATTGGTAAAAGTATGAATATGATGAATATAAAACATTGTGCGATAGTGTTTTGCGTTTTGTTTGCGATGTTTTTGCCGCTTTGTGTTGTGGCGCAACGGGAGCAGGTCGGCGATGCCGTCACCTTCCACGACACGACCTGGTACGACCGCGGTTTCGACGTCTATATCGGCGGCGGCATGTTTTGGGGCGGCAAGAAAACCGCGCTGTTCTACAACGGCAGCAGTTACAACCAGTGCGGGCTCGACTACCTCTTCGACAACGAGTACCGCCTCCGCGAAATCCAGGAGGTCGTGACGCGACTCTATCCGCACATCAGCATGAACGACCAAATCGGATACGACGAGCGCGACCTGAACATGGATCCCCATTACAACCTCGGTTCTTGCGTGACGCTGGGCGCGCGCTACAAAATCCGCAACAATTGGGGCATTTCGCTCTCCTACACCTTCTCGCGGCTGACGGTCACCAACAAACTGCTGCTCACCTACACGTCGGTGGCGGGCAACCAGTACCGC
>JAEEGK010014175.1_pt1 | contig 17845 bp, 12 predicted proteins | sample 8958771 | NCBI WGS metagenome assembly JAEEGK01 (sample SAMN16246547, study PRJNA631951) | gut metagenome | biome: gut microbiome; feature: rumen; material: SC-attached | host: Bos | place: Iran: Karaj | collected 2018-10
AATTTTCTTAGTTTTTGGAAAAGAATATTATCTTTGTCTTCTTTTGATGTATCTTTATTTGACATTAATTTCTTAAATAAATAAAAAATTAAATTATTTGTTAAAAAAAAAGTCAAATCAAAATAAAAAAAACAATTAAAAAAAAAATAATAGAATTATATTTTTTAATTAAAATTGAATTAAAAAAAATAACAAATTTATTTATGAAAGAAAATTAATAAAGAAATTTAATTAAAAAGTAAAAGAGTGAATCATTATAATGATAAAAGGATTATTTTTTTTATTCAAAAATAAAAAATATAATTTGTATTAAAAATAATGGAAGAAAGAGAAGAAAATCAACAAAGAGGATATTCAAGTCTAGAAAGTGAAGAAGATTTACCATATGCAGAAATTCCAACAGAAAATAAATCAAAATCTTTTAAAAGTATAATAATATTATTATTATATTATTCAATAATAATTTATTCATTAATTTATAATAATTATCCTGATATTAAATCAAATTTATTATTTGAAAATGAATATGAAGAAACTAAATTAATAATTAATAATTTACAATTTGATTTAATCTCAAAAAGATTTTCAAATAAAGGAATTATTTATAAATTAAAACAAAAAGAATTAAATAAAAATATTATAATTCTTTATTTAGAATATCAATTTAATGAAAAATTATTAAATTTTACTGCAAAAATAATTGAATATAATAATCATATTGAAAGAATAATTAAAGAAAAAAAAATTTTCAACAATCAATTAAATAATAAATTTGAATTTAATGATATTTCTGTATATAATAAAATTTTAAATTTGGCAAAAATTATAAATTTAACAGATTTATTTGAATAATTTTTTTATATTTTCTAAAATATTAATTTCAAAAAGTAAATCTTTAATATCATAAATCTTCATCTTAATTTGAAGTTATTATATTTCTTTAAATTTTATGTAAAATATGTTATCCATTTTTAAGACTATAATTTCATATTTTAATTTTTTTAGTTTTTTTAATTTAATAACAATATATTAAAGGACAAAAATATTTTCTTATATATAATATTTTATTATTAAATATTTCCCTTTTTTTAAATATAATTTCTTCAAATACAGAGTTTAAATTTTTTTTATATCAAACTTATTTTTATCAAATAATTTATAATTTTCACATTTTAAACTATTTCCAACAAAATCTTTTTTCCTAAAATTATTTATTTTATGTTTATTTGTAAGTTTATATTTTGATTTATTCATACTATTATTAAAAGTACAATTCACATTAATATTAGAAGAAATGATAATTTGTTTTTTTAATGAATTAGTATAAATATTCTTTTTCATAATTTCAATTTGTTTTTTCATTTTTGAAATTTGTGGAGCATTTTTTTTATTATTTGCTTTATTTAATGTAGTATTATTAATATTAAATTTACTATTATTATTATTTCTACTTATACTTTTTTTTTGTTCATTTTTCAATTTATCATTATTTTGATAATCTAAAAAAACAGTTACATTAGGAGTTGTAATTTTATTTTTTATTATACTTATATTAGTTTTATTAATTGATGTATTAGTATAATTATTTGGAGAAGAATATTTTAATTGATGTTTTAAATTTTTATTTTTAAATAAATTTTGGGTTATTTTTTCACAATCATTAAATTTTTGGTTTGATTGGGAATTATTCTTTGAATTTACATCATTATTTTTACTTATTGAACTTCTTTGAGATTTAATTTTATTTTTTTTGACTGTACTATTAGTATTAGAATTTTTTTTCATTTTATTTTCAGATTGTTTTATAATATTAATATTATTTTTAGGATATTTTATTTTATTTGAAGTTGATTTTTTTTCATTTGAAGCAGAATTACTTTTTGTTTGTTTTCCTTTACTTCTATTTGTTTTACTTGAATTTAAAGAAAATAAATCAATATTACTTTTTGCTATTGTTTTAATACATTTTGAAGTTGTTACTGCAATATTTTTTTTATTATTAATCTTTGTTGATTTTTTACAATTTATATTAAATTTTTTATCTTTACCTCTTGAAGATAAATTTTGTCTTATATTATTTTTGTAATAATTATAGTTATTATTTATATGAATATTATTATAATTTAAATTGTTTTGTAATTTCTTCTTTAAATGATTTGTTTTAATATTAAAAGTTTCTTTTTTATTTTTTGAATGTGAAGAAGATATTGATTTCACATTAATATTTGATGCTTTTTTATTTTCTTTTTCTTTATTTTTTAATAACAGAGAAACTGTAACAAGATTATTTCTTTTTGGATGACTTGATGACTTAGTTTCAATTTTTTTAACATTAAAATTTTTATTTTGTATTTTTTGATTAATTATATTATTTTGTATTTCTTCATTTTTTATATTTTTTTTTTCTAAATTTACTTTATCAACATGATTATTTAATTTCAATCTTTGATTAATTCCTTCACTTTTAGGTAAAATTGAAGTTTTATTAGTTTTTATCTTTACAATAACATTATTGACATTTTTTTTATTTTTATCACCAAAATAAATATTAATAGAACGAATATGATTATTTAATTGAATATTTCTTGATTTACCTGAAATTCTATCAATATTTATATTGTTTTGATTATTTCTAATTTTATATATATTTTCACATTTCTTTTTTAATTCATTTAATTTATTAAATAAATCTTTATATTTGAAATGTGCTCCAAATTCATAAAATTCTTTTTCTTCAGTATCTTCATAATTAAATTCAATCTTTTCATTTTGTTTATTATAATTATCCTTAAACATATATTCCTGCATTTGAAAAAATTAACAAAAATAATTTTATTAATTATATTATTCAAACAACTTCAATTTTTTTAATAATTAATAATAAACAATTATTAAATTCAATGAAGAGTTCAAATTGTTCATCCTCAAATAATTCTAATATAAACAATCAAAATAAAAATATGATAAAATTTTCAAATTTTAAATATCATTTTTCAAATGCAAAATTGAATTATAAAATGATTAATAAAAGTAATAAAACATCTAAACAATCTCCTTTATCTAAAAATAATAAAAATCAAAATAAATATAATTTAAAAAAAATCGATAAAAGTACTCCAACAGTTGTTTTTAGTATAAATTCAAGTCAAAAATTTGATACAAATCATAGTAAAACAAAAAGTCAATCTAAATCAAAAGAAAAGAAAACAAATAAATCACATCAAAATTCAAAAACTAAAATAAAACAAAAAGTAAATTATATATCATCAAATAATAATAATATATTAAAACCAAAAGAAAGAAAAATAAATAATAATCAAAATCAAAAAAACCAAAAAAATCAAATTAGTAAAATAAATATTAAAAAGTCTAAAAATGAAAAATGTGTTCGTTGTAATAATATAAAGACATCATCTTCATTTTCAAATAATAAATCTCCTCAAGTTGGATTAAAATATTTAAATGATATAATGAAAAAAATTAACTTAAATTCATATAAAACAACTCCAATAACTGCATATCAATCAAAAAAAGTTTCAAAAGAGAAAAATAATGTTAAAAAAAATGTAAATATTCAATCATCATCTCATTCAAATACAAAAAGTAAATCAACTTCAGTTACTAAAATTAAAAATATTGTAATTCCAACAATGAATAATTTTAAAAGTTTATTATCTAAATATTCTGCAGTTTCTCATTTAACAACTAATACTATTAATAATAATATTTCTCATAATGAACATAGTGAAAAAAAGAAAGAAAATAATTTATCAATTTCATCTAAATCTTATGCACAACAAGATAATAAAAAGAAAGAAAATTTAAAAAAAAATCATAATAAGAAAAAAGAAAAAAATAAAAATAATTCTAATGTATCTTATAAGTATAATATAAATAAATGTTATTATCAAAAAATTAATATTAATTTAGGAAATTTATATCCTTTTTCTTCTTCTCATTATACAATTAAAAATGAATCAAAAAGTAAAAATGAGTTAATTAAAAAAAATGAAAATAATAAAAAAAATTCTAATACAAAAAATAATATGTTTAATTTTAATATTCATTTAAAGAAAAAAGGGTATACTGGAAATAATAATACAAAATTAATAAATAAATTAAATAATAATAATATAAATAATAGTTTAAATAGAAATAATAATTTTAGTTCAACATTAACAAAAAATAGTAAAAACAACTCAAAAAAAAATTCAAAACCAAAAACATCAAATTGTTCTTTAATATATGAAAACTCTAAAAAAAATAAATTAACTCAGAAAAAAAAAGAAAAAGAAAAAGAAGAAAAAGAAAAAGAAAACGAAAATGAAAAAAAACTATCACACACTAATTCAGTATCATCATTTAAAGACTTAAATTATTATAAAAACGAAAGTAAAAAACTATCAGAAAAAATAAAAAATTATTACAAAAAAAACAATAATGAATATCCAGAAACAACTTTAGAATATTATAAAATAGGAAGATGTGTAGGACATGGTGCATTTGGAAAAGTAAATATAAGTCTTCATATATTAAGTGGTAGAATAGTAGCAATTAAATCAATAAATAAACAAAAAGGACTTTTTTCAAAAAAAAATATCCAATATGAAATAAATATAATGAAAAAATTAAGAGGTCACAAAAATATAATAACACTATATGAAAAATTTGAAGATAAAAAATATTATTTTATAGTAATGGAAAATGCAATAGGAGGAAATTTATTAAAAACAATAAAAAAAATGACAAAAATTCCAGAAAACACATCAAAAAAAATATTTAAGCAAATAATAAAAACTTTAAAATTTATTCATTCAAAAAATATAGTACACAGAGATATAAAACCACATAATATATTATTAGATTTAAATAGTAATATAAAAATATGTGACTTTGGAGTAGGAAAAGAAATAAAAAAAGGAAATTTAGTAAATGAAACATGTGGGACTCCAGCATATGTTGCACCAGAATTACTTTCTGGAAATTATTTTGATCCATTTAAAGCTGATATTTGGAGTTGTGGTGTTGTATTATATTTTATGCTTACTGGAATTGTACCTTTTAGAGGTGATAATGATATGGAATTACATAATAATATTAGTAAAGGTATTTATCCTAAAATTGATTCTATTTCTTTTGATTGTGAAGATTTAATTAAAAAAATATTAGAAGTTGATCCTAATAAAAGATATAATTTAGATGATATTTTAAATCATAAATGGATTAAAAGTTTAGATAATAAAAAAAAAAATAGTGAAATTTCATTATTTACTAAAGCTGAAAAAATTATTTTTGGGAAATTAAATATTGATTATAGAAATAGTGATAAAGATAATTTAGTTGAAAATTTTACTTATAAAAATTTAGATAGTGAATTAGATGATGATAATAAAAATATTGAACCAAGTTCTAATATTCAAACTCCTAATAATACTAAAATTCAACCTTATTATAATGATGATGAAGATATTTATTTTTCTGATTTATTAATAAAAGATAATATTATGAAATTTAATTTAAAAGTTAAAGAACTTAATTTAAATTATGAAGTTAAATATAATGCTGATATTGATCAAGGTTTTGTTAGAAAAGATATTAAAGGAAATCGATTAATGAGATCTTTAAATAATTCTATTAATGAAGATGAAAAAAAAGAAAGTAAAAATAATAAAAATAAACAAGAAATTAATTTAAATAATTTATCTATTAAAAAAGATGAAGATGATGAAGAAAATTTAAATAATGAAAAAAAAAATACTAAAGAACAAATAAATTATAATTTTAATGAAAATGCTTTGAAATTTGTTGAAGAATTTGGTTATAAAAGAGATTATATTATTAAATCTTTAAAAAATAATGATTTAAATCATTGTACTGCTACTTATTATTTAAAATTAACTTTAATGGATGAATAATTAATTATAATTAATGGTAGTTTTTATATATTTAATTTTTTCTGAAAATATTAGAAATAAATGTATTTAATTATTAAATTAAATTAATAATAATATCTTTAAAATAATTTAAATAAAAAAATTCATATAATAAATAATTTATTTAATTTCACCTTCATTTTTATTTTCATTTAATATAATAGAACCACTATTTATATCATTTGTTATTTTATTATGTTTTTTTTTAATTTCTATTTTCTTTTTTTCAAATTGTTGTAATCTATCTTCTAAAGAAAGAAAATCATCAGGATTTAATATATTATCACCATGATTTACTTCATCTAAATTTTTAGCAAATAATATTTTATTTAATCCTTCTAATTTTTTATTTATATTATTTTTTTTAAAATTACCACTTGAATATAATTTATCATAATTATTTTTTTCAAGAGAATAATTTTTTAAAATTTTAAATTTATTTTGAAATTGATTTAAATAATTTTCACTTTTCATTGGACTAGAAACATAAGTTTTATAATTTTTATTAATATTTAAAGTAGAACTAAATCTTTTTGTATTATCAAGTGGATAAACATTATATCTTTTAATATCATTTGGTTTATGAATTTGAAAAAATACATCTTGTAATTTTTGTTTTATTGATAATTGTCTTTGATTATTTATCATTTTGTAGAAAAAATTATTATTTGAATTATTATTATTTATAATTGTTTTTAAATCATATTTTAATGAATTTATGTTATTTGAATTTAAAATTTGTTCTTCTTGTTTATTATTATTTAAAATATTTTTTTGATTTGATTCTTTTTTAATTAAATCTTCTTCAATTTTTAAATTATTAAGAGAACCAAAATTAAAATTATTTGATGGTCTTATAATTGAATAAAAGTTTTGATTTTGTAAATTATTATTATTATTTATTTTATTAAAATTTAATTCTTTAAATAAATTATCTGGATCAATAGAAGTATCATCATCAAATATATTTATAATATGATTATCTTTAATTGGACTTCCACCAAATTCTATTTCTTTTTCATTTATATCATTCTTATTTTTAATATTTTTTTCTTCATCATCACTTTCTGTTGTTTCTAATATTTTTAATAATGATGTATATTTTTCTATAAAATGATTTGTTGATACATTATTTTTATCTTCTTCATTATCATCATATATTAAATCTATAAAATTTTTAGTTGTTTCTTTATCTATTTTTAATATTTCTATTAAATAATTTTCTATTTCATTTTTATTTATATTTTCTTTCATTGATTCTGGTAAATTTGAAAAATTTTCACATTTTTCTTTTATTAATGATAATGTTTGATTAATATTCATTTTTTTTAATTTTAATTTAAATTTTATTTCAATTAAAAACTATAATTAAAATTATTTTAAAATACTCCAAAAATGTTAATTATAATTACATTGAATATTAAAAAAAATAAAAAATCTTATCTATTATTATCATTTTCATTAAATAAAAAGATATTTAGAATCAAATAACAATCATCAAAGTTAATATAGAACTTTTCACAAATTATAAATCAAACAAATTGTAAAAAATAATCTTTTTTAAAATATTTATATCTTTATAAAAAGTTAAAAAATATTCTTTATAATAATACATTTAAAGGATAACAAATGGTGTATTATTTCAATTAAATTAAAATTTTATATATAAATTAATCCATTTGTATATCCTCCCCATTACCATTTTCAATTTCATTTAATTTTTGATTAATAATAATTTTTAATTTACTCACAGAAATAAGTTTTAAAAGAATATCATTAATTTCTAATAATTGTTTTATATCATTATTAGAATAATTTTTTTTTATATTTTGTAATTTATTATTTAAATATTTTTGATATTTTGTTAAATTCTCTTTTTTTTGAATCAAATCATTATAAAGTTTATTTTCTTTCATTAAATTACTATCTATATTATTTTGAGAATTTAAATCATTAGAATCAATTTTATTAAGTATTTCTTCAAGTTTTTGAGATTCACTAAATAATTTTTGTTTTTCTTCATTATTATCATTTTTTATTAATAAATTTTCATCATCACTTATATTATTTAAATCAATATTAATATCATCATTACTATTATTAGAATCATTTAAATCTATATTATATATAGAATTAGATGAGAAAATTTGTTGATAAGTTTCATTAAATTTATCAAAAAAATTGGGATTATTAAAATCTTTCCCACTTCCACCACTATTTACACTATTAACTCTATTTATAAAAAGTCCATTTTGACTTGTATAAAAATCATCATTTAAAGATAAAATATTAGCAATTCTTAAATCAAAATTATTATATTTTTTTTTATTAATATTATCTTGATTTTGCATTAAAATATCTTCTTTAATATCATCAGAATTTATATTAACATTAAATTTAAAATTATCAGTTGTATTTGTTAATAAATCATTTGAAGAAGTAACAAAAGAAGAAGATTCAATTAAACTACAAGTTTTATCATTTGAATTAATTCCTTGAATATTATTTTTTTTTTTTAAAAAAGAATAAAATCTATTTTTAATCATATTTGCATTTCTATCTGGAAAATATGAAGCAATTTCTTTCCAATTATTTCCAAATTTTGAATATAAAGCAACAATTTTTTCATCTTCTTCTTCTGTAAATTTTGTTCTTTTTAATTTTGGATCTAATTTATTATTATATCTTTCTTCTAACATTTCTGCAGTAAAATAAGGAAAATTTTTAGAAACTAATTCCCAATTTGTACCATAAATTTCAACTAATTCTATTATTTTTAAATCATCTTGTCTTGTAAAACTTCTCATTTTTGATTTTAATTCTAATTTTTTTATTCTATAATTTATTTGTTGTGTTGATTTTGTTTTAATTAATTCAGATAATTTTCTTAAATTTTTATTTCCAAGTTTAAAGTATTGTTGTATTAAAATATCATTTTCTTCATTTGTCCATTCTTTAGTATAAATATCTTTATTTAAATTATTTAATCTTGAATTTGGATTTGTTACTTTAAATAAATTATTATTTGGGTTTATATTTTTATTTTCACTTTCTTCAATTTCTGATTTTATTATTTCATCATCTCTTGAACAATTACATAATGTATTTTGTATTGTTTCTGCCCAAAATGTAGAAGAATTATTTAAAAATGAAGCAAATCCTTTTACATTTTTCATAAAGTTTAATCTTGATTTTTGTATATTTTGTTGGTTTTGTAATTGTTGATTATTTTGATTTATTGTATTTGATTGTCTTATCATTTTTTTATAAAAAGTTATTAATAAAATTTTTACTATTTCAAATTTTATTACAAATATTATTCATAAAATGAAATTTATTTATTAAATAAGATTTATTATTAATATTTTTATATATTTTTTTTGGCATGAAATTAAAAAAGAAAAAATAAAAATTTAAAAATTAATTTTTTCAGTTCATTTTTAAAAAAAAATATTTATATAAATTATAATAATATTAAGTATTTTTCTTTTGTTTTTTTATTGGGTCATAAACTCTTAAATTAAATAAATAATTATATATATTAATATTATTAGAATCTCCTTTCATAATTAAATTACAATTTTCTTTATATCTTTCAGTATAAGGTAATTCTGATTTATGTTCACCTAAATAATTCATTGCTAATATTTTATCTTTGATTAAATTCTTTTTTATAATTTTATTTTTTTCATCATTAAAACTTTCTCTTGTAAATTTATTATAATAAGGTCGAATAATTAAATTTTCATCTAAACTTTTTTGAACAGGTAAATATGAATATAAATCTCTTGAAGATAAAAAATTTGTATTTTTCCATTTATTAGGATTAATAAATGATGAATTCTTTTTTACTTTAACTTCTCTTAAATTAGCAAAATAATTTAATTGATGAATATTTGGTTTACCATTAATATTATTTTTTGTTAAGTAACTTAAATCCTTAAAATTATTTATATTTTTTGTTGAATAAGACTTCATTTTCATTTTTTTCATAAAATTTTTAAGGTCATCATTATAAAAACTTGGTGGAGATATATTTCCTTTTAATTTTAAATTTATATTATGATGATATCTTAAATGTTTTATCCAATCCATTTCTGGTAGATTGACATGACAATTTCCACTCATTAAATGCCAATATTTATTATTATTATAATTTGTATATGAAAAACTATTTATTTTATTTTTATTTAATTTCTTTTTTTCATTTGATAAATTTTCAATACTTCTATCTAAAATTTTTGAATTTATTGGATGCTTTTTTAAATTTATTTTGTTAATTTTTTTTTTCTCAAATCTTCTTATTAAACTTTGATTTAAATAATATTGTTTTTCATTCATTAATTTAGAAAAATAATTTGAACAAAATTTAATATAATAATTATTTAATTATCAAATATAAATAATTAACTAAATAAAAAAAATTAAAATATAATTTAATATTAAATGTAATAATTATTCGATATTAAATTAATTAAATTATTAATACCATTTAATAAAGAGAGATTTGTAATATTTTTTTTTAATAAATAATTTCATTTATTATTTTATTTAATAATTATGAAAAAACTTCAGAATCTCTTGTTGATTTAGGCAAAAAAATTGTTTTATCCTTATTGTATTTTGCAAAATATTCCTCATTTGAATCATAATATAAATATTGTTGAACAATAAAAATAATATCATAAATTAAACTTATAAATGGAATTATTAACTCAGAATAAAAAATCAATTTACTTTCATTTTTAGGGGGATTTAAAATATCAAAAGAATTATTATATATTTCAGAAATTAATGATAAATAATATAAAATAATACTAATTAATTCAAAAATTATATAATATATATTCCATCCTATTGTTGTTTTTTCAGATTTATTAAATATTATTTGTGGAATATATTTAATTAAATCCATTATATATTTACATAATCCAAGATAAATAAAACAATTAAAGTTAATATGATCTTCAGATTTATATTTTTCTAAAATTGATTCTAAAATAAAAAGTAAGAAAGCACCAAAAGATAATAAAATAATTATATTTAAAACAATAGGATAAATTTTTAAATTATTTCCATTTTTATAATATATAATTAAAACTAAAGTTATTATCATTATTAAAATTAAATAAATGATTATAACTAAATCAATTGAATTTGTTTCTTTAATTCCAATATCTTCATTGAATATACCTTTAAATTTAAATAAGAAAAAGCATAAATAACCAAATAAATTCATTATAATAAAATCTATTTTATAACCTATTATTGTTTTAGTTTGATAAAATTGAATAGGTTGAAATAAAAAACTTATACAATAAATGAAAATTGTTAAACTTTGAAATATTGTTGTAATAACATTTTTTGAAGTTTTTGAGTTAAAAATATAGAAAAAAAAAATTAGTTCCATTTTAATAAATAATTAAATTTAAAATAATTATATTATGATATATTTCATATTAATTAATTCTTTTTTTTTATATATAAATAATATAACTAATAAATACAATTTTTTATTCTATAAAATAATTATTAAATAATATTATAAAAATATTTTTTTTGAAAAAAACATTGTTATATTAAATAATAGTATATCTTCTTATCATTTTTTCTCTTACTTCAGGTAATTTTTCTCTAACATCCAATCCACTAATTTTAACAACATCTAACAAATCATAAAGTAAAAAATTTAACTCATTATCATTTTCATCTCCTTCAAAATCACAAATATTTAATCCATTATCAGGTTGAAGTGAAAAATTTTCTTCAATATTATCAATAATAATAATTTTACTAATATCTCTACCTAACTTTGATAAATCTTTAATATTAAACCCATTAACAAAATTAGTATGTTGTCTATATAATTTATAACTAATATTATTTTTACAATCTAAACCATTAATAACTGTATTTGCATAATCTTCAGTACTTGCAGTAAAAATTACTATTTCACAAAATTTAGATAATTCATTTATAAAATTTTCTGCTCCTAATCTTACTTTTACATATGCATTATATTCTTCTTCATCTTCCATATAATGAACTAATGTTTCATCTAAATCTAATACTAAAGTATATTCTCTTTTATCTTTTTTATCTTTTGCTTTTAAAAATGGAATTTCTGGTTGAGGTATATTTTCTTCTGAGGAATCATCATCATTTATGTTTTCTAAAGAATTTTGTTCTGATATTAATGTTCTGAATTTATTGTTTTCTATTTCTTTTTCTTCTTTTATTATTGAATTTACTTTTAATAAGATTTTTATATTTTGTTTTATATTTGTTTTTATTATTTCGTTTATTTTCGAATTTTTTGATATTTGTAATATTTGTTTTAAATCTTCTGTAATATCATTATTTAAATAACTTAAATTGTTTAGTAAATTAATTAAATTTATATTTATTATATTATTAATAGCTTGAAAATTTAATTTATATTTTTCTTCATTAATGTTATCATTAACTGCATTTAAAAATCTTTTACATTTTAAAAAATTATTATAATTTTCTTTATCATTAATAAAATCTTTTTCATTTGAATTATTCACAATTAACATTAAAATAAAAAGAAAATTAATATGACAATTATATAAGCATTTTTTAAAATAAGATAACTCATTTTCACCTAATCCTTTAAATTCATCTAAAAATAAAACACAAAGAAAAACACAAAGTTCTCTAATTATAAACAAATTTATTTCATCATTATTATAAAAAATATTCCCAATAGAATTATTATCTTTTAATAATAAAGTTAAATAAATTGTAGATAATTTTTGTTTATATCTTATATTGTTAAAACCATTTACTTTAAAATCTTTTAAAATTTCTTCATAACATTTTTCTTCTTCTTGTAATAATTTAAAAGGGAAATTATTATCAATAAAAAATCCATTTTTTTTCTTTTCTTGATATAATTTAAAATCAGGAATTTGTTCATCAGTTTCTAAAAAATCAGAAATACTTTGAGTAATATCATGATTTAATAATAAATTAATCCTATTTAATAAATCATTATTTTTACTAAATTTTGGTTGTAAAAAAGGAGTTGATTTTAATTTAAAACGCGGTTCTGCACCTTTTAATAATTCTTTTTTTATAGTTATTGATTTTGTAAGTGTATCATTATTACTATTATTATTACTAATATTAGTATTAAAATTTTGACTGTCTTTCATAAAATTTAATTGTAATAAACTGTCATTTAATGTTGAATTGAAATTATTATCAATTTTTTTATTTTTTGAAAATTCCTTTGTTTGAATATTTTGATTATTAGAATGTTTTAAAAAAATTAAGACTTTTTGTTCTAATAACATTAATTTTTCATTCCTTGATTTTAGTTTAGACGACATTATTATTTGGTTTAAAATTTAATTTTTTTAAATTTAATTATTATTTTATAACTTTTTAACTAGTACTTAATATTTTAAAATTATTTTAATATTATCATACTTTTTGTCTGTTGATTTATAAATTTTATTTATTTCATATTTTGAATTAAATTGTATTTCTTTTTCTTTTGAATTATATTCAAAATAAGGATTAAAAGCTAAAACAAAATTACTTAATTTAAATATATATTCATTTTCATTTAATAAAACATTAATATTATTATTTTCATTATAATTATTTTCTAAAAAATAAAATTTAACATCTGTCTCTAATATAATATTATCATTTTCAAAATTATTGAATCCATAAATAATTTCTTTATTACATAATAATTTATTAGATTCAATTTCAAAAATTAAACATAATAAATTATTTTTATCATTAATTCCTTCAATTAAAATAGATTTCAAATTCATTTTTCTCAATTTCAAATTTTCATTATAAAATTTATAATTATCATTAAATAATTTTTCTTTAATAAATAGTTGATAATATTTTACAAATTTTTTCTGAGTTGGATTTTTAACACAAGAATTATCAATACATCTTTTTTTATTAAAAAATGTTAAAGCATCTTCACTTTCTTTAAAAATATTTTTATATAATAAATAACATGAAATAATAAAACCAGTTCTTCCTTTTCCTCTATGACAATGAATAATAACATATTTTTTGTTATTATTTATTTCATTATCTATAAAAAGAACTGTTTTATGTATTGATTTTAATGAAATAGTTTCATGGTCATTAAAAGGAATTAGTAAATATTTTATTTTATCTCCAAATAATTTTTCATTAAAAATTTTTCCTTCTTCTTTACATAATGAAATAATTGTTATATTATCTTGTAAAACTTCTTTACAAAAATTTTGAAATAAATGAAATTTTTCTTCTGAAAAATTATAAGGACTTGACATTGCTAAAATTTTTTCAGTTATATAAGATATATTTAATTTATTTCCTTTAAATTCAATTCTAATATTATTTTCTTCTTTTGGTTGTTTTTTCAAAGGAAGCATTTTTTATATATAATCATATATAAAGTTCAATTTTATATAAAATCTAAAAAATTTCAAAAAATACTCACATAAAAATGAAATATTATAAATATAAAAGGATATTCATTTTTAAATGATATAAAAAATTATTTTCAATCAGAAATTATATTATTAATTCTTGTTTTTTATTTTATGAATTCTTTCATATTGAAGTTTAATCAAAATTAAATAATTTAAAAATATAATAAAAAGGATAAAACAAAAAAAATTTAAAAATATTGAAAAAAAAAATGGCAAAAAAGGGTGTATGTCACAGTATAAAAAAATTAATAAAAAGATGTGATTTCTTATCATCAACAATATCATTTACAATAAACAATGAATACAGATATCATTCATTTATAGGAGGACTTTTATTTATAATTTTCACAATAATAGCATTATTATATACAATTTATTGTGCTTGGGGATTTTTAACAAGAAAAAACATTGATTTTATTTATGCTAGAAAAATAGTACAATATGGTCCTTCAATTAACTTAACAGAAGTTTCATTTAATTTTGGATTTGGACTTAGAAAATTTGGTAATGGAACAATTTATACTTATCCAAATAAAGATTATTTTACTTATTCTGTTGAATTTATTGATTGGATTGGTGATGAGTATGGTAGTTTATATAAAACAAATGTTCCTTTAAAATCATGTGAAAAAGATGATTTTTATAATATTATTGATTATATTTTTGAAAGTAATAATATTCATTCTTTATATTGTCCTGTTATTAGTAAAGATTTAAATTATACTTTAGATGGTTTATATACTGATTATTATTTTAGATATTTAACTTTAAATATTCATCTTTCTGAATATGGTTTAAATAATTTAGATGAAACCAAAAATTTTCTTAAAGAAAATCCTTTAGAAATGGCAATTTATTTTATTGATTCTTCATATAATTTTAAAAGTAGAAAAGAATTTGTTTCAAAGAAATTAAATTATTTTTTTAGACCAATAGATTTTTTTTTTACAAAATATACAACATTATATATTTCTCCTTTAGAATTTTCAAATGATGAAAATTTAATAATTAGAAAAAGTTCAAAAGTTAATTATTCAATATATGATTTTTCATTAGATACATTTCAATATTATCAAAGTAGAACAAATAAAGATAGTTTAATTGCTCAAATTAAAATTCAAGTATCTTCAAAAGTATTTCAATTTCAAAGAACTTATCAAAAAATTCCTGCATTTATTGCAGAATTAGTTGGATTTATTGGAATGTTACTTGTATTACTTTTAGCAATTGTTAGATTTTTAGAAAGACAAATTATTGATAATAAATTAATTAATCATATGCTTACATTTAAAGGAAGTAAATTTAATGATATTGAATATTTTATAAATGCATTTATGTTAGATAAAAAAAATAATAAAATTTCAACTATACTTTTAAATAGATCATCTGAACCAAATATAAATAATAATTTAACAATGCATAAAAAAGTACCAAAAGAATTAAATTTATTAAATACTGATAATGATATGAAAATAGATTCTCAAAATGATAATATAATTTCAGATAAACAAAAAGTATCAAATATTATAACTTATCAAAAGAAAAATGCTGGTAAAAAAATAATAATTAAAGATGAAATAAATGATAATATAAATAAAGAAAATAATCCTCCAACAGATGATAATTTAAAAAATAATGAAGAAGATACTCATGATAAAATAAATAATAATGATAGATTAAATACATCTTTAACTTTTAAAAAAGATAAAAAATTAAATAAAAAAAAAGAAATTAAAATTTTTCCTTTATCATATTCTCAATATTTTATTGCTTCTTTTTTCTTTTGTTGTTTAAAAACACAAAAAAAAAGATATAATGCAATTAAATCAGCAGAATTTAGAATTCATTATTATATGGATATATTTAATTTTATTAAAAAAATGCAAGAAATTGATTTATTAAAATATTGTTTATTTGACAAAGATCAAATTATGCTTTTTGATTTTACTTCTAAAACTCCTTTTAAAATTGGAAATGATGGTGAAGAAATTATATTTAGAGAAAGAGAAAAGATTATGATTAATAAAAAAAATTTTGAAAAAGATGATTTGGATGATATTTTTAATTCTTATAGATTTATAAGAATTAAAGATGAGTTTAGTTTTGAAGATTTAAAATTACTTGAATTAGTTAAATCTGAAGTTGCTTTTTTATCTGGTTCTAATTTTTAATTTAGTTTATTATTTTATTTTTCAAAAATTTATTTTTTTTTTTGAATTTTTATTCCAAAAAATTAATTTAATATTTTTTATTTCTTAATTTCAAAAATTTAAATAACAATAAATATTTTATAAAAAATAAAAAAAAATAAAAATAAAAAATTATAAATTTATCTAATTTTTTTCACCTTCTTTATAAATAAAAAAATACCAAAAAAAAAAAATAAAAAATAAACACTTTAAAAATGAATGAAGAAGATTATTCTTATCCAACATCTTTAAAAAAATTAAGAGCATGTATGCAATGTGGATTAATAAAAACAGAGACTCAATTTACTAATGATGGATGTGAAAATTGTAAAATACAAAAAAATGAAATATCAACATATATAACACCTCATTTTAAAGGAATGATTGCAATAACTTATCCAAGTGGAAGTTGGTGTGCTAAATGGTTAGGTAAAAGTAAGTTATTTTAATATTAAATTTTAGATGAATTAATTCCTGGTTTTTATAGTTTAGATATTATGAATGGAAATGATGAAGGTGAAGAAGATAATTATGAAAATGAATATGAAAATATTGATGATGATGGTAATGGACAAAAAATTATTGATGATGAATATTAAAAATTTATTTTTTTACTTTTTTGTTTTTTTTTAAATATGTTTAAATTGTTATTTATTATATGGGATTAATATTTTTTATTTTTAATAATTTAATTTTTTTTTTAATGTTTAAAATATTTTTTATTTGTTTTTAAATTATTATATTTATATATATATAATATTTTTATCTTATTTATTTTTTTTCCTTTTCATTTTAAAATAATGTTTTTTTTTCTCTGATTTTAAATTGAGGATTTTAATTGACTAAATAAAAGATATGAATTTATTTTTATTTTTTTTTCATCATTTTCTTGTTCATTTAAACTAGAATTAGTTTTTTTCTTTGATATTTTTTCAGGTGTTTTATAAGCAAGAATATCTTTTTTAGGAAAATTAAATGTAGTAATATTTTTTTTTGGTGTAGTTAAATTTTCTTTTTTTTCTTTATTTTCAATATCATCTAAATAAAATCTATCACTAACAACTTCTTTAATTTCTTCTGTTTTTTTTAATTTAATTTCTTCTTTTTTATTCTTTTTTTTTTTATTTTTATTTAAAGCATTAAAAATTTTTTTTTTTTTTTTGTTATTTTATGATATTTTGGGGATTGGGGATTGGGGATTGGGGATTGGGGATTGGGGATTGGGCCCAATCCCCAATCCCCAATC
>JAEEGK010014176.1_pt1 | contig 17843 bp, 19 predicted proteins | sample 8958771 | NCBI WGS metagenome assembly JAEEGK01 (sample SAMN16246547, study PRJNA631951) | gut metagenome | biome: gut microbiome; feature: rumen; material: SC-attached | host: Bos | place: Iran: Karaj | collected 2018-10
GGAGTGACAAGCTGGCGGCGTGGTTCCTTGAGTTTTTCGTAAAGGCTGCCGGAGCTTTTTGTTTTATATTCTGTAAGGAATTTTTTAAGACATTCAATTTCTTCTTCAAGAGCCGGCAGCGTTTTCTGGTTGTATTCTTTCTGAATAATTGCATGTGCCAGTTTGTCCTCTGACCGCGGCAAATATTTACCCTCTTTGTCTGTTTCAGAATCCCGCTTGTAAAACTGGAGACTGCCCTTGTTCTGAACAATTCGTATGAGACCTGGAGGTGCATTTTTTATTGCGTGTTTTTTTATTTTAAGCGCCTGCTCAAGTTCGCCGATGCGGAATTCTATTTGAGAAAGGAATTGTTCTGGTGATAGGGTTTCCAGTTTTTTTATGGTTGTGCTCCTTTAATAATCTCCTCGTCATTGCGAGGAGCGAACGTAGTGAGCGACGTGGCAATCCATTATTTATACCAGCGTCCTACTTTATAAAATAAGCACAAAAATTGCCGACGGCAACTAAATTCTCACCAAATTACATAGAAAATCACATTTTTCCGCTATTTTCTATGTAATTTTTAAGATTTTTCACATATTCAGGCTCAAAAAAGCTGCTAAAACCAACGTTTTTAGCCCTAAACAACCCATTTTTCCGTTATAATAAGGACTTTTCTTGAAAAATTACATAGAATTTCGCGCGAATCGGCTATTTTCTATGTAATTTTCCAAGAATCATTACACAGGGACGTTTTTAATTACGGATAAAAGGTGGTCCGCCAAGAAAATATTCGCTGTTAATGGTATCCATATTTTTTATATCTTCATCGGTGAGGGAAGTAAAATTGTCATCCCCGTAAAGAAATAAAAACAACCTCAAACTGGCTTCTACCTTATCACTCTTTTCTGCCTGTTGAGCTTTTGCGACCACTGCGGTTTTTGTTTCTTCATCGTGGGTATCTATAACTATTTTGAATTTAATTATTATTGGAGCATTCAGATAATCATCTAAATTCTTGTACTGTTTCATGTTACACATGACATATTCTGTATCAGTTGTGTTTACAATTTTATAGTCAAATTCTCCAAACCAGTCTTTAATATATCCGGCAACCTTTTTTTCGATTTGATTTTTATAAACACAATAATAATAGTTGGTTCGTTTTATCTCCCACCAGCCTATTTCATTTCCAACCCAGCTATAACCCTGAGTTGTAATAACAATCTCCTCAGGAAACAAAGAACACTTTAGATATACAGTAGAAATATCATGATCATCATCGTTCTGTATATCTTGATCAATAAGTTCAAAATCACCTTTAAAATTTTCATTCATGTAATCACAGATTTCTTCGGGGGTCATTGTATAACCCTTTTCCCCAAGACATCCGCACAACAAAAAACACAAGAGAATTGAAGACAAGAATATGCATTTATTTACTTTGTTCATGGCAACACTCCTTTTATTTTTCATATCAACTTAGAATCTAAACCCACCTGTCAGCATAATACCCGGGCACAAGGCAAGATTTGTTTTTTTATCATCATGAATAAACACAAATGCACAGGAAGGGCCTGCTCCAAAATAAAAACCACTTCCCTTCGGTTTGAGAGTAAAAAGCACATCAACATTAAAAGCCGGATAGAATTCCCAGGATGCGCCAACTGTTCCATCTAATTCAACATAATCCTGACCCCAGAATGCGGTACCACCATGAAGCTCCGCTTCCAGATTCCATTTATAATTTTTTGGGCTTTCCGGATTAAGACAATGAATATAAGAAAAATTCAAACCGGTGTAGGCAAACAGAAAAAACATGCCAATGTCAATTCCAGCAGAAATAGAATCGGTTTGAGAAATATTAAAATCATAATTTAAATCAAAGGTACCGCCTGTTACCAGAGCTTGAAATTCAGAATCAGAAAAAACCGGACCAGCAGCGACATTTACCCGCAGATTCATTTTTGCAAAAATAGAGTTGCAACCAAATACAATCAAAAATACAATAGCAATTTTTTTCATCATAATTCATTTTTGGCAAATTCTATTTTGTTGTCAACGAAAAATCTGTTGGAAAACCTCAGATATTACCAAAGTAATATGATTATGATAAAATTAATTATGCGTTTCATCTCGTTATTTTCAAAGCATATGCTCCTTGTTTACCGATGTATTTCTATTGCTGCAGAAGTTTTAATCAGCATCTTTACAATATACAATTTGTGTTGTGGAAATTTTTCATTTTCTGATTTTCGTTTTTATATCAACCTGCTGAATTTTATTCTTGTTTTGTTTGCTGTAATTTTTCCTGTGAAGATAGAATTCCTTGCAGCAGCATCGTTCATTTATTCAATGGAGATTTTATTAACAACAAGGTTGAGTGAAAATCTGCTTGGCTTCATGCTGTATATCCTGACCTGCGCAATTTTATTTTCTCGTGGATTTTTCAGAAAAAAACGAATTGCAAAAACGGTAGCGTCTGTCATTTTCTTCTTTGTGATTTTTGCGACTCAACTGAGATTTGGAAGCGCGGTATTTTTGCAGTCACTTTTTGTACTCGCCGAATATTCTTTTGTAATTTTTCTGATAATTCTTTTTTATTATTTGTATCTCAGAAATCAAGGTAAATCACCAATTGAAAAATTTCTCGACTTATCACAGTTCCCGGATTTGACCGAACGCGATAAAGAATGGATTGAATTGATTTTAAAAGAAACAAAATATATAACAATCGCCAGTCAATACAAAGTAACGGAAGGAACTGTTAAAAACAGGATGCGTGTGATTTTCAGGATTTTAGATGTAAGTGACAGAATAGGCTTTATGGCAACCTATGGTGGTTATGAAATAAAAAAATAGCCTTTAGGTAAAACAAAAAATCCCAGCTGCTTATTCCCCATCCTTAAAATGCAAAAATGACAAAACCCCAATCGGTAAAAAATACAAACACCAGATTTCCAGAGCGATTATTCCGCCTGACAAAGAGGAACCGTCGCTGTGGCTGTGGCCGCGGGCGAACACGCCGGTCATTGGCATGATCAGGCAGCTTAAGAAAAAGATGCCGTGGATTAATAATAAATACTTGAGCGCTTTGTCTTTTTTGTTTTTGACATTAATTGTAAATCCAATGAAAAAAGTTGATAAAGCCATGATTGCATAACCAAGTAAATCTAAATTGAACATTAAGCTCAAATACCTGTAATCAAGGATTTTTAAAGCCTGGGGACTTAAGTTGTCGTTAATTACACTAGTGCATTGAGTAAAATAAACAATTATAATTAAGGTTGAATAAACCCCCGCAAAGACCAGAGCAATTTTGCCGGCAACTTTTTTATCTTCGGTGCATTCATTTTCAAAGGCGGCAATCATCATTACAAAACTTAATGACAGTAAGATGCATACAAAATAACTGCCAGAGTTAAAATCTATTGCCATGAAAAATGCAAAAAGCAAAACTGTTATTGCATTAATTAATGAGCCTATCATTCCAAATTTTTTGTTCATCTGATTTACTCCTTTTTTATTCCTCGAACAACCATAGTTATTGTAACACTTGTGTCCCACTGCTTTTTTCCGGCGCGAAAAAGTGAAAGGCGCTCGTCATATTTTTTGTTGATTGCAGATAAGGCTGCATTACGTTTGGCTTTATCAACAGAACTGGCGCATTCAACGGCTTCAATCGCAACCTGTCTATTTGCTTCAATTATTCTTTCTGCAAATTGTTTTGAATATTCGGCGGAATCGGGAGTCAGATTTATTACAGCATAGCCTGTCGTAATATTTGTAAATCCATTGTTTTCCATAGAGGCAGGGAGCTCAGCTTCGGTCATGGGGAACTGGCAGACTTCATATTTTTTCAATTCCTCTTGAAAATCCGGGAGCGCAGACAAAAACTCTTTTTCTTCTTCAGTTTGCTCCAGACAGGGCGCCGTACAGTAAATACCTTTTCTTGTAGAAAGACAAAGACAGACTCCACCCTTTTTAAGGACACGCAACTGCTCTCCCCAAAAGGCTGCAGGTTCGACATGCTCCTGAACTGTGTTGGAAATTGTGACATCAAAAGTGTCTGCGTCAAAAGGAAGCGCTGTTGCATCACCTTCTAAAAACTCAATGCCCGGGCAGTTTTCTTTTGCAAAAGAAATAAAATTACTGTCCCTGTCAATCGCGGTGATCTGGGCATTCGGATACCATCTGTGCAGGGCCTGTGCAAGCGCGCCGGGACCACAACCAATTTCAAGAATTTTCAGAGTCGCATTTTTGTCCAGGCCAAACAGCTTTTCATATTGTGCAAAAAATAAATCATCAAAACGCAGCTGCCTTGTAAGATATAAAGTTTTTATTCCCTGAACTTTTTCCGACCAGACTGTATTCATCATTGTCTCCACGTTCTTTTTATTGTATCATAATTTTATCAGAAAGGAATTAAAATGATAACTTTTGAACAGACACCTTTTGCAGAAGCTCCTCTCCTAAGCTCAATTCAATTAAAATCATAATCTTCCAAAAGTGCAGAAAATCCAATATTATAAAGCTCAATATGAACGAAATAAAAAATAATGCCTGCCAGATTTTGGGAATGCACCACATTTCCATGAAATGTGCAGACAAGGTGCTGTTTGAAAAGGATGTGGCATTTTATAAAGATATTCTCGGATTCACTGAAGAACGACGCTGGGCGGAAGGTGTGATGCTCAAAGCTGGCAATGCCCGCCTGGAAATCTTTTGCAACGGAGAAGGCATCCCCGAACTTGGTGCCATCCGTCACTTTGCACTTGAAACAAAAAATGTTGATGAGCTTGCGGCAAAAGTAAAAGCTGCGGGCTACGAAGTTTTTATTGAACCAAAAAATATTACAATTGAAAGCGCGCATCCATTCCACGCACGAATGGCGTTTTTTTATGGTCCGCTTGGCGAACAGGTTGAGTTGTTTAATCCGGAGTCTGTGGTGTCGCCCGTTATTGATGTCCTCCGCGCCTCCGAAGAATGGCAGCGTGCCGGCGCTTACTCTGTCCGCATAGAAGGAATGAACCGCCAGCATCATATTCCGCTGCGGGATGAATTTGATGAACATGACTGCGACGGCACAAAATATATTGTACTGCTGGACGACGGCTACCCTGTTGCAACCTGCCGCTTTTATGAAAACGACACCCGCACCGTCACGCTCGGCCGCGTCGTTGTCCTCCCGGAATATCGCGGACTTGGGCTTGGAAAAAAAGTTGTAACCGAAGCAGAAGCCTGGGCAAAAGAACTTGGCTACAAACAAGTAAACATCGACAGCCGCGTAGAAGCAATTCATTTTTATGAAAAGCTTGGCTACCTTCACGCCACCGGCAACGACGAAATAATCAAAAGCGGAAGCTTTGAATGCGTACAGATGTACAAGGAGCTTTAAGAATGACAATCAGAACCGCAACAACAAACGACATCCCTGCTCTGCGCGAGCTTTATCTTGAGCTTGAAAAAGACGGTGTGCGCTATCAGCCGGAGCATTTTGTTATTGGCACAAGAACTGACGAATTTTTCCAGACAATTTTTGACAGCCCGACACAGGACATTCTTGTTGCCGACGACAACGGCGAGGTTCTGGGGTTTGTTCACGTTATGATTATTCCTCAGAAAAAAGTCAGCTGCTTAAAACCTCAGACCACAGTTTACATGCAGGACTTATGTGTTAGTCCCAACAAACGAAACGGCGGAATAGGCACGCAACTTGTCAAAGAAGCCAAAGCCTACGGCAAAGCACACGGCGCAGATTTTATACGCACTCAGGTTTTTCCGGGCAATGTAGACGGCATGCGATTTTACGAGCGCAACGGCTTTTGCGAAATGATGAAAACAATTGAATGTCAGACCCTGGACTAATTTTGGACTAAAGGAGCACCACAATGGATTTAATAGTAATAATAGGAAGCGGCGCAGTCGGTAAAATGACAGTCGGTCAGGAGCTCATGAAAATCACAGACTTCCGCCTCTTTCACAATCACATGATGATTGAGCCTGTTATCCAGATTTTCGGAAAGTTTGACGGCCAGGTTGTAAGCAAGCTGCGCGAAGATATTTTTGACGCCTTTATGAAGACTAACTACCAGGGAATGATTTTTACTTTTATGTGGGCTTTTGACATGCAGTCGGACTGGGACTACATCAAAACTGTTACAGACAAGTTTGAAGCTACCGGTGGCACCGTTTATTACGTAGAGCTTGTTGCCGATCAGAAGGTTCGCCTTGAACGAAACAAAACAGAAAATCGTCTGGCCCACAAAGCTTCCAAGCGCGACCTTGAAATTTCTGACGCACGCATTATCCGCGAAGAGACAAAGTACCGCGTTGTTAGTAATCCGGGTGAGCTTACGTTCAAAAACTACATCAAAATTGATAACACAACCCTGCCACCCGACGAAGTTGCCCGCATGATAAAAGAACACTTCAACTTACCTGGTCCAAGCCACGCCGAAATGATGAACCGCGTAAAGCTTGAAGAAGTCCGCGACGACGAACTCCCGCAGCTTCACCAGATGCAAAAAGATGCAGGTGTTCCAGTTTCAGAAAACAAATATTATTTTATCGTAAAAGACGGAGCCCGCGTTGGGGCAATCACTATAGACAATACCGACTCGCTGTTTATTCTTCCTCAATATCAAAACCAGGGAATTGAACCGGTAGCCCGGGAGCAGGCAAAAAAAATCAACCAGGAATAATCTATGGAAAAATCATACATCCCATTTGACTGGAAAAATCTTGATGACAAATCTCTCTGGCTGGACCCTTGCGAAGAAAGCTACTACTACGCAGAAAAATGGAAGCGCGAAGGCCGACACAGTGTGCTCGATCTTGGCTGCGGACTTGGCCGCCATTCCATTCTTTTTGCAAAATATGGATTTAAAGTTACCGCAATGGACTGTTCTGCAGAAGCCCTGGATTTTCTTAAAAACTATCGCCGCGAACAGAAGGTAGACTTTACAATCAAACGCGCCGACATGGAAAACATGCCATTTGCCACCGATGCCTTTGACTGTATTTTTGCAATGCATTCCGCAGGACACGCAGACACCGTCGGCATGAATAAAATCCTTTGCGAAATTAAACGCGTGCTCAAACCAAACGGAACAATTTTCATGACGCTCTGCTCCAAGGACACCTGGACCTACGCAGAATCTGGCATGCCAAAAATTGATGACAACACAGTAATTAAAACAGAAGGTGTTGAGCAGGGAGTTCCGCATTTTTTTGTAGACCACGAAGATATTAAAAAACTGTTTACCGATTTTGAACTTATCAAAGTGCGCCTGATTGATGACTGCTATGGCGACGGCAAATGGAGAAACCAGAAGCATTATTTTATAGAAGCTGTACTCCACAAAGAGGCAACAAAGTTAGATTACACTAACATAATCGGCCGCCACGTAGACTGTAAAATTGACCGTCCGCTTGGAACACATCACCCTCGCATAAAAGATTTGTTCTATCCTGTAAACTACGGCTATGTAGAAGGTGTGATGGCAGGCGACGGTGCAGAGCAGGATGTTTATATTCTTGGTGTTGACAAGCCTCTTCAAACCTTCAACGGAAAAGTCATTGCTGTATACCACCGCTTTAATGATGTTGAAGATAAATGGATTGTGGTGCCCGAAGAAACAGACACCACAAACAATCCGCGTTTTACCCGCAAAGAGATTCTAAAACAAATTGACTTTCAGGAACGGTTTTTTGACGGAGAATTATATATTTAGTCCCCGTCGTAATCAGACCAACTGTTGTATTCATAGTTCCAATCAGTAATGCTCTTTAAGTCAACGCCTTTTATACCAATTTCAAATGTAATAGCATTTCCATCAGAACTCAATTCGCGGTAGAAATGGAAAACAGGACCTTCCTTTGTTGCAACAACATATTCTTTTGCTTCTCCGCCCTTGTAATCCCCCTTGGAATAAAAATACTCAACAGAAGAAATTGTATAATTAATTGTCTTTGTATTTTTATCCCAGGTAAAATCAAGCTTAGCCTTTTTCTTGTCTAAATCAAAAGACCAGTTAAGTTCATCTGGACCATAACCATTTTCTTTTGTAAGAACAGTTCCTTTTTTATAACTTGTCTTCTTACATGATGAAACAGTCTCCTTTTTCTTATAAATATATCCGGTGTCTCCTTTTGCCATGCTGATCTGTTCGTAAAGTTTTTTGATTGCTGCCGCATGTTCAGGGTCTTTGTCTTCACTTTCGGCTGCCTGCTGTGCAAACGCAGCTCCCAATCTGCTGTAAAGGTCAGCCAGATCCTGATCTCCGTAAGAAAAATCTGCTGCAGCACCGGTAGCGCTGGTATAATCAATTCCGTCTGTATCAAGATTATTGTAAGCATTTACTACAGCCTTAGAGTTAGCCTCAACTATCGTAAGATCCTTAGAGTTAACATTTTTCTTAAGCTCTGCCAATGGATCCATTCCCATTGACTTAAGCAGGGCCGCAGACTGAGCATCAAGTCCATCCGCAGCAATAACCACAATAGCACAACTGGTAATCATTCCAAACTTGTCCATGCAGTTAGCACCACTAATGCCATATTTATTCAAAACAGCATCAACCTTGGATTTTTGACCAGCAGTTGCATTTATAGAATCCCCATCCCAAACACCAAGAGTCTGTAATTCTTTTACGATAGGATTCAAATTCTTGGCCCAATTTTTTACGTCACTATCTGAAATACCAGTACTAGCCGGTTCTGCAAATAAAGCCGAAACCATAGCAGCGCACATAAATATAGCCGCAATTTTTTTAAACATATTTCTCATAAAAATCTCCTTAAAAATAGTATAACATAGTATTTGCAACTGTGTATTTTTTTTCGTTATAATCAAAACATTATGTGGATATGGCTTGTTCTGCTCTACGGACTTTTAAAAGGCGGACGTGAAATTGCAAAGAAAAAGGCGATGACAAAAAACACCGTAATGGAGGTGCTCTTTGTTTATACCCTCATGTCCTTTGTATTTGTTCTACCCGAAATTCCGCAGGCAGGCGGAATGGAACCCCGTTTTTTTGCACTGATTGCGCTTAAATCTTTTGTAATGTTTCTGGCCTGGCTGTTCGGATTTTATTCGCTTAAAAAAATGCCTGTAAGCCTTTATGGAGTTTTGAGTCTTTCGAGAGTTTTGTTTGCAACTTTTTCTGGAATAATCTTTTTGAGTGAACCGCTTTCTCCATTCCAGCTAGGAGGCCTTGTAATTGTTTGTGCGGGACTTTTGCTTTTGAGGGTTCCAGCCAGAAAGAAGGAGCCTCCCGTCGAAGCTTCCGCTCCAATCCGCCCGCTCTACATAATTCTTGCTTTTCTTTCCTGCATCTTAAATGCTGTATCAGGCTTTATGGACAAAATCCTGATGCGCGACGTTACAAGCTCGCAGCTTCAGTTCTGGTACATGCTTTTCCTGATAATCTATTACGGCCTTTACGTGTTGATCCGCCGCATAAAAATTAGTCCGACAGTTTTTAAAAACGGCTGGGTCTGGGCCCTGGCAATCATGTTTGTAATCGGCGACAAAGCACTTTTTATTGCAAATGGAATGAGCGAAAGCCGCATAACAATCATGACGCTCATAAAACAGAGCGCCTGTCTTGTAACAATTATTGGCGGAAAGATTTTCTTTAAGGAAGACCGGATTCTTTACCGTCTGTTCTGTGCCGCAATCATTCTTGGCGGAATTGCTCTAAGCCTTTTTTCCCTCTGATTTTGGTTCAGCATAAGCGCGTTCAACAAACTCTTCGATTGGGAGCGGCTTTGCAAAGTAGAAGCCCTGAATCAAATCGCAATGCTGATCTGCAAGGAAGTCAACCTGTTCTCGGGTTTCGATACCTTCGGCAACAATCTGCATTCCAAGTTTTTTGGCAAGTTTGATTGTATCACTTACAATAAGTTCTGCACGTTTCTGGTCATCAATTTCGCGGAAGAACTGTGCATCGAGCTTAATAATATCAAGCGGAAGTTCCTTGAGCGAATTAAGAGAAGAATAGCCCGCTCCAAAGTCATCCATACTAACCTTAAAGCCAAAATCCTTAAGTTTTTTTACGGTTCCAAGAAGAACCTGCTTGTCATCAAAGAAGGCACTTTCTGTAAGCTCAAGCTCAATAAATTCATGAGGAACTTTAAAATCATCTACAATTCCGCAGATGTGCTCTGCCAGATCATAACGGCTAAAATGTGCTCGCGAAACATTTACCGAGATTGGAACAAGTTTTTTTCCTTCAGAAAGCCACTGTGCCTGAAGCTTTGCAACCTCTGTAAGCATAAAATCATCGAGTTTTATGATAAAGCCGTTCTTTTCAAAAATAGGAATAAATTTGCCCGGAGAAACAAATCCATATTCCGGATGAATCCAGCGAACAAGAGCCTCTGCTGCCGAAAGCTCTTCTTTTTTAGTAGAATACTTTGGCTGCAGATAAACCTTAAACTCGTTAGCAGCAAGAGCGCGTTCCATATCATCTTCTACACGACGCTCCCAGATCTGTTCTTCACGCATTGCCTCATCAAACCAGGCAACACCTGAAGCCTTTGTACCCAGCTTAGAAATTGAAGCCGCTGCATTAGAAATTTTTTCCTGAACATCATCATTTTTAGAAAGAATACGGCACGCACCTTTAGAAAATCCCAGATGCTGATTAGGCCGGCATTCATTCAACGCATTTGTAATTGCCTGCATTCTTATATCAAGAAGCTCACGATTATCAAAATTTAACAAGAGTACAAAATCAGATTTTTCAAGATGAGCAATAAGCTCCTTTTTCTTTCTTGTTAGTGCACAAAGCTTTTTGTAAAAATCTTCCATCAGATTTTCGGTTTCTTTAATACCATAAGCAATTACATAATTGCGGTATTTTTCCATACGCAGATAAACAAGGACGTAATTGCGTCTTCGTTTTATCATTTTCTTTCCCTTGAACAGGAAGTAATCCCTGTTGTAACCGCCCGTTATTGGATCAGTATAAATTATCTTCTGGAATTTATGTTTGTTTATAATGGCCATAATGAGCTTGTAATGTTCATAAATTGCAATAAAGACAAAACACAAAACCATTACAAGTATAACAAACATCTCTCGGCTAAGATCAAGCACGGTCTTTATACTTCGTTTTTTTATACAAACATTCAGACCATCAATATCTGTCTTAACAATTACCCAGACTGTATTTGCACCTACAGGTCTAATTGCCCAATCCAGAAGTTCCTTTGAATCAAAATCGCCCAAGGTAAACAATATCTTAAGAAAAGATTTCATATCTTCTTTGCTGACATCATAATCAAATGAAATGTAGAGACCAATATCTTCTCCGGTTTCTTCATCATGAGTATAATTTTGTTTATATTCGTTGCCTTCTATGTCTTCTGATTGTATGTAGGTATCTTTAAAAATCAATCCGCTTTTATAAAGCTTTTCTTTATCAAAACTTCTTAAAATTGGTTCATCTTTGGTAAGCTTGTCGCCATAATTTGCAAGAATATTTTTTTCATCATCAATAATTGCAACACCACCAAGATTTTCTTTATTGTAAGCAAGAATGTTATTAATAAAATCCTGGGTCGAAGCTTCAAGTTTTCCTTCCGAAAAATCCCAGTTTTTTTCGACTTTCTTAACAATGTTATTGCAAAGTTCCGGTTCAGATAAAATAACATTATGCAAATCCATTAAGGTATCAACCATAAATACGGTAACACCAATAATGATAATTATTAATTCAACAACAAAGGTTTCGATAATCTGAGGCCATATAGACAGCCTGCGCATTCGTTTGATTTTTTTCTCTCGTCTCTTGCTCATAGTTTTTCCGTATAATAATTATATATCCAAAACTATGTTTTGTCATTCTGCAATCTTGCAAAAAGCTCCAGCCGGTTTTTTACACCAATCTTTCTGTAAATATTTGCAAGGTGAGCTTCGATAGTTTTTTCTGTAACAAAAAGAGTTTCGGCAAGTTCGCGGTTAGATTTTCCATCCAGCAGCTCAAGAATGATTTCCTGTTCACGTTTTGTGATGGAAAAATCTTTTATAAATTCCGGTTTGAGAGTTTTTTCATTCCTTGCAATTGGAGAAGAAAAATAAAAACGATAAAAAACATGATAAATCAAAATTGAAATAGAAATAATAAAAACAAAAGGAGCTGCCTTAACTACAAACGCAAGTGCAAGATTCAAAACAGCAAGCACAGTAATAATCCATTTTTCTTTTTTAAAAGCTCCCTTATCAATCCGCCTGAAAAAAACAATTCCAATCATTACTGCAGCAAAGGCTGGAATCCAGATTCCCAAAATATTCAGTACAAACGAAGGTTTCTGAATGACCGGAATAAAGATAAGCACTATTGAAAAAACAAATACTGCAGCAGAATAAAATGCAAGAATTTTCCGGATTTTGGCCTGTGCACTTATCTGAATAAAATCAAGCGCAAAGCCTGTAATTCCGTAAGAAAACAACAGAGATAAGAATCCTCCAAAAACACAGATAAAAGTTCTGCCCCCTATTACACCGCGCAGCTGTGCATAAAAAGAATTTGCACAGATTAAAAAGAATGCAACAGTTATAAACACAGCATGAACAAAAAACTGCTTTTTGAATCTTAAGAAAAAAAGAAACGAAATCAATGCTGCCGCAAAAGAAAAAAGGCTGGCAGAAAACAAAATGAATTCCTGCATTTATTTTTCCTCCGGGTACATCGCTTTATAAATTCCGCGTGCAAAAGTAGCTGCATATTTTTCGTTCTGAGGACGATTTATTAAAATGATAATTGCGGTTTTTGTATCCGGATGATAAGTGGTAAACGAATTAAAAACATTTGTCGCTCCCCCGTGGAAAATCTCGCCGTTCTGGACATTTACACCGTAGCCATAAGAATCGGTATCTATCATTTTTTTGAAGGTCTTCTTTTTTACAACCTTACCGTTCACAAAGGCCTGAGTCCATTTGTACAAATCTACAACACTGGAATTCACATCTCCGTAGCCTGTAGAAAATCCGTCCGGAATGCTGTAATAACGACTCTTCCAGTCATAACCGCGGGCATCCGTTTTTTGAAAATCCATATTTGTGTTACGCATATCACACGGAACAAAAATATTTTTGTACATATAATCGTGGAAGGAAAGTCCACTAACCTGCTCTATTATTTTTGCCAGCAGATAATAGTTGGTGTTGCAGTAAAAATATTCAGTTCCTGGATCAATAAAAAGCGGAGCATCGTTCAGATATTTTAGAATGATTTCTTCTTCAACCGGTTCGTTGTGCACAGTTGCATTTTCAATTTTTGTTGCAACTCTTGTAGGGAAAAATTCATAAGGCGCATTAAGACAGTCGGTAAGGCCTGAATGCATATTTAAAAGCATTTCTATTGTAATGTCATTGCCATATTTATAATCCGGAAACCAGCGGGAAATTTTGTCATCAAGGCGGAGCTTCTTTTTTTCGGCCAGCTGCATTATTGCCGCCGCCGTCATCTGCTTTGTTACAGAGCCAATTTCAAAAACAGTATTTATTTTAATTTCCCCTGCATCAGGATTTTTTCTGTCGCAGGGACCAAACCCCTTTGCAAGAATGATTTTATTTTTTCGCGAAACAAGGACGGCACCTTCGAATTTGGTTTCGTTTAGATATGATTCAATATGTTCAACATCTGAAGGATAGTCCGGACTGATAATCTGATCGCAGTCAAACTTATCTTTGGATTTACAGGAAATGAAAAAAAATGACAGCAGGAGCAGCGCAATCAAACCTGCCGATGCGAGAAGTTTGAACTCTTTACAATTTTGTATTTTTTTCATTTTTTTGTTTACGAATTATCTTATCTATATTATATTTATAGATGAGAAATAAAACTAGTGGCGAACCCACAAGGAGAAACATTATGGAAATCACCATCACTTCACAAAACTACGAAGAAGAAGTAGTAAAAAGCGACAAACCGGTTTTACTTGATTTTTGGGCTCCCTGGTGCGGTCCCTGCAAAATGCTTGGCCCTGTAGTTGCAGAAATTGCCGAAGAACACGACGAAATCAAAGTAGCCAAAGTAAACGTAGACGAACAAGAAGAACTTGCCACCCAGTTTGGCGTTATGAGCATCCCTACCCTATGTCTTATGAAAGAAGGCAAAGTTGTTAATTCGCACACAGGCTTTGCGCCTAAAGAGGTCCTGGAGGAATTTATAAAAGCATAAAAACAAGGAGGGCGGCGATGAACTGAACCCAAAAAGTTAGACACTTTTTGGAGGATGAAATGCAAAGAGTATACAGTTTTGAAACTCGACTTGAATGTGTAAGGCTGTTTGAAGAAGAAAATCTAACAACAGGAAAAATTGCAAAGAAATTTGGAATAGTACATTCTCTGGTCGAGAGATGGCTAGAAATCTATAAACACAATGGCATCGAAGGATTAAAAACCAAAACTCGTTATCGGAAATATGATGAAAGCTTTAAATCAAAAATTATAGAGCAAGTAAAAGTTCAGAAAATTCCATATACAAGAGTTGCAGCTATCAACAATCTTGCCACTTCAACAGTACTGCGATGGGTGATACAATCAAGTGAGGGGCGAAAAATGAACGGGAAGAAAAAGTTGATAACTACAGAAGAAGCTGCAGCGATTCGGAAAAAATTCAAGCACATAAAAGATCCTGAAATAAGGCAAATCATGGAAAAGAATTATTGGCTTGAGCTGGAGAATGAAGCACTAAAAAAATTTCAGGCCTTAACTCAGGATCAACAAGAGAAAAAGTAATAGCAATATCTGAGTTAAGGCAGAAATATAAATTAAAAGATTTGCTTTTGATTTTTAATTTAAAACGAAGCACTTATTATGCGGCAATAAAGACCAAAATTGATAAGTATGAGGCAGAAAAAGAGCAGATAAAGCAGATTTTTCATTATCATAAAGGCCGTTATGGCTACAGGAGAATTACGCAGATGCTTCGCAGGGCTGGCTCCTCATTAAATCATAAAACAGTAAAGCGGCTTATGGATGAATTAGGATTAAAAAGTTATGTCAGACCTAAGAAATATCATTCTTACATAGGTCCTGAAGGTAAATCCATTCCAAATGTTCTTCATAGAAATTTTAAGACAACAGGATTTAATCAAAAATGGGTTACAGATGTTACAGAATTCAATGTTTGTGGTCAGAGAATATATCTTTCAGCCTTAATAGATTTGTATAATCAGGAAGTGATTTCTTATACTATCTCAAATAGACCAACCTTAAAGTTTGTTTGTCAGATGTTAAGTAATGTTTTTGAAAAATATGAAAACCTTACAGGTTTGATTATTCACTCTGACCAAGGATGGCATTATAGATCTGAAGATTATAAAAAAATGCTTAGAATGAAAGGTATAAAACAAAGTATGTCTAGAAAAGGAAATTGCCTTGATAATTGTATGGCTGAAAACTTTTTTGGATTACTAAAAACAGAATTTTACTACATGAACAGCTTCAGTTCCGTAGAAGAATTCAAAAAAGCTCTGGTTGAATATATCACATATTATAACACAGAGCGTATTAAAATGGGATTAAACGGCTTGAGCCCTATTGAATTTAGAACTCAAAATGCCGCATAATTATGTCTATAAAAAAGGGTTCAGTTCAGCGACCGCCCTACGCTCCAAAGTCCTCGCTCAGTCAGTCGCTTCCGGCTCCTTCCTTCGTTCCGGTCTTTTCCGCTACCCACCCAGCGGGGACACCCCGCAACGCCCCGTATTTTTCCCACAGAAACTTGATTTTAATCATTTCTATGGGAGAAATTAGCAGGCACCTCGAATAATTTGCGACCTCATTGTTGTAGTTTTCCCACAGAAACTTGAGTTCTGCAATTTTTGTGGGAAATTATTTATACTATGACACAAGTTTTTTAAATATTTGGTAATTTTTTTCCCACAAAAAGAAGGGATTATTAATTTCTGTGGGAAAAAATGATCGGTTGAGTTCAAAACATTCAAGTTTTTTAATGATTTTTTCCCACAGATTCTTAAGTATTGCTTTTTTTGTGGGAAATTATTGCGATATTGAACGTGTTTTACCTACTTAAGCCTTATTTTTCCAGTTTATCTGCCACTTGAGAAAGGAGTTGAACTTGTTCCGGCGGTAGTTTTTCGCATTTTGCAATTAAATCATGATATTTACGGTAAAGCTTAAGCTGCAGCTCTTCGTTTTCCTGATTTTTTTCTGTTGATTTGTTTGTGCCGTTTACAAGGTATTCAACACTTACTCCCAGCACCTGTGCAATTTTGACAGCGGTGTCGGCGGAAGGAATACTGCCAAGTTTTATTCCTTTTCCAATATTTGTAAGACTAAAACCACATTTCCTTGCCAAATAAGTTCTGTTTTTTCCTAAATAATCAAGTTCTTCCTCTACTCTTTTCCAAAAATCACTCATATTACTAGTGAATAAGAAATTGTTTACTTTTTCTTTAAAAAGTGAACTAAATGCAGATAATTGTGATATAATGAACCATTGCCCAGTTTTAAGTTTTGGGTAGAAAATTTCTTATTAGCGGAGATTTTTAGTATTATGCCTAGTAATGCTGGCTTACGAAAAGCTGATGGTGCAAAGAATGATGAATTCTATACTCAATTAAGTGATATAGAAAAAGAATTATCCAATTATCGTGAATACTTTAAGGGGAAAACAATTTTATGTAATTGTGATGATCCAAGAATATCGAACTTCTTTAAATATTTTGCATTAAATTTTAATGAGTTTGGATTAAAGAAAATCATATCAACTTGTTACAAAAACCAAGATGTTGATTTATTTACTCAAAATGAATGTGAAAAAGCTGTATATCTTGAGTATTCTGGAAATCCAAATGATCCTACTTCAACAGATTTTTCAACAATTGAAGTTAAATCTCTAAAGGGAGATGGAGATTTTAGAAGTGAAGAATGTATTGAATTACTTGAACAAGCTGATATTGTTGTTACCAATCCACCGTTTAGTTTATTCAGAGAATATGTTGCACAACTGATAGGCCATAATAAAAAGTTTATCATAATTGGTAATGTTAATGCCTTGTCATATAAAGAAATATTTCCATTTATAAAAGAAAACAAACTTTGGCTCGGAAAAACAATTCATAGTGGCGATAGAGAATTTGGTGTTCCAAAGGATTATCCTCTGACCGCCAGTGGTTCACGGGTTGATGATAAAGGAAATAAATTTATACGAGTAAAAGGTGTCAGATGGTTTACTAATCTTGATTATAAAGAACGACATGAAGACCTTGTTTTATATAAAAATTATACTCCTGAAGAATATCCAAAGTTTGATAACTATGATGCTATAAATGTTAATAAAACTTCTGATATTCCAATGGATTATGACGGACTTATGGGCGTTCCAATAACATTCTTTGATAAATATAATCCAGATCAATTTGAAGTTATAGATGGAATTGGTAGATATAGTATTTTACATAATGAAGAAACAAAAGCTGCTGGAAAATATCTGTCGATGGTAAATGGAAAAGCTATGTATTTCCGAATCATTATCCGTCGCAAAAAATAGATTCCGAAACAAGTTCGGAATGACAGGACTTGTTTGATTCTGGATTGCTTCGACTTGGCCTCGCAATTGCTGGCGGGGTTTTAGGGGCGCAGCGCCCTAGGAGAAGGGGTAGTACGTTCGCTACGCTCACTATCGAGTTTTCTTCGAAAACTCGCGGCGCGAGGGGAAGGCTTTCCCCTCTTGAGGAGGAAAAATGAAAATCACACTTCACACAATAAAAGTACGGGACCTTGTAAACGGGTTTGCAGATAATGACGAAGCCGGAGTTGTAGGCTACGGTGGACAGTTGGATATTCGCCCTCCATATCAGAGGGGATTCTGTTATAACGA
>JAEEGK010014177.1_pt1 | contig 17841 bp, 15 predicted proteins | sample 8958771 | NCBI WGS metagenome assembly JAEEGK01 (sample SAMN16246547, study PRJNA631951) | gut metagenome | biome: gut microbiome; feature: rumen; material: SC-attached | host: Bos | place: Iran: Karaj | collected 2018-10
CGACGACGAAGAGGACCTCTGCGAGATACTCCGCTTTAACCTCGAAGCTGAAGGCTTCCTGGTCGATACAGCTCATAGCGCCGAAGAAGCCCTCGCGCTCGACACCCGCTACGACCTGATGCTGCTCGACATCATGATGGAGCGCATGTCGGGCATCGAGATGGTCGAGCATATGCGCGCCGAAGGCGACAATACGCCTGTCATCTTCCTCACTGCCCTCGGCGACCACGACGCCCAGCTGCGTGGCTTTTCCGTCGGTGCCGACGACTATATTGCCAAGCCCTTCTCCTTCGACACAGTGCTGGCTCGTGTGAAAGCGGTGCTGCGCCGAACTAGCCTAGCTAGTCCTGCTAGTTCAGTTAGTCTGACTAGACGCGAGCAACTCATCCTCGACCTCTTCCGGCAGCAGCCGGGCAAGTTCTTCACACGAGAGGAAATCCTTGCGGCCGTATGGCCAGGAGACACTTTCGTAGGTGAGCGAAGCGTGGATGTGCATATCGCACGTCTGCGCAAGAAACTTGGCCCCGACGGCAACCGTATCGTCAACAAAACAGGTTTCGGCTATGGATTGGTCTGATGTCATACTGCTCCTGCTTGTAGTGGCCATATTGGTGCTCTACATCCGATTGATGCTCAAAAACAAGCGTCTGCGACAGCTGGCCGATGAAGCCAACCGACTGCGCCGCGAGGCCGATGCCGCCTGGCAGCGCAACCGGCAGTTAAAGCAGGAGATGACCTCCAACATCGCCCACGAACTTAAGACCCCTGTCAGTTCTATCCGCGGCTATTTGGAGATACTCCTCGGCGACCGTCCCGTCGACAATGAACGCCGCCGCCACTACCTCGAGCGCAGCTATAGTCAGACCCTCCGGCTTTCGGACCTCATTCAGGACGTGTCGATAATCAACAAGCTTGAGGAGAGCGCCGACCTCTTCCCGCGCACCGCTGTCGATGCCGCCGAAGTGGCCGCCGAAGCCATCGGCGACCTCTCCGACAAGGCTTCCGCCCGTGGCATCGCCGTGGCCGACCACCTACCCGTTATGCATCTCAACGGCAACCGTGAACTGCTCTACTGCATCTTTCGCAACCTGATGGAGAACTCCATCGCTTACGCCGGCAGTGATATTATTATTGTTTTGGAGACCTATAAGGAGAGTCCCGATCACTACTTTATTCATTATTATGACACCGGCAAGGGTGTCCCCGACGAGTACCTTTCGCGACTCTTCGACCGCTTTGTGCGCATCGGCGAAGGGCGCTCGCGGGCCGACGGAGGTACCGGCCTTGGCCTCAGCATCGTCAAACATGCCGTCCTTTTCCACGGTGGTGAAATCTATGCCAAGAATCGTCCCGAAGGTGGCTTGGAATATTTCTTTTCTTTGAAAAAATAATAGTTATGCATACTACACCGATACAGATACGCTTCAATGATGTCGACCAGATGGGCCATGTCAACAATGCCGTCATTATGGAGTACCTTGATCTGGGCAAGGATGCCTTCTTCAGCGGCCACGGCCTCTCACCTACCAAGAGTGACTTCACCGTCATGGTGGTGCACTACGACGTTGACTTCCGTCACCAGATACACTACCACGACAGCATCGCTGTCACCACCGAGGTGGAGAAACTCGGCAACAAGAGCCTCACCATGCTACAGCGCGTGGTGAACAGCGAGACTGGCACCGTCTGCGTCGAGTGTCGCACCGTCATGGCCGGCTACCGCCGCAGCACCTCCAGCTCCGAGGTCATCCCCGACGAGGTTAAACAGTGGCTCACCCGCTGACGCGTGAAACGGCCTCCGCACAGGTGCGGGATGTCGAAGCAGCCCTGCAAAGCCCTCCGCACCTGTGCGCGGCCATTTTGCATCCGTGCAACGCCACCCCGCACCTGTGCGCGGTGAAAATGCACGGATGAAACAATAAATTGCACGGAAACAATAAAATTAAACAGACAATGAAGAAAGTATTATTCCTATGCGCGGCAATGATAGGCGTAAGTTTTTTCATAAGTTGTGAACCGGAAGACAACGATGAAAAACCTGTAACAATGGTGGGAAATTGGAAATATGAGTACAACACCACTATCACCATATTTCACGATGGTATTCACCAGGATGATACTATCACTGACACTGACCCCGGGGGGATTGGCTACATGTATCTTCGGGCTGACGGTTCTGGTACAATAGGCTTGTTTGGATATGACCTGCCTGATTATTGGCCAAGGGATGGCGTCTGGGATTATTCCAATGACACACTCCATTTCCAATGGGATTTTAGTGATAGTGGTCATCCAGAAGAAGTTTATGACATATACAAGCCTATATTGTTTTTAACAGCGGACAGTTTTGCGTACACAAAGTATCAGCCTGCCGACAACAGAGAGTTCTATATTACTTACCACTACAAGCGTATCTGATTATTGCCAACGAATAGATAAGAATAAACGGCTGCCATCCATAGGGATGGCAGCCGTTGCTGTTTCTCTCTGTGTGTCTACCCCTTCATCGCTTTGAGCTCCTCGGCGAGGTAGCGGCCTGTGAAGTTATCTTTCTCTTTGGCAAGGTCTTCGGGCGTGCCGGCGAAGGTGATGCGTCCACCGGCGCGGCCGCCGTCGGGACCGAGGTCGATGACCCAATCGGCCACCTTGATGACGTCCATATTGTGTTCGATGACCAGCACGGTATTGCCCTTGTCGACAAGCTTCTGCAGCACGCCGAGGAGGATGCGGATGTCCTCGAAGTGGAGGCCCGTGGTGGGCTCGTCCAATATATATAATGTCTTGCCGGTGTCGGTGCGCGAGAGCTCGGTGGCGAGTTTCACGCGCTGGGCCTCGCCGCCGCTGAGGGTGGTGCTCTGCTGGCCAAGGGTGATATAACCAAGACCTACGTCCTGCAGCGCCACGAGCTTGCGCCGCAGCTTGGGGTAGGCGTCGAAGAACTCCACGGCCTCGTTGACGGTCATGTCGAGCACGTCGGCGATGGACTTGCCCTTGTAGCGTATCTCAAGCGTCTCGCGGTTGTAGCGCTTGCCGCCGCAGACCTCGCACTGCACGTACACGTCGGGCAGGAAGTTCATTTCGATTGTGCGCAGGCCGGCACCCTTGCAGTGCTCGCAGCGGCCGCCGCTGACGTTGAAGCTGAATCGGCCGGGCTTGTATCCGCGGATGCGTGCCGACGGCAGCTCGGCGAAGAGCCGCCGTATGTCGTCGAAGAAGCCCGCGTAGGTGGCGGGGTTCGAGCGCGGCGTGCGGCCGATGGGGCTTTGGTCAATCTGGATGACTTTGTCAATATGCTCGATGCCCTCAATGCTCTGGTAGGGCAACGGGGCGCGAAGCGAATGGTAGAAATGCTGGCTGAGGATGGGTTGGAGAGTGTCGTTGATGAGGGTCGACTTGCCGCTGCCGGAGACTCCGGTGACGCATACGAACATGCCCAGCGGCAGGTCGAGGTCCACGCCCTTGAGGTTGTTTCCCGTGGCACCTTTCAATAATATATGCTCGCGGCCGACGTTGGGTCGTCTCTCCGGCAGCGCTATGTCGCTCTTGCGCGACAGGTAGTCGAGTGTGACGCTTGGCTTGTGCTTCGCCAGCACCTTGTCGGTCACCTCGCCGGCGAAGAGTATCTTGCCGCCGTGGATGCCGGCTCCGGGGCCTATGTCGACCAGATAGTCGGCGGCAAGCATCATGTCGCGGTCGTGCTCGACGACGATGATGCTGTTGCCGAGGTCGCGCAGCTGCTTCAGACTCTCTATCAGGCGCTGGTTGTCGCGCTGGTGCAGGCCGATGCTGGGCTCGTCGAGTATATAGAGCACGTTGGTGAGCTGCGAGCCTATCTGCGTGGCCAGGCGTATGCGCTGTGCTTCGCCGCCGCTGAGGCTGCGGGCGCTGCGGTTCATGCTGAGGTAGCCCACGCCCACGTTGTTGAGGAACGACAGGCGTTTCAGTATCTCCACCAGCACCTCGTGCGCCACCTTGCGGTCGCGCTCGTCGAGCTGCGGCTCGAGGTTGCCGAGCCACTCCTGCAGCTCCAGCAGGTCCATGTCGGCCAGCTGGCCGATGTTCTTGTCGAGGATGCGGAAGGCAAGGCTTTCGGGCTTCAGGCGGTGACCGTGGCACTCGGGGCAGGGGACGGTGTTCATGAACGAGGCCGCCCATTTCTGCAAGGCTGCGGGGCTCTCGTCGCTGGCCATGCTGGTGATATAGTTGATGATGCCCTGGAACTCGCTGAGATAGCCTGGGTCTTCGGGGTCCTCGATGCCGGTGAAGTGGTTGCTGCCGTAGAGGATGGCGTTTAGGGCCTCCTCGCTGAGGTCGGCCACAGGTGTGTCAAGCGTGAAGTCGTAGTGCTTGCCCATGAGTTCCAGCTTGCGGTAGACGTAGTTGGTGGGCGAGTATTTGCCCAGCACCTCGATGGCGCCGTCCTTGATGCTCTTCTTCGGGTCGGGGATGAGCTTGCGCATGTCTATCTGCGCCACTTCGCCGAGGCCGTTGCAGTGGGGGCAGGCGCCGTAGGGCGAGTTGAACGAGAAGGTGTTGGGCTCCGGCTCGGGGTAGGAGAGGCCGCTGTCGGGATCCATCAGCATTCGGCTGAAGAAGCGGATGCTCCCGTCCTCGTTGTTAAGCACCATGAGGATGCCCTTTCCCTGTCGGAAAGCTGTTTGCACCGCTTCGCGGAGGCGTGTGGCGTTACGGTCGGCGCGTAATCTGTCAACGACAAGCTCTATGTCGTGCACCTTGTAGCGGTCCACCTGCATCTTGTAGGTGATCTCCTTCACCTCGCCGTCGACGCGCACCTTGAGGAAGCCGCGTTTGGCCACCTGTTCGAAGAGCTCGCGGTAGTGACCCTTGCGGCCCTTCACCAGCGGCGCCAGCACCATGATGTCGCGGTTGCCGTATTCCGAGGTGATGATCTCCAGAATCTTCTCCTCGCTGTATTTCACCATGGGCTTGCCGCTGACGATGCTGTAGGCCTTGCCGATGCGAGCGTAGAGCAGACGCAGCAGGTCGTAGGTGTCGGTCAGCGTGCCCACCGTCGAGCGAGGGTTGTTGTTGGTGCTCTTCTGTTCGATGGAGATAACTGGCGAGAGGCCTTCTATCAAGTCCACGTCGGGACGCTCCATGTTGCCGATGAAGTGGCGTGCGTAGGCCGAGAAGGTCTCCATATATCGGCGCTGCCCTTCGGCGTGGATGGTGTCGAAGGCCAGGGATGACTTGCCGCTGCCGCTCAATCCGGTGAACACCACCAGCTTGCCGCGCGGAATCTCCAGGTCCACGTTCTGCAGGTTGTGCTCTCTTGCACCTAATATCTTTATCTTCTCGTCGTCCATCAGATGCTCTCTATTACCGTGGTGTCGTGTTTGCCACGTGTTATTGTGTTGTATTCGGTGCCTTTCTTGGTGGGGATGCGCACCTTGTAGCTCTTGCCGGCTTTGTTTTTCAACTTGTCGGTGGTGAGCCACGGGTTCATGGTGCGCAGCATCTTGTAGCTTGTGCCGTTGTCTGCGGCAAACTGCACCAGGTCTACGTTCTGTCCGCTTAGTGTCACCTCCTCGTAGGGCAGCTCAGGGTATGTGTCGCAGCGGCGCACGGTGTAGCCGTAGTCCTGCGGGTGCTGCATGATGAGCTTCAAGGCCAGAATGCGGTATACATAGCGTTGTGTCTCTTTGTTGAGCAGCAGGTCGTAGTAGCTCTTCTGCCGCTGGTTGGTGAGGCGTTTCTCGAGGCCATTCTCGCCGCAGTTGTAGGCTGCTGCTGCTTCGGTCCAGCCGCCGAAGCGTCGCTTCAGGTCCTTGAGGTAGCGGCAGGCGGCGCGTGTCGATGCCTCAAGGTCGTTGCGCATGTCTATCTCGTCGCTTATCTCAAGCCCGTATTTCTGTCCCGTGGGCTTCATGAACTGCCAGTAGCCTTGGGCGCCGGCGGGCGAGGTGACGCATTGCAGGCCGCTCTCGATGACGCAGAGGTACTTCATGTCCTGCGGCACCTTCTCTTCCTTCAGTATGCGCTCGATGACGGGGAAGACGCGTGTGGCGCGCTTGATGTTGAAGAGCGTGTTGCTCTGGTAGTACATGTTCGATACCAGCTCGCGGTCCAGACCCTCGCGGACATACCAGAGGTTGAGGGGCACGCGTTCGCCGCAGAAGTAGAGCGTGTCGGGCATCGGCGGAGCGTAGATGTGGTATCCGGCGCGGATGGCTTTGGCCAGAATCTCGTCGCTCTTGTCCTCCTTGCGGGTGGCGAAAATAAAGGCCTCGCCTGCTATAGCCAACGAAGCCAGTATTATAGCTATGACGGACAGCTTTTTCATGATGTCACGGTGTTGATTATCAGACGTGCCACCTCCTGCTTGCTCAGCAGGGGGCTCTCTGTTCGGCTGCCGTCGCGGCCGATGATGTACACCTTGTTGGTGTCCACGCCGAAGCCGGCGCCTTTGTCGCGCAGCGAGTTGAGGACGATGTAGTCGAGGTTTTTCTTCTCCAACTTGCGTTGGGCGTTGGCCTCCTCGTTGTCGGTCTCGAGGGCGAAGCCCACCAACGTCTGTCCCTCCTGCTTCATACTGCCGAGGGTGGCCAGTATGTCGGGGTTCTGCACCAGTTCCAGGTGCATGCCTTCAGAGCCGTTCTTCTTGAGCTTGTGGTCGGCGCACTCCGCCGGCCGGTAGTCGGCCACAGCGGCCGAGAGTATGGCGCCGTTGCAGCCGGGGAACACCTCGGTGGCGGCGGCGAACATCTCGCGGGCGCTCTCGACGCGGGTTACGTGTATGCGTTGGCACGCTGCTGTGTCGAGGTGAGTGGGTCCTGTCACCAGCTCCACGTCGGCACCTTGCTCGGCCAGAGCTTCGGCCAATGCGAAGCCCATCTTGCCGCTGCTGTAGTTGCCTATGAAGCGTACGCTGTCGATGCGCTCGTAGGTGGGACCGGCTGTCACCAGCCAGCGCTGACCTTGCAGTTGCTGCGACCGAGTCGCAGCGCACACGGCCTCCGCTATGGCGGTGGGTTCGGCCATGCGACCCACGCCGTTGACGCCGCAGGCCAGCTCGCCCTCTTCGGGGCCTACCATGCGGATGCCCCACGTCTTGAGGGTCTGTATGTTGCGCTGCACGGCTGGGTGTGCCCACATCTCGCAGTTCATGGCGGGTGCCATGATGACGGGCTTGCCGGAGAAGGCCAGCAAGAGCGTCGAAAGGGCATCGTCGGCTATGCCGCTGGCCACCTTGCCTATGATGTTGGCTGTGGCTGGAGCCACCACCAGCAGCTCGCCCCAGTCTTTGAGGGAGATGTGCTCGGTGCGCCCCGAAGCGAAGAGGTCGCTGTAGAGCGGTGCGCCCGAGACCGTCTCAAGGGTCACCCTTGTGACGAACTCCAGCGCATGCTGAGTGGCGGCGCAGCGCACCTCGTGGCCTGCTTTCTTCAGCAGGCGCACCAGCTCGGGCGCTTTGTAGGCCGCTATGCCTCCCGTTATGCCGACGACGATGTTCATCAGTTGGCGTTGATGACTTCTTCCTCCATGGCCTCGAACTTGGCGGCCTGCTTGTCCTCCTTGGCGGGGTTGCGGTAGTATATCTGGCCTTCGAGATACTCCTCGGTGGCCTCAAGTGTGGGTTTGGGCATTTGCTCGTAGCGGCGCACAATCTCTATCTGCTCGCGGTTTTCGAACATCTCGTCCACGCCGTCGCCGCCCGTGCGGAAGTCGTCTATGCGGCTGTGCAGTTCCTTCTTCTCTTCGGCGGCAATCTGGTTGGCACGCTTGGTGAGCATGGCCACGGTCTCGTAGATGTTGTCGGTCTGACGGCTGAAGTCGGCAGTGTTGCGTGTGATAGTGGTGTTGATGATTTTCTTCTTCTCTTCCATTGTTTTATGTTGTTTTTTTTGTTTCTCTTATTTTTCCATTTTGGCCAGCTCCTCGCGGGTCTTGGTGTAGATGTTCTGTGCGTCGGCCAGCTGTTTGGGGTCGGTGATGCCGCTCACCACGCGGTCGAAGTCCGCCACCACCTGCTGCAGGCGTCCGCGTTTCTTGTCCTCGCGGCTGTCGATGGCATACAGGTAGCCTGAACGCAGCATGTAATACATGGCGTCGCCGCGCATCGGCGCCTCGGGGTAGAGGTTGATGAAGTTTTTGAGGCTCTCGTAGGCCGCGCGGTATTCCTCGGTGTAGTAGTAGCCGTAGGCTATCTCGTAGTCTTTCTTCATCAGCTTGGTGCGCATCTCGTCGAGGTAGCGGTTCACCTCGGGCATGTGTGTGCTGTGCGGCCAACGCTCGACGAAGGCCTCGAACTCTTCGATGGCTTCGCGCGTAAGGCTCTGGTCGAGCGTGTAGACGGGCGACTCCATGTATTTGCAGTAGGCCGAGAGGTAGGAGGCCTCCTCGACGCGCACGCTGTAGGGGAACTGCCGTGCGAAGCGTTTGAACTGGTATCCGGCCATGTAGTAGTCCTTCTCCATGTAGAGCGCCTGGCCGTAGTACCAGGCAATCTCCTCGGCGTTGTCGCGCCCGCGGTAGTGCAGCGTCAGGTTCTCGAAGAGCTGGATGGCCTTCGAGTAGCTGTTTTCGTTGTAGTACTGCATCGCCGCCTGGTATTTGGCGTCGTAATCGTTGCTTTTGAGTATCTTGTCGAACTTGTTGCAACTCGTTAGCAACAAGGTTATTGCAAGGATATTGAGGATGTTTTTTGCCATTTTCATAAATTGCAAAGATACAACTTTTTCTTTGATTGCGCGCAAATAATTTAAAAAAGCCTCTTTTTTCAGTCCTTGATGCCGTCTTGATGCCGTCTAGTTGCCGTTTAGTAGCCGTTTAGTAGCCGTTTTGATGCTTCCGTCTTCCTATAGAGTTCCTTCGGATCCGGTACGGCAGTTCTTCAGTACTTCAACGATACTTCTTCAGTAGTTCTTCAGTGAAACACTGAAATACTACTGAAGAAATGCTGTAGGGGCTCCGTACCGGCTCTGTAGCGGAGTGGTGGTTGTTTGCATTTTTTAACAAAGGTATGGTGCCTTGTATGGGAAAAAAAACGTATTTTTGCATTTTAAAATAAAGGTTCGGAATGGATACGATTATTATATTAGACTTTGGTAGTCAGTACACTCAGCTTATCGCGCGCAAGATACGCGAGCTTAATGTTTACTGCGAGATTCATCCCTTCGACAAGATTCCGGCGCTGACGCCGGAGGTGAAGGGTGTTGTTTTCAGTGGCAGCCCTTATAGCTGCAATGCCGCCGACGCTCCGGTGCCCGACATGAAGGGCATCAAGGGCAAGCTGCCGCTGCTGGCGGTGTGCTACGGTGCCCAGTACCTGGCCAAGTGGGGCGGTGGCCGCGTGCAGCAGAGCAAGATACGCGAGTACGGCCGTGCCAACCTGTCGTTCATCGACGGCAGCAATCCGCTGATGAAGGGTGTGCCCATGGGCAGCCAGGTGTGGATGAGTCACGGTGACACCATCGAGGTGCTGCCCGCGGGCTACAAGACCATTTGCAGCACGGAGAACGTGCAGTTTGCCGGCTATCAGATTGAGGGCGAGCAGACCTATGCCATACAGTTCCACCCCGAGGTGCACCATTCGACCGACGGTCCGACGCTGCTGCGCAACTTCGTCGTCGGTATCTGCGGCTGCCGTCAGGAGTGGACGCCCGAGAGCTTCATAGAGACGACTGTCAAGGAGCTGCGCGAGAAGGTGGGTGGCGACAAGGTGGTGCTCGGTCTCAGCGGCGGTGTCGACAGCACCGTTGCCGCCGTGCTCCTCAACCGTGCCATAGGCCACCAGCTGCATTGCATCTTTGTGGACAACGGTCTGCTGCGCAAAAACGAGTTCGAGAGTGTGCTCGAGAGCTATAAGGATATGGGCCTCAACGTGAAGGGTGTGGATGCCAAACAGCGCTTCTACGATGTGCTGGCCGGTGTCAAGGACCCCGAGAAGAAGCGCAAGGGCATTGGCAAGACCTTTATCGATGTGTTCGACGCCGAGGCCAAGCTCATCACCGACGCCAAGTGGCTCGGGCAGGGCACCATCTATCCCGACGTCATCGAGAGCTCGAGCGTCAAAGGTCCCAGCCAGACAATCAAGAGCCACCACAATGTGGGCGGTTTGCCTGACTATATGAAGCTCAAGCTTGTCGAGCCGCTGCGCAGCCTCTTCAAGGACGAGGTGCGCCGTGTGGGTCGCCAGCTGGGCATCAAGGACAGCCTCATCGGCCGTCACCCCTTCCCGGGTCCCGGCTTGGCCATACGTATCCTCAGCGATGTGACGCCCGAGAAGGTGCGCATACTGCAGGAGGTTGACGACATCTTCATCCAGGGTTTGCGCGACGCAGGCCTCTACGACAAGGTGTGGCAGGCCGGCGCCATGCTGCTGCCGGTGCAGAGCGTGGGCGTCATGGGCGACGAGCGCACCTATGAGAGTGTTGTGGCGCTGCGCGCCGTGGAGAGCGTCGACGGCATGACTGCCGACTGGAGCCATCTGCCTTACGACTTCATGGCCAAGGTCTCGAACGAAATCATCAACCGCGTGAAGGGCGTCAACCGCGTGTGCTACGACATCAGCTCCAAGCCGCCAGCAACAATCGAGTGGGAATAAAAGCCAATAGAATGAAACGTTTTGTCCTGACAATAGTGCTAATGATGGCGTCGGTGTTGGCTTGGAGTCAAGCTCCGGGAACAACGCCTGTCAAGGTTAGCAACGAGACACAGATGCTGCACGGGAAGAAGTACTACGTGCACATAGTGGAGCGTGGGCAGACGGTGTACTCCATATCGCGGGCCTACAAAGTGCAGAGCTACGATGCGGTGACGCATGTGGACATACATTTCCTGCATGCTGGCGACACCGTGTGGTTGCCCTACCGCGGCCAGTTTGGCGACGAGGAACAGGAAACTGTGGCTCCGAAGACCACACCGAAGAGCGAGCCTTCAGCGCCTAAGGTCACGCCACGAAGTGAGCCACCGGCACAGCAGGTCACGCCGAAGCATGCCAAACGCACAAGCGTGACTGCACAGGAAAGCAAGCCTGTGGCGCTACCCACGGTGCGACAGGTGGGGCGGACCCTCAAGGTGGCTCTCATGATGCCGTTGCATCTGAACCAGATAGACGAGATTTCCACCACTAAGTTCGACATCGAGCAGCGTGGTAGACGCAGCTACCGCCAGTTCGAGTTCATCGAATTCTACGAAGGCATACGAATGGCCCTCGACAAGCTGGCCGACCAGGGTGTGAGCGTAGAACTTAACGTCGTGGACGTGAGCTCCAACGATACCGCCAAGGTGAGCGAGGCCTTTGCGAGCCACCATGTGGCCGAGAGCGACGTGCTGGTGGCCTTGCTGTTGCGCGAGTGCTTCGACAAAGCCGCCGACCTTGCCCGCGAGGCAGGCATATACATCGTTAACCCCATGGCCACACGCAGCGACATCTGCGCCGAAAACCCCTACATGGTGAAGATGCAGCCGTCGACGGCAGGCCTCATAGCGAGGATGCTCAACAATGTGGCCACCGAGCGTCAGGGGTCGCACCTTTATATTGTTCACTCGGGTGCCAAGAGTGAGAAACCGGTGCTCGACGAGATGAAACGTCAGCTCGAGGAACGCGGAGATATCAAGTACACCCTCTTCAACTGGAGCCAGAGCGCCAAGCTGGCCACGGTGCTCAAGAAGACCCCCGGTGCCGCCGTTGTGAGCATCTATGACCAGGGCAAGGACCAGAACCGCGTCTATGTGGGCAACCTGCTCAACCGTCTCACGTCGCTCAAGCAGGGCACGCCGGTGCTCTACACTCTCGGCGACTGGACGCGCGAATACGGCGACGTGGACTTTAACCAGCTGCAAAACCTCAACTACCATACCTTCGCCACGGGCTGGGACATGACCAATGACGTGCATGTGGAGTTCCTCAAGGACTTCCGCACGCGCTATGGCAACGAGCCTACCTCGCCCCTGGCAGCCACAGGCTACGACCTGACGCTGTATATCGTTGGCGGTCTGCACCGCAAGGGTGCCGACTTCTGGAACGCCCCCGGCGGTGCGTCGGAGGGGCTCACGCAGCCCATCCACCTCGTGCGTAGCGGCGCCGGCCTTGAGAACGACCGCGCCATGATATACCGCATGCAGGAGCTTGTCCTCGTGCCGGTGTCGTTTAAATAAGAAAGAGACTGAATGGAATATCAGAAAACGATAAAGAAAGAGTTTCGCCTGACGGGCCCCGGACTGCATACCGGCCGCACGGTGACTGTCACCGTGATACCTGCGCCGGAGAACTTCGGCATAGCATTCCGCCGCACCGACCGTACCAACATAGTGACACAGCCCGCTCTGGCCGACAATGTCGGCGAGACCTCGCGCGGCACCACCCTCGGTACAGGGCGCAACTCCATAGCTACCATAGAACACCTTATGTCGGCCCTGCATGGTTCGCAGATTGACAACGCCCTCATCGAGCTCGACGGTGGCGAGGTGCCCATCATCGACGGCTCGGCGCGTCCATGGATGCTGCAGCTGAGCCGCGTGGGAGTGCAGCCGCTGCAGGCCGAGCGCAAGAGCTACACAATAAAAGAGCCACTGCACTTCGAGTTTGCGAAGACGGGCTCTGTGTTCGAGGTGGAGCCTTGCGACCACTTCTCCGTGCATTGCGAGATAGACTTCGCCGACACCGTCATCGGTCGTCAGACGGCCGACATGAACGACTTCAGCGAGTATGCCGCAAGCATTGCCCCCTGCCGCACATTCGTGTTCCTGCATGAGGTGGAACCCCTGCTGCACCTCAACCTCATCAAAGGAGGTTCGCTGGACAATGCGCTGGTGTTTGTGAACAGAGACCTCACTTCGCGTCAGCTGAAGCGTCTGGCCAAGATATTCAACAAGGACGAGCGTCTCTTCAAGGTGCACGATGGTGTGCTCAACACCACGGACATCTACTTCCCCAACGAGCCGGCACGTCACAAGCTGCTCGACTTTGTGGGCGACATACGCCTTGTGGGTATGCCCCTCAACGCGAAGTTCAACATTTACAAACCCGGACACAAGGCCAACAACGCCTTTGCCCGTTACCTGATGGAATACATAAGAAAGAATAACTGATACATTACACAATGATACTGAATGACATTCACCCTGATGCCAAGATAGGCAAAAATGTGATGGTAGGTAACTTCACCACCATATATGAGGATGTTGTGATTGGCGACGGCACATGGATAGGCCCAAATGTGACCATCTTCCCCGGTGCCCGCATAGGCAAGAACTGCAAGATCTTCCCCGGCTCGGTTATCGCTGCCGTGCCGCAGGACCTGAAGTTCGCCGGCGAATACACCACTGTGGAGATTGGTGACGACAATGTGATACGCGAGTGCTGCACCATCAACCGTGGTACTGCCGCCAGTGGCAAGACGGTTATCGGCAACGGCAACCTACTGATGGCATACGTGCACATAGCCCACGACTGCGTGGTGGGCGACAGCTGTGTGCTGGCCAATAACGCCACCCTCGCCGGACATATCATCCTCGGCGACTGGGTTATCCTCGGTGGCAAGACGGCCTGCCTGCAGTTCATACATATAGGTTCGCACGTCATCACCCAGGGCGGTGCCCTCATCGACAAGGACATTCCGCCGTTCGTCAAGGCGGCGCGTTACCCGATACAGTACTGCGGTGTCAATAGTCTCGGCCTTCAGCGCCGCGGCTTCTCGCAGGAGAGCATCAACCGCATCAACGACATCTACCGCTACATCTTCGTCAAGGGCATACCGCTGGCCGACGCTGTGGAGCAGGTGAAGGAGAAGTACGGCAACACCGACGAGGGCAAGCAGGTACTCGCCTTTATAGGCAGCGCTAATACGGGCCTGATGAGTGGCTTCCGTTCGGTGCGCAAGTCTGAATAAAACTACACGTAAACCATAGTGGTCTCGACAACGGCAAGCGTCTTGCCGTTGTCGAGGCTTTCTATTATTGTATGGTAAAGTGCTGTGGAGCGGCCATGCTTCAGCGCCCGGCAGGTGGCTTTTACCGTTGTGCCCATAGGGGCAGGGGAGAGGTAATGTGCTGTGGCGTCGAGTGACACCCAGTGCAGGATGCCGTCCTCCATACTGTCGCTGTTGGCGGCGATGGCAACGGCGAAGTCGGCAAGGGTGTACAGCGCGCCACCCATGGCCACACCGCGTGCGTTGCAGTGCTTGGCGGCGAGTGTAAGCGTGCAAGTGGCTTCGTGTTCACCGACGGAAGCAATCGCTATGCCGGTCAGATCTGTGGCGTAGTGGTCGGCGGCGAACACCTCGCGGGCTTTGGGGGTCATGTCGCTCATAAGCCTAATTGTTTGTGTAGCGCTTCAGCTCCGGTGAATACTATGCCCTTCATGCCGAGGGTTTCGGCGGCGGCTACGTTGTCGGGGTTGTCGTCCACGAAGACACACTCTCCGGCTTTGAGTCCGTAACGGTCGAGCAGCACGTGGAACAGTCTGTAGTCAGGCTTTATGAGCCGCTCGGCGCCGCTCACCACATAGCGGTCTATCATCTGCAGTATGCCGAAGCGTTCCCTTGCCGCGGGGAAGGTCTCCATGCTCCAGTTTGTCAAGCCGTATATCTCGTAGCCCTTGGCACGAAGTTCGTTGATTACCTCTCGCATGCCGGGCACTTCGCCGGAGAGCATCTCACGCCAGCGCGAGCGGTATAGCTCTATGGCCTCGGTGTATTCCGGTTGTCTGGCCTTGAGCTCGTCAATGCATGCCGCAGTACTTTCGCCGGCATCTATGCGGCCTCGCCATTCGTTGTCAGCCACATGCCGCAGGAACCACCACGCCTTGGCCTCGTCGCCGAAATACTCGCCGTATATAAGCTCGGGGTGCCACTGTACCAGCACGTTGCCGAAGTCAAAGATGATGTTTCTTATCGACATTCTTTCCGTGTGCTATAGTGTTGCGTCGCTATTCGTTGACAATCTTCATCATGGATGTGCCTTCCGCCGAGAATGCCTCCAGCAGGAAGACGCCGGTGGCGGGCAGCTGAAGCACCACGGGTTCGCCTGTGCTGTTGATGGTCTGCAGCAGGCGGCCGTCGAGGCTATAGAGCCTCAGCTCCGAGGGCTGACCGTTGGTGGTTGTCACCGTGCACTGGCCGTGTGCCGGGTTCGGGGACGCTTTCAAAGCCATTGTGCCTACATTGTCTATGCCCATCAGGCTTTCGGTGGTGAAGCTCGTGCGTGCTATCGGTCCGAAGTTGCCGTTGCCGCATGACGGTCTCACCGCCACAGTGTACATGGTCTCAGGCATGAGGGCTGGCAGCGCGTACTGCGGCTCCAAGACAGTGGTCATGGTTCCCCACGCATCCTCGGGCGTGCCGGATATGCCGTACATCACCTCCCACTGGCTGGTGCCCGAGTTGTCGGTCCATGAGGCGACATAGCCGCGCAGCATGTTGTCGCCGGTGGCTGTAATGTTGCTACCGCTAACTGTCAGCGCCTCGATCGGAGCGCACGGCGTGCGATAGCTTACCATGGCCCAGTCGCCATAGATGCTGCTGTCGCATACCGAGCGAACGTAGAAGTCATATTCTGTGTTGGGCTGCAGCTCCAGCTGGTATATGGCATACGACGTTCTTGAAACCGTCACCGTCGTACCTGTGCCATGCTCGAAGTCATGGGTGCCGTATTCCACCTCCCAGTGGCCTGGTGTCGAGCTGCCGCTCCATTGGAGAACCATCTGCTGCTCACCGTCGCTGGAGATGTCGTTTAGTGTTATGCTCACCACCGTAGCGCAGGTGTCATCGCCCGTGGTGAACTGCACCATGCTCCATTCGCCATAGACGGTGTCGGAGCATACTGTGCGTACATATACGTCGTACTGTGTGCTTGCATCCAGGCCGGTTAAGGTGAGCGAGGTGCCCGTAAGTGTGTCGACAGTGCCGGTGCCTGGCTCAAAGCCTTGCTCGCCATACTCTATCTCAAAGCCGTCGGCTGGGTCGGTGACACTCCAATTCAACACAGCCTCGTGTATGTCGGGCACTGCGGCGAGACTTGTGATGTCGGCGCAGGTGTCGGGGGCTGACCACAGCACCAGGTTGTCAAGGAACAATGCCGAGCCTTGCTGCATGTTGGTGCTGGCCGACGATACCGCTATCAGTATGACCGAGTCGGGGTCGGGGCTTGGCATGCCGGCCACGAGGGCGTTCAGGGGCATGTATTCCACCTCAAAGGGCGTATATTCGCTTGTGTCATACAACGACAGGTTGAGACCCACGCCCACGATGTCACGCTTGTTGGTGACGGTGTTGTGGCGTGTGCCAACCATTATCACGGCGCCGTTGTCGCCACTTGTGGCCGACTGGTACTTGTAGCTGCCGGTAAGGCGTCCCGGTCGGTAGCCGCCCAGGTCAATGCCGCCAGACACGTAGTCGTTGACGTCCATCGTCAGCAGCGTCGGCAGCATGGCCAGGATGTCGCCCGAGCCGGAGAGCATGTTGGTCACCAAGGGCAACACAGACTCGACGTCGATGGCACCGGTGGTCAGTATCGACGGTATTACCTGCTGTCTCAGCGACGAGTCAATGGCGTCGCCGGCGAGGTTCAGCACTGTGGAGCTGATGATGTCGCTGAGCATGAAGGTCTGCAGCCTGACGGCATTGTTGCCGTCGGGTACATTGCCTGTCACCTTGCTGGCCTTTATTAGCGGTATGTTGGTATTGATGGTGATGGCTCCCAGCGACTCGTTGACCGGGTACGACAGGTAGTTCCAGCTCGTGGGTGTCGTGTATGAGCCATATACCTGTATGACATACATTACGGTGTAGCCTTGGTGGTTGGTCCACTGCTCAAAGCTTCCGTTGGGCAGCGTGATGGGGACCTGCGCACGGGTCGCACCTGTGGCAAGCAATATACCTAAAGACAAGAAAATAAGTATTTTTTTCATAGAAAAAGCGCGTTATATTTCCCATATAACGCGCATATTCGGTTTTTATTGTATTTAGTGTAACTTGAAGTTTATTGGTATGCAGTACTGTACGCTGACAGCTTTGCCCTCGTAGATGGCAGGCTTCCACTTGGGCATGCCTTTCACCACCCGCAGAGCTTCCTCGTCGCAGCCGCCGCCTATGCCTTTGGCTATCTCGACATTGACGATGTCACCTTTGTCTGTCACCGTGAACTGCACCACCACGCGGCCCTCAAGGCCGTCGGCCTTGGCCTGCTCGGGGTAGTGGATGTTGTCGGCGATGTACTTGTAGAGGGCCTCTCCGCCGTCGGGATACTCCGGTGCTACAAGCCCTTCAGGCATGCTGTCGTTCTTGAAGATTATCGGCTCCACGGTGGCTTCGTTCACCACAGCCGTCTCCTCTTCCACGACGGTGTTCTCGGGGGCTCCCTGTTTGCAGCCCACCATCATCAACAGTGCCGCCACGGGCAGCGCGGCCAGCACCTTCCATGCGCCGAAGCGCGTCCTTGTTTTGTTCATCATAACGATGCGTTTTTTAAGGTTGATACTTTTGAAATTATTTGTGATATGGCCATATCCTGTACCGGTAGCCTGCCTGTAGAGCAGGTGCAGATAGTCCTCGCGGCCGCAGACTCCTATCGACGCCGCATCGGCCTGGAACTCATGCACGGCCCGTATCTCGCGCATGATGAGCCACGCGAAGGGGTTGAACCACGCCCCGCAGCACAGCAGCCATGCTGCCAGAAGGTCGTAGGTGTGGTTATGGCTCACGTGGTGCGACTCGTGTGCCAGGATGCAGCGCAACTCGTCGTCGTTCAGCCCACGGGTGCCCACCACTATCTGGTTGAAGAAGGAGTAGGGTGCTGTGTCGTCGTCGAGCAGTATGAGCGACGCCTTGCGAGGAATGTCGAAGCCGTCGGCAGCCTTGTAGACGGTGTGTCTGCGGC